>Ga0209208_10012525_pt1 | contig 10729 bp, 11 predicted proteins | sample S1TSphfallax_3_FD_187694 | JGI IMG/M metagenome (GOLD analysis project Ga0209208, IMG submission 187694) | Host-associated microbial communities from peat moss isolated from Minnesota, USA - S1T2_Fd - Sphagnum fallax MG (SPAdes) (version 2) | ecosystem: Host-associated > Plants > Peat moss >... | reverse complement strand
CTTTCACCAATTTAAACATATAACAATTAAATTCCAATGATGATGTTTCCATTGAAGTTGGTATAGAGTAAACATGTTTAAGTTGGTTCAATATTTGTCTTATCCTACCAAAATCAATTATAACATGTAATTTGTTGAATTTGCTTCATAATGGAATGAATAGGTTTCACAATAACAAAAATAAAAACTTATAATTGGAATGTCTTCTTGAAGTTGGTGGTTTTGAATCATGACTATTCTAATGAAAAAGAAACAATTATGCAAAACATTTACTCATCATCAACAACATTTTATCGCCACCAACAATTTTGATTCATGGGAGCAAAATATTTCTTGCCACCATCAATAGGAAATTAATAATTCTTGCCACAAAGTAACCCTCTTGTTAAGCAATAGAATTAGTTAGGTTGAACTTAACGGATTGTTGAACATAATAAATTTAACTAGATTTTAGAAACTATTGAATCTTAGGGGCCTAATTGATTCCACGTCATATTAATTGTTATAACAAGTCAAATTGTACTAACTAAAGTCATGACTAGTCAACTAATTGTTGTTTTTCAAAGGGATCATCAACAAAAATGAATATTTGTGGATAGTTGTAATTATCATGGGGTAGTATGAAATAACAATTTTAAGGAAGAAACTTTCCTTTAATCTTGTTTAATTTTGACTTCTATTAATGAACTCTTGTTATAATGTATGTGTGTGTGCAAAATCCATGGGCTTCAAAGTGCAAAAATAACATGAAAAATATATGTATTACTTCTATGTAAAGATGTGTTTTTTTTTACTTATGATGTCTTGATGTGAAGTACATGTGATTTATATTTTGACTAAAACAATGCAATTATCATTATATAATTTTGCATATAAAACTATGAAATTTTTTATGTATTAAACATGAACATTCACCTACATCATTCCAAAAAAAAAAATCATCCATTTGATTATTTAAGATATTGAATTTAAAGGCCACAATGCTCCTAAATCCCATCACACTTGCACAAATGAACCTTCAAATGCACCCCTTCCACACACACACAAAAACATTTTTCTTAACACACCCCAAACCAAAATATATGGGCAATGCTTTGGAGATAGCCCAAGTCCTAAAACTTAACAAGAAAGCAACTTATAAACTCTTACTATTTACAAATTCATCCAAAGAAGTTGCATCAAGGCAATCTAACCAATACATGTCCTTCTCTTTCTCATAGTTCATTGTGATAGTAAATATCACTATGTCCACCTAATTAGTATCATTTGTGTCATACTTGAATTGAGGTTACTTGGTGACTTACTAAACTAGTTTAGCAACACCATTATCATAGGGGCCCCACTTGTTTTCATAGTTGTGACATTAACTTGTTTATCAAATCAATAGGTGGCTTTAAAGCCACATCAAATTTCAACCCTCTTTTTTATTCTTGGAGGGTGAAAATCCTTTAAGGTATAAAAGGACCTAATCCTTACTATAATCTTTTTTTACCCTATATTTTGATACCCATAAAAAATAATGAATCAAAAGTTGTTAAATATTTCAAAGTGACCTTATTTTAGACCATTGTAATTTTAGATTTCATCATAATCATCCATAAATGTGTTTTTACATGGTAGAAAACTAAGCAAAAAAGCCCATAAAAGGGTGACATTATGACAAGATTTTGGTACATTAAAAAAAAAATGGACCTTAGATTCTCCCTAGCCACCAAATACCAATATTTGTGGGATTGTAAACTAAAGTGGGTTTACTTGCCTTTGAAATCTTATGACCCTTTTGCTTCGAGCCAACTTGGTTAGTAGTGGAGTCCTACACAAAGTAAAGACCACAACCATTACCCAAACCTAGGAAACATGTATTGCTAGATGATGCAACTATTAAATAATCCTTTGAATTATTGAAATTCATGGATTTCTTCACAAGTGTCAATTTATCCTTAGAAAGGTAAGGAGTTCCATGAGTTTGCTTACCAATATGAATTTATAGGTTTTATATCTTTTGTATTCCACAATAAGGCATACCAAAACTTTAGATCCATTTTCAACTATAAATTGTCCATCAACTTCATTCAACATGTTAAAAATTGTATACCACATCTTAGATTTTATAATCACCATGTTGTCTAAACCATCATCAACTAAGTCACCTTTAACATATGTTGACCTAGTGGTGGAAAGGGTTCCCATTTTTCACTATCATGATCTTATAACACCTCACAATCACTATCTTCCCCTACTATGGTTCTTCTAAGTGGAACATGGGTTAAATGTTTAGGATCAACCTTTTTTGCCTCCCACAGTTCATTAAACCATGAACACTTACCATGAGTCATCAAAGCTTATTTCATGTTCATTGTTGTCAACACATTTTCAACAACATTGAACACCTCTATTAAGGCCAAAATTATACTTTCCTCTTACCTTACTAGATTGCAATATGTTAGATTAACAATAGATTCACCTTCTTGCAAAATATGCAAGTGAGCCCACACATTTTCCATTTTGTTATGGATTTGTCCAAATTAGAGCCCGTTATCACCATATTCAATGGCAACAAGGTGATTGACAATATTTGCATAATTCACAAGTTTAAATCTTGATATGCACATTGCATGCTACCATTCTCCTGATCTTGGGAAAAAAATATTTCACAACAATTTGATTTTGTCAAGTGCAAAGGAATTGCCAATTCAAGGTATTATTTTTGAAAAAAAGACAAGAGATTGAATATCCAAAAAACATTAATGGCTCACAAAATAATCTACAACATTTATCTTTTTGGGGTATTATTGAATGGTCTTTTTGTTTCAACCATAATTTCCAAAGGTAGAAAAAATGACATTTTGGAAAGCAAAATGATTATGTTCTATAAATCCAGAATCAATGACATAAATATTTCAATGTAATATGCACTTGTTCTCAAATACAATTTGGTGCCCAAAATCCTTTCTTGATGAGTATCTCTACTAGTTTGCATGCATGTTCAAATACTTTTGAACCATCTTTTGCCAAATCATTTGAGTTAATGCCCAATGTTATTTATTAGTTTTTTTATGTTTTCCAACTTTAAACCATGATGCACAAAAGTGTATTTGTTATACACCTGACCAATATGCTAAAAAAAACAAATCTTTGTACCCCATTATAAAGACCTCATTGGACTATCTAAAAGATTTATAAATGTTTTACCATTGTGGATATTGTCTTGGTCATGAAAACCCCAAACATCATGTGTTTCATCCAATATAGCAAACATCAACCATCTATGCCACTTTAGTTTCAATTGTAAACATGTTTATAATGTATAATCTGCTAGCATTAATTGATGTCAATAGCTATCACCATCACTATCATGCCCAACAATAGGTCCCATAATGGTTCAGATCTCCATAAAACATAGATAACATCCCATTGTTGCCAAACCCAATTAATATCAAAACAATTACACATGTACAACATAACACAAGGACCAATTTCAACAACTTTGCATGTAAAGGATTAGGGTTCAAATTCTTTAAGGTGTACCAAAATCTTATCACAATGCCACCATTTTCTATCTTTTCTACCTAGTCCCTTTTTACCATGTAAAGACACATTTATGGATGATTATGATGGAATTTAAAATTGTAATGGTTTAAAATATAGTCATTCAAAAAAAATTGACAACTTTTGACTTTTTTTTTATAATGGGATCAAAATATAGAGTAAAAAAGGACTAGGCCTTTTTCCTCTTGTGTGGTACACCTTAAGGGATTTTCACCCATTCACAATTAGGAATTTAACAAAACTACCAATTGTGTTATTGTAAAATCATCCAAGACTATTATACCGTAGCGGCAAGGGAATTCACCCCCAAGCGCCACGAATAATTAATTTTGAAAGTTTTGAGGTTTCGCTAAGGCAATTTCGAATTTAACAACATTTCACGACTGCCTTCCTAGATATAATTTCCATTTTCTCCCGTTGTGAAATAGTTTCTAGGTATGCACCACGTTGTGGCTGGTAGGTACTGTACTGAATGCCGTCTGATAATGAGCAGGCTTCGATAGACGGTGGAGATGATGCCCTTTTGGAGGGAAGCCCCTTCAAAGAGTGATTTTTTGGCAATTTATCACAATTTCTCCTACGTCACAACAGATTTAATTTCTTCATTTCTCCATTTCTCCCTGCAAGCCCAATTTAGTTTCAAGTTTTTCTCCTTGGCCTGAAATAATTATTAAAAGATGAATTCCCTTGCCGCTACGGTAATTAACCTTCAACCAATAACATGGAGGAAATTACTCACACATTGGCAATCCACTTTTACACCACAAAAGCTAGTTAAATAATCACCTTTGGAATCCCATGCAATTTAAACTTGACCTTAGTTTCCATCTTTAACCAATATGACAAAGGTATACCCACTAATATTGTGAATTGTTTTGCCTATTTGTAAATAGTGACATGCTCACCAAATACAAATTGAACACCTTTGTTGTTCACTCACTTTGTCATGTTAAAACTTGGTCCAATAAAGCTTAATTGGAACAAATCACGTATCTGATGTCCACCATAGATTTTCATAATTTGGCCAAAAGCCTTGCTATTAATGTCCCATCTATTCCTTTTTTTCGCAATTCAAATTTGTTGCCATGTCCTTCAAAAAATCCAAGAGGGTTAATTTTCTTTCAAAATCATTTGTACAATGGGTGTATAGTATATTGCTACAAAATTGAAATACAATTTTTTTTTCAAACATTTAAGTGAACTAGCTTTCAATGATGGCCTTGACAATTTCAATTGAAAAACTTTAGCCTTTTGAAGCTAATGAATAACCTTGGCATCTTTGTACTTCTTGAGAATGCCACGACCATCGAGAACTATTTTTATGATAAACAAGCATCTCAACCTCCTACCATCCTTGTTCCCCTTGAATCTCTTTTATCAATGGTTGCATTTTCTTGAATGACCGTCTTTATAAAATTAGGTTCTTGTCAAATTTGAAAGCAAGCAACACAAGTGAGATTAATGAAAGGTTCACTACAAATCAATAGCCTCTTGAAATTTTTATGTCTAAAGCAACCATCAATTTTGTACTCTAAACTTCTCAATTTCAATTCAACCTTAGTTTGAGGTTTTGTAGCCCATGCAAACCCAAGAAGAGGATCTTGTAATAATGAGTCTCAAAGGTTTTGTTTGTAGCATATTTGCAAGTCTTGGACCAATAACCCCAACACAACAAACCAAAGATATAATTAATCTTACCTTTAAATGATACATCAATATTCGTAAAGTTCTTTGATTTTTGGGAATTTTCTTGCTAGATGTTGAGGGTGTGCCCCTTTGCCTTGTCAAAAAGCTATAGTAACATTGAAACTTTTTTTTCCTTGAAAACATCCTCCACCACTTTTGCAAGTTTGGTACCTTCCATATGGTTCTTCAAGTTTGCCTCTAGATTCTTCTTGACAAGGCATAGTTGGAAGAAATCATTGTAAAAAGTTATTGTACGTGGTCCCAAAATGATTTTAATTTTGTTGATTATGGATCATACAGTAGAACGAAAGGAAATTCATTTGCATTGAATATTGCATTAATAGATTCAACAATTCTTACATCCTTTGCCATAGCTTCTATGGTATTCAATTGTGAAAACAATTGATTTCCCCTTTGCAACAACATATTGAGGATGGCTAGGAAAGTTTATACCTTTCTTCAACATTGATTTCAAATGTGGAGAATTGACATTATATGACTTCTATTGAAATTTGCAAAGAGGTTACTAATAGTAGACTTACTATGTTCATTGTTAGCTCCAACTTCCTTACAATATTCTCCATGCCAGAATTTCACAACACATATATTATTATAGTCCCAAGACTTTAGACTCAATAGATGATCATCAAGTTATATCCCTATTAGTTTTGTTTTCAACTCTTCAAAAACATTCATTACTTCATGTACGATCAAAAGGGACTTTAGCTATAGTTCAATAAATTTCCTTTTACATTTATTCTAGATGATGTTGTTGGAAGTTGTTTTGTGGATAGATCCAAGTCACACCCTAAAACAAGTTTTGTTTCATGTTCTCCAATGATTGCATGACCACTTGACCCAAAAGCCTCAACCTTTTTGTTGTTTTGCCCCATCTAATGAAACAATAACCATTGTATGACAAAAAACTCAAGCCCAATCTTATTGAATCTCCCCAACTTAGTCTTAATTGTGCACTTTGTCTTTTGCATCCAAAAATTGAAAAGACCATTCCATAATGCATGTATATTCCAACAAACATTGAAACTCAACATAAGGCTAGTCCTTAAAAATAATAAGAAGACCAAAAAGTTTAGAACTGATTTTCATTGTTGATGATTAAAAATGAAGGTTTGAAGGGTTTTAGAGAAAAAATTGTTGTTACCTCAATGCAACCTAGAGGAAAATTTACCTACTAAATGAAAACATAAAAATAAGTGTAGGCCAATAATAGTTACCTTCAATGGCTCATATCTAGATTTGCAATTTGAAAATGTTTTTGATGTCCATAACTTTAGCTATTTGGTCATTGACTCCCTTGTCCTTTCCATGTTGGGCTAAAGGATTGGTTTTAATCAAATTCTCCACATTGATAACACTAGGTTCATGACCTATAGCACACTCGCAAAACAAGTTAAACAAAAAAAAAAACCATCTACACAAAACTACAACAATATTCAACCCATTGATGGAATTAACAAGAGAGTTGCATGTCCAACAACCATGTATCTTTTGATTTGCATCCATTATTTAAGTTATATCACACATCTACCTTATCTATATACACGTTGTTATTTGAGATTGAAAAATTATGTGACAACTAGACTCAAAGTCAAAAGTAGGAGATGATTCCAACTTCACAATAATCTTTTCATAAACATTGAAGAGTTTGTAATTTGAAATTGTAACTGCATGCCAACCAAACAAACACAAAAGAAAGAGGAGATCCAAGCCTTAAGAGGAAAAATATAAGATGACGAACAAGACAAAGCTTGAAATTTCATGAATTTGAATGGCATGGCCAAAAATACAACAAGATTGGAAATTCCTAAAAGTCGATAAAAACAAAGATGCATGGAAAAGGTGAAATTTTTACACTACAATCCCTTTCAAATTCTTTAATTTGATACATTCTCTATAGTTCTTTTCTATGATATGAAATGGTTATAACATTTCAATCTATGCAAGCAAAACCTATTCTAGTAAATTTGTATGTACAAATCAAAGAAAACTATAAAAAACTTTAAAAAAAGCTTACAAAATAAGTGGTCTTTTATCCTTATATAAGAATATGAATAAAAAGTTATGACCAATAAAGTGACTAGTAAAAATGAGCCAATAAAGTTATTTAAAAATATAACAACTATATACAACTATAGATCCACAAATCACCCATTAACAAGGCAAGATAATTCTACCTTACCTTGCCCTCAACCTCCCGAAGGATGCTATTGTGGATCTTGTGTAAGGAAAAGAGTTTGACAACAATTCATCTCCTACAAAAACAAACAAAACACATTATTTGACTGCCATATGGTGGCATAATCAACACAATAAGGAATCATGGGTTTTGCAACGACCCAAATTCATTAGATTTTTAGTGAAATGGGAAAAATAATTGATTAGTATGCAACTTTGTGTGGTTTTAGTAAAAATGATTAATTGGTTATGATACTTTTATGAAAATGTTTTTAATCATTTTGAACATACATGTTGCATTAAATAATTTTTAATTAAAAACATTTGGCATGTATATTATGAAGTCCCAAGTTAGTATGACATGGACTAAAATGCCACATCATTGTTAAACTCTTCAACCTTTTTTTTGGGGTCATGGATTGTATTTTTTCACAACATGCCATGACAAAAATACATGTTGTGAGAAATAAAATTGTTCTTTTTTCTCAAGTTTTGTCAATAGAAAGATTTGGTGCCATTCACCACCACCATATGTACATGTTTGTATTTCACGGCTATAAATGATGCATCAATGCATATACACAACATATACATTAATGCATCCATCCATCCATCAAAATTTGAATCTAAAACCTCATGCAAATGCACCAAGGTCTTAACCAACAAATCATTTCAAGATTTAATTGGCATAAAGTTTTTTTGAAATTTTTATTATGTTTAGCACATAACTATTTAGGAATTTGAAATTTTAACATATGTGTTTTTTTCAAATGCTAAAAATGAAAACATGATTTTGAAGCTTATTCAATAGTGTATTTTAAAAAATAATTCTACTCAATTTAATAGTTTAGAAAAAACATGTTACGAATAAATTGAAAAATATGCAAATGTCATCTTCTTTAAATTGATTTACAATCTTTGTAAATGTGATCCAATTTAATGTGAATTTAAGAATGCCTTCATTAATTCTTTAACAAGGTTATGTCCATTATGTAAAATACATGTCCATTTTTTGAGGAATTACAAGTTTTTATGTTCCCAAATATGATTTTTATTTTTTCATTTTGGTGATGTTGCTTAAATGACAATATTAATCATACACTAACAAAAATGATTAATTTTACAATTTTGAAAAAAAATCATAACATATCCCCCCCCCCATGTGCCAATTGTTAGGAAGAATTCCTAACTTTCAATGTGTAGAATTATACAAGGATTAATTAGCACCAAAGACATTCCTACCAAAGTGTAATAATGAAATAACTTATTGAACCTTTGTAACGACTTAACCAAACTTAAGAAGTCACTTTACCAAATTTTTATTAGCCAATTGAAGATTGTCAAATTAGTAAGGACTACCAATATGTTGTCAAGCTTTTAAGTATCTAAGAAGGGTAGATAAGGAAGTAGGAAGTGGAGACATGATATTAGTAATAGTAGACAATTTTTAGGAACACACACTTTTTCTTGTGACAATGGGTGTATTATTGTTTTGGACCTGATGTTTTGATAATAAGAAAGGATGTTGCATACTATCTCTAGGATTACTTTTGCTTGTTACGCATGTTCCATCATTTACTTGTGCGCATTAGTTTGTGTACATTCATTCAATGTAATTTGCCTAAGCAATAGACAAGAACCTAATAGTGGTGTTGAAATCAAACACTAGAATTCATTGCTAACACTAATGTTATTTTTATTTTTATTTTTTGGTGGCAAATTTTCACAGCTCAGTGATTTTTTGGGGGGAATGGAAAAATAATGCAAATTCAAGGAAAAATACAAATAACAATAATGAAAAAAAGGCTACTCCTAATGAATAAAACAAAAAAATATAAACCCATGCATGCACAAGGGTAATAATTGTTGCATCAACAAATGGAAATCATGTGTTTTCACATACATTAATTTCTTGTTTATGACATGCCCCATAATTTGTTGGAACTTCAATGAACCCAACCTTGACAAGAAAATATTTAGCTCATTGGGTGTAAAGACATGTGATGCTACCAATTTCAAGATCTTTTGGTGGTTGTTTAGGTGTTGTGTTAACCATAGATGGGGTCATATGCCCCTAATTTGCATGTCAAATTGGACCTTGCTTGTGTCCTTTTGACCAAAAATGGTTCTCACAAATATTATTTTAAATGTGCATCACATCCAATGTATGTCAAATACATAAATGCTATTAGTATCCTATATTTCCATTCTAAACAAATCTTCGTTTTCACTAAATAGGAGGTCAGCCCCTTCAGTTTTAGGCTTGAAAGACACCAACATGCATGACACATGGACTATGGGCATGTCAAATATGCCACCATGCCTTTAATGTTTGCAACCTTTATTATATAAATTAGCTCACCACCCAAAATAAAATTTAGAATGACCAATGTGGGATAAAATATTTATTTGATAAAAAGTTAAGTTGTCAAATTGGAACGTTACCATCATGATTTTAATTATTTTGCAACAAACTTGGGACAAAACTAACATATTGTGTTGATGTGCACTTGAGGCACATTTTCAAGGGACTATATTCCCATATTATTAAACTAAAGCTAAATTGTAGTTGTTTCGACTTTAGTACCCCATTGAATATGAATGTTCCACCTTGAGCCTAAAAGACCACAAGTTTGAAAAGAAATGTGTCCCTTGATTATTAGTTTCAAGTGTTGGCACATTGGCCCCTAGTATCAAAGGACTTGGAAAATGACACTAATCCATAACCACACCAATTTGTATTTGTTACATGCAACAAAAAAAAATGTGCCTCCACCCATGGAAAAATTATTTAGTGCCACATTACCTCAAAACATGGTAAGCATAGAGGGCCAAGCTTCACTAACCTTGGAGGGATCACCTTTTGACCTAAATGTGTTTCCAATTGCAAGCTAAACTTCATATTATGTTACACACCTTAGAGTTTTTGCAAATGTTATTAGGGTGAACACATGCTAACTTGCACAAAGTATTGTCCCAAATGTCCTTAACAAAGTACTTGATGCGAAGATGGTATAAAAACATAAAAATATTTGAACGATAAAATCAAAATGTAGATGAACCCAAATTTTTAATCCTATGAGAATTTAAAATTTGGATTTGACCATTTTGTAGTTTTATTGTACTTTGATTGTATCAACAAAAACCCAAGGAATAACTTAACGCATCACATGATGTTAATGTTATCAAAATTTGATGCTTTGGAAAAAAGAAAAAAATCCATCAACTAAGACATCCCAATGTGTCCAAAACCTATAAAGTTTTGTAACATCATGTTAATTTGGGATGCTTTGATAAA
>Ga0209208_10012524_pt1 | contig 10729 bp, 9 predicted proteins | sample S1TSphfallax_3_FD_187694 | JGI IMG/M metagenome (GOLD analysis project Ga0209208, IMG submission 187694) | Host-associated microbial communities from peat moss isolated from Minnesota, USA - S1T2_Fd - Sphagnum fallax MG (SPAdes) (version 2) | ecosystem: Host-associated > Plants > Peat moss >... | reverse complement strand
GTCAAAAATCCGGCGCCTATCCGGGGAAATCGACCGGAATATTAAAACTAATCGGCTGTTGTGGCATGCCGGGCAAGAATGCCGGAAAATGCGCGGCAGAAACATCGTCCATGGCCTGGTCATCCAAGGCCGGCGTGCCACTCGATTGGTCCACATAGGCGGTCACCACCGCGCCTGACGGCGCGATCACCACCTTCAATCGCACGCTTCCGCCAATGCCCAACGCCGCAATGGCGGGCGGAATCGCCCCCTGGCTGGAAAGCGCCGCGCTGATCTCCTGCGCATATTGCTGCATTGGGCTCGCCGGCGGTGCCGCCGCCTGCGGGCTGGCATCCTGGCACCCGGCCAAAGCCAATAACCATAAACCGCAGATCACCGATTTATTCACAGCCCGACCCCTTCAACCGCGCGGCAAACTCGCAGCCAATGCAGGCGATGTAAACCCGCCGGGCTTGCCTCCCCGAACGCCCAAGGGCACACATCCGCCCATGCGAGATTTGGACGAATTTTTAAACGCACGCGGCCAGCAGGCCGAACTCGGCGCGCATATCACCGCCGCGGCGTTCGATCACACCCGCCATGTTGCGGCTTTCGCGCTCGGAGACGGCACGCTGCGCCTGACGGATGGAAAGACATGGACCAGCATCCAGGCCCATGCCGGCGCCATCCTCGCCTTAAGCCCGCACCCCGGCGGCGGTTTCATCACCGGCGGGGATGACGGGAAATTCCAAAACATCCACCCGAACAACACCTTCGAAACCATGGCCGCCTACGGCAATAAATGGGTCGAACATACGGCCAGCTTCGCCGGCAAAACCGCCTATCTCGCCGCCTCCGTAGGCAAAAACCTGCATTTGTTCACCGCGCGCGGCGAATTCCTGCGCACCCTGCCCCACCCCAGCACCGTCACCGGCATCGCCTTCGATGCCAAAGGCAAGCGCGTCGCCACCTCCCACTATAACGGCGCCTCGCTGTGGTTCACCGCCTCCAGCTCCGACACGCCGCGCAAACTCGAATGGAAAGGCAGCCATACCGGCGTTGCCCTGCACCCGGCCGGGGCGGCGCTGGTCACCGCCATGCAGGAAAACGCTTTGCATGGCTGGACCCTGCCGGACGCCAAACATATGCGCATGTCCGGCTACCCGGCAAAAACCGATTCCTTCGGCTTCACCAAATCCGGCCGCTGGCTCGCCACCTCGGGCGCCGATGCCATCGTCCTCTGGCCGTTCTTCGGCGGCGGCCCCATGGGCAAAGCCCCGCTCGAACTCGCCCATACCGACGGCGCGATCATCAAACAGATCGCCTGCCACCCAAACCTCGAACTCGTCGCCGCCGGCTTCGATATCGGCGTCACCCTCGCCGCCGATATCACCCGCGAACGCATCCTCCCGATCTGCGGCCCAGGCCGCGGCGCCGTCACAACCCTCGCCTGGAACCAGGCCGGCACGCATTTGGCCATCGGCACAGAAACCGGCTTCGCCGCCTTGGTGGATTTTTCTGCGGGCTAGCGCATTTTCCGACCAGATTGGTTTATCAGAACCAATCTGGTCGGATGTAATGCGCTAGAGCCGGATGACATTCTGTGGAATCGCTTTGCGATCCCACAGAATGTCTGAATCCGCCTCTAAAATATATCTAGAGGGCGATTCAGACATTAAGGCGATCCATTTCATGGATCGACTTCATGTCATCGCGCTCTAGCACCCCAGCAAATCCGCCAATCCGGTGAGGCTGGTTGCGGTGTAGGTCCAGTCGGCGCTGGGATGGGCGCGGTGGTCCGGGGTGCCGAATTCCAGCGGGCGGGAGATGAAGGCGGTTTGCAGGCCGAGTTTGCGGGCGGCGGCGAGGTCTTCGTTATGGGCGGCGGTCAGCATCAGTTCCTGGGGGGCGAGGCCGAGCAGGCTGGCGGCGGTGAGGTAGGTTTCCGGGTCGGGTTTGTAGTGGTGGGTGACATCGGCGCCGAAGATCATGTCCCAATGGATGCCAACGTGGCGGGCGAGGTTGATTTGCAGGGCGACGTGGCCGTTGGAGAGCGGGCCGATCGGGAATTTTGTGCGCAGGCGGTTGAGGCCTGCCACGGTATCGGGCCACGGGGTCAGGCGGTGCCAGATTTGCACCAGCTCGTCCGCGTCTGGCGCCAGGGCTTCCGCGCCGAATTGCGGCAGCAATGCGAGGATGGCGTCGCGGTGCAGCGTGTCGAGATTGGTCCAGGGGCGCACACCGGTGCGGACCTCGTTCATTGAGGGCGCGTAGCGGCCGCGCCAGGCATCCGCCAAAGCGGTCCAATCGGCGCTCACGTTGCGGCGCGCGCCGATGGTGGCGAGGGCGGCGGAGACGGAGCCGCGCCAGTCCACCAGCGTGCCGAACATATCGAATACGATGGCACGGGGGGCGCTCACTTGGGCAGGGACATCAGTGCGAGGACCAGGGCGATGGCGGTGCCCTGCAGGATCACGCGCCAGCGCATGAGTTTGTTGGAGGTGCGCGGGTCCCGGCTGATATTGGCCATGCCGACGGCGCCAACCAGCATCACGATGACGACCGCGAGCATATCGGCGCCGAGCAGGATTTCGAGGATCATTTTCATGTCTGTAATATAGTCCGGATGGCGAATTTGTGCATATGGCCGGCGGACGATTGACAGCGCGGGCAAAGCGCTATCTGGCTCCGCGCATGCGGATTGGCGTTTTGTTTCTGTTTCTTGCACTCGCGTTCGGCAGCCCCGCCGCGGCGCAGACACTGGCGGGCATGGCCGCCGCGGTGACGCCCGCCAAACCCGCCGCCAGCGCCATCATCCCCGGCTCGCCGCTCGCAACGCTGACCGGCGCGGGCGCTGCGCCGGCCAGCGACGATACCGCGGCGGCGCCGTTCGGGACCGATGCCATTGGCCTGTCCGTGGCGACCGCCATAGGCTCGGAGGCCAAGCGCTGCCTGGCCGTGGTCAGCGAGGCGGCGCGGCACGCCACGGCGCTCACGCCGGTACTGGAATGGCTGCGCAGCTTCCGTACCGACCCGGTGCGCCAGACCGATCTGTTCGACATCGGCAAGGCGCTGGCGATGACCTTGGCGGCCGGGCTGGGGGCGGAGGCGGTGATCGATTGGGCGCTGCGCCGGCCGCGCGCCGCCGTGGCCGCACGCATCCCCGTCAGCCCCGATGCCGCGCTGCAAGACGAAGCGGATGAAGCCGCACAGGGCCTGGCGGATGCCGAGGCCGGCGAGACCGAGGAGCGGCCAGGCCGGCGCGTCTCGCTGCTCGCCATGCTCCGCCGCTTCCTGCTGGGGCTGCTGCATTTCGGGCTCCGGCTGGTGCCGCTGGCCGGCTTCGTGCTGGCCATCGAGCTGCTGATCCTCTCCGGTGTCCTGACCACCAGGCCGGCGCATCTCGCGGTCATCGGCATCGCCAACGCCTATTTGTTCTGCCGGGTGGGGCTGGAGGTTGTCGGCCTGCTGCTGGCGCCGGACGCGCCATCGCTCCGGCTGATCCCGATGCCGCAATTCCGCGCGCGCCGGCTGGTTTCAAGCCTCGCCATTCTGCTCGGCACCGGCTTCTTCGGCTTCGCGCTGATCTCGATCTGCGAGGTGCTGGGCCTGGCGAAAGACGGCGCGATCGTGCTGATCCGGCTGGTGGCACTCGCCGTGCACGTGGAAATCGCGATCGGCATCTGGGAGAGCCGGCGGGTGGTCGGGCGCTGGATCGCCGGCCGGCCGGACGCATCAGGTGCCACCGCCGCAATCCGCCAGCGGCTGGGTGTAATCTGGCACTATCCGGCGCTGTTCTACATCCTCGCCCTCTGGGTCGCCTTGGCCGGTGGCGTGCACAACGCCTTCGGCTTGCTGCTGCGCATCGTGCTCGTCTTCATCGCCGCGCTGATCCTCGGCCGGCTGGCCTGGAACGGCAGCACAACCCTGCTGGAACGCGCCTTCCCCGATCCCGAGACGACCCAGCGCCACCGCGTCCTGTTCGCGCGCGCGCGCGCCTACAACCCGCTGCTGCGGGGCCTCATCCGAGTCTTGATCGGCGTGCTGATGATCGTGATGATCCTGCAAGGCTGGGGCGTGAACGCCATCGGCTGGCTGTTTACCAACCCGGTCAGCCACAGCCTCATCACCGCCTTTATCGACGTTGTCGTCACCGTCGCCCTGGCGCTGATCGCCTGGGAAAGTGCCAATTTCTATCTGAATAGCCGGGTCGAGCGCCTGGCCAGCACCAGCCGCGCGGCACAGGCCTCCCGGCTGCGCACCCTGCTGCCCATGCTGCGGGCCGCCATCGGCACCGTTATCCTGCTGCTGGCCGTGTTCATCTGCCTCTCGCGCATCGGCGTAAACGCCACCCCGCTGCTCGCGGTCTCCGGCGTCGCCGGCATCGCCATCGGCTTCGGGAGCCAAAAACTGGTGCAGGACATCATCACCGGCCTGTTCCTGTTGCTGGAAGACGCCATGCAGGTGGGCGACGTCATCACCCTGGCCGGCATGACCGGCACGGTCGAACGCCTCTCCATCCGTACCATCCGCCTGCGCGGCGCCGATGGCTCGGTCAACATCATCCCGTTCTCCGCCGTCACCACCGTCACCAACCTCACGCGGGATTTCAGCTACGCGCAGCTCTCCATCGATGTCAGCTACGAATCCGACCTCACCCATGTTTACGAAGTGCTGCGCGATATCGCCAAAACCATGCGCAGCGAACCCGCCTGGGAACCGATGATCCGCGACGATCTGCAACTCTACGGGCTGGACGCGTTCGGCGCCTCCGCCCTCACCATCACCGGCCGCATCCGGACCAGCCCCGGCCAGCAATGGGCGGTGCGGCGCGAATTCTACGCCCGCGTCAAAACCCGCTTCGCCGTGGAAGGCATCGAAATCCCGTACACCTATCTCCCGCCGGCGCCGGTGGTGGAGGCGCCGGGGGAAAAGGAGGCAGGCCAAGGGGCTCCGCCCCTTGGAACCCCGCCGGGGCCTGTCGCGCCGGAGGCGCGCCATCAAGTATGAGGCGGCCCGTAGGGCCGACGCCCCAGCGGGGTCCAGGGGCGGAGCCCCTGGCCTTGCTCACTTATACCCCCCGGCATCCACCAGCACCCGGCGGCCGGCGGTGTGGCGGCGGATGGGGATGATGCCGTGCACGTCTTTGGTGGCTTCGGCGATGGTGAGGCCGGCGAGCTGGGGGGCGATGGCGTGGCCGGTTTTTTCGATGGCGTTGAAGCTGTTCAGGATGGGGCGCCAGGCGAGCGGCGGGGTGAACAGGGCGGTATCCTGGCGTTCGACGCGGAAGAACAGGCCGTTCAGCACGCGGGCGAGCTGGGTTTCGGAGAAGGGCTGGCCGTGGCCGAACGGGGTGTTTTCAGCATAGGCCCATATGCCGCGGCGATTGGGCACGATGGCGATGAGCCGGCCGTCGTCTTTCAGCACGCGCCAGGTTTCGCGCAGGCTGCGGCGGGTATTTTCAGCGTGTTCCAGGCCGTGGATCAGCAGGATGCGGTCGAAGCTGAGATCGGGGAAGGGCAGCGAATCCTCTTCCGCGATGCAGGCGAGGCTGCGGCGCCCGGCCGGCCAGGGTGTGGCGCCCATATGCTGGGGCGAGAGCGCGATGGTGCGCGCGGCCTGTTCGCGCCAGAGCTGGAGGTAGGGCCCGGGGTAGCCGAGGCCGAGGATGGCGAGGTTGTGGCAATCCGGCCAGAAGGCCAGCAATTTTTGCCGCAGCAGGCCGGCGGTAAGGCCGCCTAGCCTGGTTGCGTAAAATTCCGCCGCGTCGCGTGCATCGCCGGTCATGACGCCTATATACACGGCGAACCGCGAGGGAGCGACTGACGTGACTGTGACCGCGCAAGCGATACCGATGTTGAGCGATAACTATGCCTGGCTGCTGACCGAGGGGGCGAGCAGGCTGGTGGGGATTGTTGACCCGGCGGAGGCCGCACCGGCGATTGCGGCGATTGAGGCGGCGGGGGGCAAGCTCGGCTATATTTTTCTGACCCACCACCATGACGACCATATCGCGGGCGTGCCGGCGCTGGTGGCGAAATACGGCGCGCGGGTGGTGGGCAACGCGGCGGATGCCGGGAGGCTGCCCAAGCTCGACATCGCGGTGCGTGAGGGCGATGAGGTGGGCTTTGGCGCGGCGCGGCTGCGGGTGATCGACACGCCGGGCCACACCATTGGCCATATTTCTTATTATATCGCCGATGGCGGGATATTGCTGCCGGGTGATACCTTGTTCAGCCTGGGCTGCGGCCGGCTGTTCGAGGGCAATGCCGCCGACATGTTCGGCGCGTTCCAAAAATTCAAAAACCTGCCGGATGACACGCTGGTCTGCGCCGGGCATGAATATACCGAATCCAATGCGCGCTTTGCGCTGCATGTGGACCCGGACAATACCGAGCTGCACATCCGCGCCGCCGAAATCGGCGCGCTGCGGGCGGATAACAAGCCGACCTTGCCGATTGATCTGGGCAGCGAGCGCGCCTGCAACCCGTTCATGCGGGCTGGGGACGCGGCGGCGTTTGCGGCGCTGCGGGCGGCGAAGGACGGTTTTTAGGGTAGGGAAGGCAGCGGTCGCTTTTTTAAAAAAAGCTCCGCAAAAAATTTTTTCAAAAAAGAAGGGCTTGCCTAGCCCTTCCCTTGCCCCTGCTCGTTCGCGGCCAGTTTGCAGCCGGCCAGCGTGCGGCCAGGGTAGGGTTCCCAGGTTTGGGTTTGGCCAAAAATCGGCAGGCCGATATAGCCGTGAAGTTGCAGATGGCGGCTGGCATCCAGCGCCAGGGTGGCCTGGTACACATTGCCGTTGCGCGGGTCGAGCACGGTGCCCGCCCATATCACGCTGCCATCCGGCGCGGTTTGCGGCTGGGTTTGCAGAATGGTCAGGCCGCATTGAGGCTGGCCCTGCCAATCCGTCGGCATCTCGCCGGTTTGGTTGACGTCTGCGAGGCCGACGATTTGGCCGCAGAGATCCTTACCGCAAGGCGCGATTTGCACCACAGCCGAATGGTCAGCGGTGTACCAGCGGCCGGTGGGATTCGCGGGCTGTGTGGCGGCAGCATGAGCAAGAACCACGCTGCCGCACAGCCACGCGGCGATGAGCCAAAGGCGGGCCAAAGATCAAAGTCTCCCAGACAGTTCAGCTTGTTCCCGAATCTGCTGGAAAATGCGTATCAAAACCATACCTACGTATATAGGCCGTTGCGCCTGGGATTGAACGATTTCAAACCCGTGTTGCAAAAACCGCACGTAGGCGCCCGGCCGGATTGCGCGGCGTTATTCGCGCAAAAAGCGCCGAATCCCCTGCACCGCATCGGCCAGCCCGGATTTGATGATCGGCGCGTGCTCGGGGAAGGCGGTCAGCAGCCGGCTGGGGATTTGCCGGTCCAGCAGCACGAACACGCCGCGGTCATCCGCCCGGCGGATCAGCCGGCCGAAGGCCTGGCGCAGCCGCAGGCGCACAATGGAATCATCATATTCCTTTGGCGTGCCGCCGGAGAGATGGGTGCGCCGCGTGCGGTGCAGAATGTCCGGGCGCGGCCAGGGCGTGCGCTCGAACACCACCAGGCGCAACGCGTTGCCGGGGATGTCCACGCCGTCGCGCATCGCATCCGTGCCCAGCAGGCAGGAATTTTCCTCCGCCCGGAAGATATCGACCAGGGTTGCGTTATCCATCGCGTCCACGTGCTGGGCGTAGAGCGGGATGCCGGCGGCCTCCAGCGGCGCGGCGATGCGCGACTGCACGGCGCGCAGCCGGGAGATGGCGGTGAACAGGCCGAGCCCGCCGCCGCCGGCCGCCTGGAAGAGCGCGAGATAGGCGCCGGCCAGCGCGCTGATATCGGCGGCATTGACGTCCGAGATCAGCACGATGCGGGTGCGGGCCGCGTAGTCGAACGGGGAATCGAAGGCCGCGCGGATGGCGGGGGTGGCGAGATGGGCGGCGCCGGTGCGGGCTTCGGCACCGTCCCAGGCGGTCTCGTCATCCACCCCGTCGCGCAGCGTGGCGCTGGTGATCAGCATGCCGTGGGCGGGGCTCGCGATGGTCTGGATGAAGGCCTCGGTCGGGTCCAGCAAATGCGAGAACAAAGCGACGTCCTTATCGGTCCCGGCTTCGCGGTCCAGGCGCAGGAATTCGATGCGGCCGGGGCGCTCGCCTGGTTTGGGCGCGGCGGGCAGCCCATCCAGGATGCGGCGCCAGGCGGTCAGGCTGTCGATCGCGCGGCGTTTGAGGCTGCGGGCGGTGCCCTCTAGCCGCTGGCGGCTGGTCTCGTCCAGGGTTTCGGCCTCGGTTTCCAGCCGCTCCAGAAACAGCTCGCGCAGCTGGGCCAAAGGCAGGCGGAGCTGCTCCATGGCGGTTGAGAGTGTCCGCGCGGTCTCCAGAATCTCCGGCCAGACCGGGTGGAGATCGACCTCGAAGGGTTGCGCGGAGGTCAGCGCCGGCTCGCTGGCGCGGGCGCGCGCCTGGGTGCGCAGCGCCCGCAAAAACGCCTCGGCGGGGTTTTTATCGGCCGTCAGCTCAGGGTCCAGCCGGGTGGAGAACATCGGCGCGGGCAGCGCCTTGGCGGCGCGCAAAGCCGTCTCCAGCCGTTTTTTCAGCTCGTCATCGGCGGTGGTCAGATCCTCCAGGCGTTTCTCCAGCCCGCGCGCGCGGGAGCGGGCACCTTCAGCCCCCAGCAGCCAGCGCCGCAGATCCGCCATCGCCGCACCCGAGAGCTCGACCGAAAAGGCGCTGTCCGCCGCGTCGAAAATATGGTGCCCCTCATCGAACACGTAGCGGGTGGGGACGTATTCGTCATCGAGCCCGCCCCAGACGGCCTGGGCCATCACCAGCGCGTGGTTGGCGATCACCAGGTCGGCCTGGCGGGCGTTGCGGACCACGTGCTCGATCGTGCAGCAGGAGAAATGCGGGCAGGCGGCATGGATGCATTCGCCGCGGCGATCGGCGATTTGGGCGAGCAGATTATGGCCGAACAGCTCCGCGAACCAGCCCGGCAGATCGCCGCCGAACAGATCGCCATCGGCGCTCGCCATCGCCCAGCGCGCGATCAGCCCGAGCGGCACGGCGTAGCGCTCGACGCCGATGGCGTCCTCGTAGTTCAGCAAACACAGGTAATTTTCGCGGCCCTTGCGGATGGTGATTTTGGCGTGGGGGCCGAGGCGTGCGGCCTCCTGCTCGATCTGGCGCTGCAAATGCCGGGTGAAGGTGGAGATCCACACGGCACCCTTGTTCTGCTCCGCCCAGAGCGAGGCGGGGGCGAGGTAGCCGAGGGTTTTTCCCGTGCCGGTGCCGGCTTCGGCGAGCACCAGATGCGGCGCGCCCTCGGCCTCGCGCGGCGCGAAGGCGGCGGTGACGGCGGAGGCGAAATCCGCCTGCGCCGGGCGCTGCTCGGCGGCCGGGCCCAGCAGCATGGCGAGCCGGGCGCGCGCCTGCGCGCCGGTGACCGGGAAGGATGAGGGCGGCGGCCGGGGGGCGGTTTCCTCCCATTTCGGCAGGCGCTTCCAGAGCCGCATGGCCATGCCGTCCGGCGCCGCGGCCGGGGTGCCGAGGGCGGCCAGCACGTAACGCGCCCAGCCCCAGCCGGCCGCCCCCATGCGCGCGGCGAGGCCCGGCGCGTCCCGGTTCGCGGGCGTGGATTTGCCGGCGGCAAGGCGCGCCAGCAGCGCCTCGGCCATGGCTGAGAGCGCCAGGGCGGCGTCCTCCCGGGATTTCGGGATGTCCATGTCCAGCGCGCGGGCGAGGCCGGCGGGGGTGGGGGCGAGGCTTTGCGCCGGGCAGACAAAGGCGAACAGCTCCAGCAAATCGAGCATCTCAACCGCCGGATTGCCGAGGCGCCGGGCGGTCGCGGGGGCGTGCACCACGAGTGCCGGCGCATTTTGCAAATGCTGCGCGACAGTGCCGGGCGCCATATCGATAAACTCGCCATCGGCCGTGAGCAGCACGGCGCGTCCATGGCCGGCGATGAGGGCGGGCAGATCCGGCAGATAAGGCATGGTCCAACCCGTATAGACGGGCCGGGAATTTGACCATAGATCAGGCGCACCATGAATGAGCAAACGCCGATCCAGCTGAGCTGGCCCTTCCGTGAAGCCGAACGCATCGCCGAGCGCTTGAGCCAGACTGGCAAAAGCCACGCTCTGTTCGAGACCGGGTACGGACCCTCCGGGCTGCCGCATATCGGCACGTTCGGCGAGGTGGCGCGCACCAGCTGGGTGCGCCGGGCGTTCACCGAGCTGACCGGCATGCCCTCCAGGCTGCTGGCGTTCTCGGACGATATGGACGGCTTGCGCAAGGTGCCGGACAATGTGCCGAACCGGGAGATGCTGAAGACTTATCTCGGCATGCCGCTGACAAAAGTGCCCGATCCATTCGGCACGCATGATAGTTTTGGCGCGCATAACAACGCGCGGCTGCGGGCGTTTTTGGATTCCTTTGGCTTTGAGTACGAATTCGCCTCATCCAGCGCATATTACATGGACGGCAAATTCGACGCCGCCTTGCTGCACGTGCTGGCCAAGCATGACGATATCGTGGACATCATTCGCCCGACGCTGGGGCCGGAGCGGCGCGCCACCTACTCGCCCATTCTGCCGATCCATCCGCGCAGCGGGATCGTGATGCAGGTGCCGATCACCTGCACCGACCCGGCGCATGGCACGGTGTTCTGGACCGACCCCGAGGATGGCACGCAATACGAGACCGCGGTGACCGGGGGTGCTGCCAAGCTGCAATGGAAGGCCGACTGGGCGATGCGCTGGTACG
>Ga0209208_10012523_pt1 | contig 10729 bp, 7 predicted proteins | sample S1TSphfallax_3_FD_187694 | JGI IMG/M metagenome (GOLD analysis project Ga0209208, IMG submission 187694) | Host-associated microbial communities from peat moss isolated from Minnesota, USA - S1T2_Fd - Sphagnum fallax MG (SPAdes) (version 2) | ecosystem: Host-associated > Plants > Peat moss >... | reverse complement strand
GGGGGGGGGGGGCTTGGGCATTTGTGGAAGAGGCAAATTGGGTAACTTACCCTAAGCTCAGTTTTGTCATTAAATAATCCTCAAAATAGTGAAATGAAATTTTGTGGAAATATGAAGTTAAAACATTGAAAATCATCATAATTATCATAGGCTACACTCGCAATAATTTCACTACTCATATGAGTCATATCACAATATTATAATAGATGATGGAAATATATAGATATATAATTTCAAAATTAAAAAAAAAGAATTCATTTTTTGAAAAAAAATAATTATTCAATTTCTCAATGTGGAAATTCACCTTAGGCTATGGTAGTAAGTAAGTTTCTAGTGTCAGATTGAGTTGCTACCAGATTCATAATGAGCTGCTGTTCACAACAAAGGGGGGGGGGCAACATTACACTAGTGTGGAAATAGCCTATCCTACACCAAACAACAACCATGAATCCTTCCTTGCCTCTCTCTCTCTAGCCTACTTCTTCTCCTTCTTCTTCTTCTTCTTCAAGCTCCATTTTGTCTCCCCCAACCTGTCAAAACTGATTGAGCTTGAGAAAAAATCCAAGTACCTATAGTGTCCAGACATTGCAGGGTAACTTGCCTTAGAATCCACTGCAAAAACAAGGGGTGGTGTCACATTGTGGCCTTGCCATTTCACATTTAAAAAGTATCTTAAGGATTTAAGGGTTATGAAGAATTATGAAAATTCAAATATTTCACCATGCAAAAAAAATATAATTTTCAAAAAAAAATCCTCTAAAAGAAACCAAAAATCTTTCAAGATATCATAACTCTAGAACTAAATTTTCTCAAGTTTCAACACAAGCCAAAGGTATCATATTTTGACCTAGGGGCCAAAATGCCTTAAGCTACTATACTCTATAATGAATCTAAAACACAATATCCTTCCCTTGGTAGGCAAGGCCAAAAAACCACATCCAACAATTTATCCATGATGAATGATGACACACCACTAACCTTTTTTTAAAATTCTCTTCCTTAAATTAAAAATATATATAACCTTCCACTCTACTAAATTTCCTCTCTGCTTTATATTTTGGTGTTTTAAAATATAATCTGATAAAAGAAAGATACATTTGTGGGTATGTTTATAAAACTATACATATACATATTATAATTATATATATATATATATAAGTGGTTGGAAAAGAAAATATACCAATACCGTAGTAACTTGCAGTTTTGACACTAATTATATAATTTTCAGAAATGATGAAATTTTCTCCCCCAAAAAAAAAAAACTCAAAACAATTTTTTTTTTTTAATTTTTTTAAAAAAATTTTTTGTTAAAGTCTTCTAAGAACAATTGTAATGAATCTTGTTCAAACAACCCATTTTGTGAGAGAGTTTTTGAGGGGCATCTTTCACTAGTGTCTGTCCATTACAGCTGGTTTTTTGAGGACTGTTGTCAAGAAACACACTTATGGTGTTGAGGGAGAGACAAACCAGAAAATGTTTTTATGTCCTTTCTCTTCTTATCGGTACCTACAACAATTTATGTACTAAAGAACGAGCCAAGCCAAGGAGGTTAATTCTGCCTGGCAGGCACAACGCCCTCCTTTGTGTTATAGATGCTAAAGAAATAGCCGAGTATAACAACAAGCTCTGTCATCAAGCTCTGTCGTCAAGCTCTGTCTGGTTGTCAGTGTGTCATCTTGCGCAGAGCAGAGTCGTGTGGTTGTGCTGCAAGGTTTGACTCATGTCGGCGTAGTTCTAGGCCAAATTACAAGCACAACATTGTGAATTCTCTCAACATGCAGAAGAACTAAATTCATAGTTCCTTTCTTTTTACTTCTCTTCTTCACTTGCTGGGTGTAATTTTCCTTTCTTTCTTTCTTTCTTTATTTATTTATTTATTGAAGTTAATAATATACATATTTTCTCTCTCCTGAAAGGTAATGGGTTCCAAAATTGTTATTATGTAGGCAAGTTATTTATTTATTTATTTATTTATTTATTATTATCCAACTTGACTGAACAAGCAGAAGTGGGTTAGCAAGGTGAAACCGAATATATTAACTCCGTTGATGAGGTTCATCTACAACTGAGTCATAATGGGCATCCAGTGGATGATGAATTGGTGGGTTCTGGCTCACTCTGGAAGTTAGACAAATGAATGTGCGCATGTAGTACATTACCCAAGTATATATGTTTGTAGCCTGAAGAATTCCTTGATCAAAATACCTCACCAGGTAAGTAGTAGACACATAGCTAGAATTTGTCAGTATGTGCTTGTAAGGATGATCATCTGGGGTGACAGTTGAATCCAGATGATCATCTGGGTGACATTTTAATCGAGATGATCATCTAGGTTTTTTGATCATCTGGGTGACATTTTTAATCAAGATGATCATCTAGGTTTTTTGATCATCCGAACATGTACTCTTAGAAAATTGATGAACTACTACTACTACTACTACTACTACTACTACTTTTGTGACTTCTGAAACTAAAATTGCCAAGAGAAAGAAGAAATGCATGAACAAGTTCAAAACACCTTTTTAAAGCAAACCTGTAGAAATCCCACCTTCTACAGATCCATAGCAAAAGCTGCGAAAGTGATTTCACCTAAGAAATGAACATTAAACTTCAACAGACACCGGACAAGAGATGCAGCAGACAAGCAGTGCCCCCTTTCCAGAACATCAATCTTCACATGCATGTACAAAGCTAGCAGCATCTTACCCCTAAACTCTGACACAGAATCTCATTACCTGATGAGTTTTACAAAGTGTGTGCATGCATCCCTTAAACCTTTCTTATAACTATATTTGTCTGCAGGACTCACTGACTCATGGGAAAATGACAAACTTGGCGACCCTATACAATTGCCACCCATGTAAGTGATGAACTTGTCACTACACTACAAGAAATGGGAAAATGACAAACTGGCTTATCTCTACTACAATTCTTACCAATGTACATCAACTTATCAATAGAGTCCAACAAAACCCAAAACTGCAACCAGAGGAATTTTACAGATGACAGCACTCTCCACACTTGTTTGTACTGTTTGGGTTAGGACATCCTCTGTTGCAACATCACCTTCACCTTTTGATTTTGTCATTCACATCGGCTGAAATATTGAGCTCTCCAATTGCTTTTATGTCATTCACCAACAGTTCAAATTCCCCAAATCTGCATTTGTCATGTTATATATATGTGTGTGTATGTATAAATATATCAACTTTGCTACTATGGAATGAAAAAATCAAAAAAATTCCTGCCAACTTCAGGAATTTATTTCAGAAAATTCTTTCCATGTGTAATAGCTTGAATTTTCACACTCCGATATTGGCCTTTCAAGATACACAAAAACTCACTCCCAGAAGCAGATAATAACCCACAAGGGAAGCTTCAATCCCCTGAAGGGATTTGCTTGGTCATATGGTTGATATAGATCTCTTCTGCAGTGGCTACCACAAAATGAATGAATGATATGTGCCCCATTTGCCTGATACGTGTAGTACATACACCACCATACTTTGAAGTTGGCAGCCTGCACCTAACATCCAGAATCACTCTTTTATCAGTTTGATGATTTTTCAGTCTCCGTAGAATATGTTCCCAAATCTTCATCATGGCAATATTCTGCAACCTCACCCATCACCCAGGCAAATTACCAATACAAACGATGCAAATCACAACAATCTCAGATCTCACTACAAGAAAGAATTAATTGAACACATCTTAAATATGATGTGGAATTTCAGATTGTATTTCAAAACCTTCACTTTCTGGCACAGACAGATGCCCTGACTTCACATGCAGTCTACAAACCCAAAGTGTACAATTTTTTAGCAGTTTCCCATGCATGAAGATCTGCATGCAACTGAACTACATTTGGCAGACACCGTGGGTGTGAAAGATCTGGTACAAGTCATGTGCTAGCCTATCTACTAGAGATTCTGAAGTGAGATCTGCAACAGGGTGGCAGTTAAGAAACAGAACATTTACAATCTTGGACTAAATAGGATTTGTGCTTCTGGGATTACCCAGCTCACACACACAAATGCTTTTCCACAGATTGCATCACAGGTCACAAGCAGCATTTCTGAACTTCTGAAAGCAGGGCAGCCAAGATGTAGATGGCATCAAGACCTGCATCATGAATAGTGTACAGCACCCATCAGCACCACAGTATCATAGGTAACAAAACATGGATATCAATATCTCCACACACATAATACTATGAGTTACAGCATAACTTTATGGCAATCCTCAGTAAAGTCTATGATTCATTGTTGCAGAGAAGCACCATCACTTAATCATAGACAATGAAATGTGCAATGCTGCTGATCCTTATGTGGGAAGCCCGACAGCAACTATGATATAGCAATGCCACATGAACAATTGGTTCTGCTGATTGCCAAAGTGCAGATGTAACCATATGTTGAAAACCCATGACACCATTGTTGTGATTGTGAGCTGAAACTGAATAGGTACCTCTTGTTGTAGTAAAAGGGTTGATCAATGCTTTGCAGGATGTGCCCTAGAACTACTCTGAGGTTTATTTGACTCTGAACAAGATCTTGTGCCACAAATTTCTTGAGTTTGTGCTCCAGACGAGAAACAGAAGATTGCCCCTGGACTAGGAGAAGCATGTATCTTGCAGAATTTTTTGCTTCAATCCTTGTCTCCTCAAAACACTTGTTATTGGGATGAACAGTAGATGGATTTGACACCATAGAATCCATGAATGAATTGACAAACAAATGGGCAATCAATTGTCTCTACATATTACAGCCTTCAGGAGTCTGATTTTTTTGATCCAAAAGTACTGAAAACAACAATGAAATCATTCTTCTAGAATTGAGATGAACTTCTACTTGTAGAGTGGAAGACCTAATATATCTATTCCAAATCTACCAACAAAGGTTCATACATATGCCATCATCTCTAGTGTTTCTCTAACCTTCTCTGAAAATCTGCAAATGATTTGGAGGTACAAAAACTGAAAAAAAATGTTTGAGCTCTTTCAGAGAGCGACCCGCTCTTTCTTTTCTACCACAGGTCCTGGAATCTGTGTCCATAATGTACAGCAAAATCTTTTTCGTATAAACCTGTCTCTGAATGTCAAAGCCAAAAACAAGCCATAAGCCTTTGTTTCCACAACACAATTACAGCAATCAAAGCTTCAACAAATTCTCCATATCCATCAAAAGTAGATACTTCAGAAATCTCTATTGAATCAAAGCTTCAACAACAAATGCTCCACAACATCAAACCACTCTATTGAATCAAAGCTTCAACAAATGCTTCAAACCATCAAAGCTACTTCAGAAACCACTCTATTGAATCAAAACTTCAACAATGCTTCAAACCACCAAGGCCACATCAGAAACCACTCTCTTGAATCAAAGGTTCAAAAAATGCTCCTCCACAACATCAAAGCTACTTCAGAAAGCTCAATCTATTGATTTGTATCAACAAATAAAACAGAATCACAGTCACTCTGAAGATTATTATAGTCTACATGCATTGCCATAGCAATACAGAGACAAATCAAGCGTGAGCTATCTTCAAGGCACTGAAAAGTGATATGAGATCACACACACACACAAATGTGCACACACAAACACCCACACATACACACACAATCACATGCAAAAATACACACACAAAAGCGCACACTAAACATGCACACAAGTGCACTTTCTATCTGCAATCATTGGAGAAGGAAGGAGGATAAGGAACTTGGAAGATTGGCAAAAGAAAATGCAGAAAACAACAATCATTGAATTCACTCTTGGATTTCACGATATGAGATGTAGTACTTAGTACAAACCTCTCTCTCTCTCTCTACTCCTGAAACCAACAACAACAACAACGACAACAGCTTGGGATGGATCCAAGTGCACTAACACACTTGATAGATACCATGTGCACCAACAACACACAGGACACAAAGCTCATTGTTGTGGCCATGTGTGTGTGTCTCTCTCCTGTTGTCAAGGTGCAGCAGTAGCAGCAGCAGAAGCTCCAGTGGAAGAATGCAGCAATGTACGACTCGAAACCCCAAAAAGAAAAAGAAAAAAAAACAGGAGCAGATGAGCGCTGAATTCTAGACTGCAAGCGCATTCTTGCTTCTTCCTGTAAGCACCCAAACGTTTTTAGGGTTTGGAACAGTTGGGAGGCGGGGAGGAAGAAGAAGAAGAAACGACTCTGGCCCGCTGGAAAAAGCTAGGAGTTCAAGCTTGAATTCTAGACTGCAATGTTCAAGAGAGACAAAAATCAAGGAATTGTTGGAAACACTCACATGATCAGAGAAGCGCATTCTTGCTTCTTGCTGTTAGCACCCAAATGGTTTTCAGGGTTTGGAATAGTTCATGGAAGGGGGCCGGGAAGAAGAAGAAGAAGAAGAAGAAGAAACGAACTCTTCTCGCTCGCAAGCAAGAAAGCTAGGAGTTCAAGCTCGCACAACTGGAACGGGAGAAACCGATGCGAGAGTTCTGGCGATCGTAAACCACCAGAAAATTCTGTTGCAACAGATTGCCGATGGTGTTGAACTCGAAGTTAGATTGCAGACCTTGCATCGCCAGACACTTGACATCGTGAGCAACTTCCACAATATAGTTCTCAGACGGAGGCGCAAACACCGCATTATTCTGAAACTGGATTCTGAAATCGGGAAACTGCGGATCATCGACGCCAGAGACGTTGAAGCAAAGATCGAGCGTCGTCTGCATTGTCGTCACTTGCGGAAACTGCACCAACAACGCTTGCTGAAAGGCAGCGAGAATCGCATTGTAAGCTTCCGGGACGAAGTACGTGAGCGTGGAACCGGAGTCTATCGTGGTTCCGCCATCGCCCAACTCTGTGAAACTCCATGCGGAAGAAGGAATGTCGAGAGAAGACCCCGCGACGCTCACTTCCTCAATACCCACGTAGTACAAAGTTCCCGAGCGTGGGTTGTCGAGAATCGGAGTGTACTGCAACGAGTGCTTGGTGAAGAGCACACTGTCGTCGCCGAAGATCAAGGAAGAAGAAACCGTGACCGGATCCAAGAACTTCACGAGACAGTAGGAGAATTTGTTGCCGTATGCGTATCCGATCTGCGACGTGAAGGAGAGAGGACCTTGGCCGAGACCCATCACTCCTCCTGCTCCTTGGAAGCTCACTTGGTTCCGCGTCCCGCATCCGAAGGCGACGTTCTGAATTCGGATCACACTGGCGTTGCTCGAGGAGCCTGAGCTCAGCAGTGTCGCGGTCTCCAATGCGAACACTCCTTTGGTGATGGAAGAATCTGCATACTGGTACTCATATGCGCACGCGCCGCGGAATTCAGAGTCGCACGGGAAGCCTGGAGTCGCCGGCACCAAGTTGCACTCGTTGGAAGAGCATGAGACTGGAGCGAAGGAGGAGGAGCTTGACGGCGAGAACAGAGGTCCGTTCTGCGTATAGCACATTGTGCAAGTGGCGCATTGCACCCAGATGAGATCGGATCCCGTGTCTGCAATCAGCGAGAAGTTCTGTGCAGGAGTTCCGATGCTGAAGTTCACGAAGTATTGGCCTGATCCCAGTGTTGAGCCTGAGACTAGCGGCGAGTAGAAGTTCTGTTGTGATGTTGTCGCTGGAATACCCGGCCCGTTCGGGTTCTGTACTGCTGCTGCTGCTGGTCCCTGGCGGCGCGTGGCAGCAGCAGCAGCATGAGGAGCTGCAGGAGAAGCTCCCAGCTGCTGCTGCTCGCGGCCGGTGGGAGCTAGCAACATCCGTTGTTTCCTGAACCCCGCATGTCTGAGCGCATCCATGTGCGCAGCTTCTTCCAGAGCTTGTGCAGGCGACGAATACTCCTTTCTGAATGGCGACTCCGGCGAGTTTCTGTGCACGAGTTTCATACGAATTGCTGCTGGTGCTCCTCCTGCTGCTGCTGCATTGGCAGCTGAAAACTGTACGCCCGCGACATTGGACTTCCTCGAGCTGCTGTCGAGTATGGTGGTGGACCCATGATCGATGCTAGTTCCAGCTGCTGCTTCGTGGCCTTCTTGTAGTCGCCATGGTCTTGTGGTCTCTGGATTTAGCTCTACGTGATGACGCCTATAATTAGTAGTTCTCGTGCTCCGCCACAAGGCGAAATTCTCCGACGAATGCGCGACTAGTGCAGCTCCTCCGCGTCGATGATGATGAACTGGAATCAAAACAACTGTGCACACATAGACGAAGTACAAGACTAAGAGACAGATTGCTACCCGCGTCAACCATTTGAGCTGAGAGATGAAGAGCGCCCCAACTCCTCCCCCACCGCCAGCTGCAGTACAACAACATACAGAGCTCCTGCTACTGCTACTGCTGCTAAAGGAGGACTCTATCATGATGGCAGGATTGTAGCTAAAACCTGAGCACATACGCAGCAACCGCAGAGCTACACCAAATCAACAGAGAAAAAGCCTATGGAGTTGTTGTTACTCATTGCGGTACTGCAATCAAAGCACCATGAGAAAAACACCACACAGAGAGAGCCTGATCACTCAACCAAAAACCACCTGCGAGTGAGTGAGTACCCACAGTCGAAATCTGCAATCCTTGGACCACTACTTCACTGAGTATCAATATATTCACATTCCCAGCAGTGAGTTACTTTACTGAGCATTCTATCACATTCCCAGCGCTGAGCTACTTTGCTGAGCATCAATAGTCACATTCCCATTCTCACAATGCGAGCGAGCAATCCGAAAGCAGGTGGTGTATTGGATTCATCCGGAAAGCTCGCAGCTCGGATGTCGCACAAGCCAGGAATAGTAAGCTGTCGCTGGGCACATGTGGGTGTGAATAAAGAATGGAGTTAAAAGAGATGACAGGAGAGCAACAGTTACACTGAACAAAAAGCACCGGGAAGTTGCACTGCTACTAACTAACTTGCTAGCTAGCTAGCTAGCTGGCTAGTTACTGTGCTCCCTCCTCCATCGGCTCCTGCAGGCTCTCCTCTTCTCTCTCTCTCTCTCTCTCTCTCTCTCTCTGTGTCCTGAGTAATCTCTTCTCGCCAGCTGCTGATCTCCTCTTCTTCTGCCTGTTGTTGCAACAAACACACGGCACTGAGTGACTGCAGCAGCAGCAGCTGCGGAGAAAGAGTGTGGCAGAAGTAACATCCGCGACATACAGTAGCGGCCATGCGAGGAATGCGGAGCTGCAGGCAGGGTCATGAAGGAAGGGAAAGGTTGTGGGCTGGGCTGGGCTGGGCTGGGCTTGGCTGCTGCTCTTGGGCTTCCTCCTCCTCCTGGGCCTTCTCCTCCTGGGCCTCCTCTTCTTCTTCTTCTTCTTCTTCTTCTTCCTCCTCCGTCTTCTTCGCTGCAGTGTTAGTCGTACTTTGCTACTTACCTCAACTGCCTGCCTGCCTACTCAGGTATGAGCTGGAGCCATTTAATGAAATTCCACAAACACCCACCCAAAATAGATACTCCTTCCCAACATACACATATCCAAAATATATCCACAAACTAATAATTAAAATAAGTAGTGCTTCTTTTTTCTTTTTTTTTCTTTTTTTATTTTTTTTTATATTGATTTTTTTGCAAAAAGTTTTTATGCCCCCAAAAAACAAGGGTAAAATTTTTGTAGTCAAATTTTACACTTTGGAAAAAAAGAATTCCAAAAACATTTTCCAAAAACATTTCCCAATTGCTTTCTTGAGAAATGACCAAATTTTGCAAAGGAAAAGAACATGCCTCTACTAATAAGATACACATAAGCACCAAAAAAATACCAATCACAAAAACATCAATCAACAAACAAAGAAATTACAAAAGCACCCAAACCAAAAAAAAAAAACTCAAGATACAAAAGCACAAACAAAAAAGACATTTAGCATGAATCACAAAGAAAACACAATTTTAAAAAAAAGCACAAATCACAACTTCTTACAAGAGCCTTTAAATGAAGTTCCCAAACACCCACTCAAGACACCTACCCACAAAAGAGACCCAAAATACTAAGCACACAAAAATCACAAAACACAAATCAAATCAAAACAAAGAAGCACAAAAGTACAAAAAAATCACCCAAAAAAAAAACAAAAACAAAATAACAGAAAGCACAAAATTGCAAATCATATTTGATCATAGAGTACCAAAAACAAGGAGCAAAAACTCACAAATTATAGAACACAAGAAGCACAAATTGAAATCATATTTAATTCCAATCCACAAATCATAGTTTTAAAAAAAAATAGTATTATTAATTATTAAATATGTATAAAGAGGAAAATTAATAATTTAAACCCATAAAATCAAGAAATAAAATTTTAAAAATTGCAATTTATGAAAACAGAAATGCAAGGCTCTTCTAAGTACTACAGTACTACTCATGTGGAAAGCAATGTACTTGGGGGGAGGGATTCCTATCTACCCAGTGAGCACCCTTTGCAATTTTTCTACCTTATTCTCCTCTTCTTTCATTAACCAAAATGCCATCATTTAGCAAAAATCATACCAATAAACTCATGGATAGCCATAGACCCATCTAAATTTATTTTGAAAAATAAATTTAAAAACTATAAATTAATCCACAATTTCCCATTTAAAATCTATTTGAAAACATAAACTATAAAACTATAAATTATCCAACAAGTTCCCCATAAAACACCCACAATCATATAGTACTCACACAAATTTTTGTGGACCACTTTGAACTTAACCCATTCTATTTGACCTTTTTTTTCTTGAAATGTATAATGATGCTTGCTAGTTTAAAAAGCTAGCATGATTGGGAGCCC
>Ga0209208_10012522_pt1 | contig 10729 bp, 11 predicted proteins | sample S1TSphfallax_3_FD_187694 | JGI IMG/M metagenome (GOLD analysis project Ga0209208, IMG submission 187694) | Host-associated microbial communities from peat moss isolated from Minnesota, USA - S1T2_Fd - Sphagnum fallax MG (SPAdes) (version 2) | ecosystem: Host-associated > Plants > Peat moss >... | reverse complement strand
AAACGAATATTGCAAAGTGTATTTGGCCCTTTCCATCTGGAGCTTTACTTTTGTCCTTGACAAAGATCTTGTGAACCACTTTGGTCCATAGGTATATAGGCACCTGGGACTTGCAACAAACGAGAAAGAAAGGAGCAAGGTGAGTGGTGATGACACTAAAGCAAGGGAAGGAAGGAAGGAAAAATACTGGATCATGTTGTGGATCAATAATCCTCCTCTTGCTTTTGGTATGACTACTACCATTGGTGGACTTGGCACCATTCCTTTCCATACTAGCTTCACACACACACATTGTGGTGGGGGTGGGGTGGGGAGGGGAGGGTAGAACCTTGTCTTCTTTGTCTGCCTTCTAGAATGTGATTTTTTCTTCACTTTTGTATGGCATTCAACACAAGTAAATCCTTAAAATGGTGCATAGCATCTTTGTTCCTTGTTGGCAAAATGGGCGACCATTTTGGGTGCGAACCAACCCTTTGGCTACTCAAGAAACACGAGATTTTTTGAGCATCCTAACGTGTTGTGTGGGATATCTGTTGTCAAGATCGCCGCCCACTTGCCCATCTTTCAAAGGCATGTAAAAGGGAAAACTAACAAGAAGGTTCTATAAAAGTGGGCAATATTGATTTAAAAAACTAGTGGATCATTGGTTTATGCCAAAAATAAAATCATGATCACAAATTAAAGAAAAAATCAACAAATGCCTATACAAAATAATCGAACAAATGAATAGCCAAAGAGTTAAAATTGAATGGCATATCAACTAGCCATGGCTAAAATAGGTACTTGTAATTCTAGCAAGTATGGTGATTCAAGAAATAAGATTGTTGGAGCAAAGTGGCATCAAGAGCTGGTTTTGACCTCGCTTGAGCTTGTTGTTATTATTATTATTGAAACACAATGGCGTAGTTTTCATACTCGAGATACTTGGATGTGAGTATTGTGATGTGGAGTAACTTAGAAATGGGTTATATGGATTGGAAGAAAAAAAAGAAAAAAGATTTGGAGTTTATGTAAAATCTCTTAATAAATTTTCAAAAAATCGCCATGGGAGTTTTCAGGGGGTTAATATTTTATATGGATTGGCAGTTTTTTGACGTTTGGTGCGGACTGCCAAACTACCTACCAATGTCAGTTGGACTTTCTGTTTGGACTACACGGGAACCTGGGCTACCCAACAAGACATCTCCGGACCCAGGACATGCCCTTTCCCCCCCACCAAGAAATGTACTTGACTCTGGAGTTCACTCTGTGGATGTGGGCCAGAGAACCCTAAACCCTAAAACCCTAAACCCACCAATGCAACATGCAAGATGGATGTGGTGTGTAGACAGGAAACTTTTTTTCATTGCAGTCCTGTCCCATAGCTAACCATGGTGATTAGCTGTGTACTACCCAGCCACATGTAGTCTACCTACCTAGTAGGCATGAACTGCCTTACCTACTTACCAACCTACCTAGTAATCACGTGCATTCCTTACCTACTTAACTATGGGTCTCACCCATTTCATAGGTAAATAAGTAATAACCTAAGGAGTGTGCAGTGGAGATAGGAGACTGTATAGGATAGGTTACCAAGGTTGAACCTAAGGTTTGAATCTTATTGGAATTGGCAAACCTTGGTGCTCACTATGTGAGTGAGCTTACACTTTGAAATTGGATGAAGAAAAGTCAAAACATGCTGATTTGGTTCAGCACAGTGGTTTTGGCCCAGCATTTTGCCATAGCTTTGCTGACGCTGGTGACAGGCGCTGCACTGGTGTGCATGGGCAAAAGACGGGCTATTGGTCATTGGCTATTGACTCTTGCTCTGGATATTTACACTAGGGCTATTATGGTTATGGCTATTGTTTGTTGGCTCTGCACATATGGAAGAGCTTACGCATCTGTGCTGGATTTGGGGATAATATTTTTGCTCAACCTTTAATCACTGTGTGAATGACATGTGGACATTCATTTGCTCATATAAGATGGATGGGCAGTTTCCATTATGCATCTAGATGAAAATTTCTACATCCAATATTGAAAGTTTTTGGTTTAACTTGGAACTCACCATACAAGGCAGCATCATGACATGATGAGTTGCTTGTTGATATGGCTATTGGTTACTAGCTATGGATAAATGCAATAAGGCTAATATGGCTATGGTTATTGGGTATGTATAAGGTCATTGCTTGTGGCCATGGCTATTGGTTGTTGCCTTTTTGCTATGGTTATTGCCTTTGGCTATGGCTATTGCCTATTGCATGTGGTTATTGCCTATGGCTATTGACTATTGGTTATTGCTTTTGGCAATGGCTATTGGCTACAACCTATGGATATTTAGACAATGGGTTATTATGGAAAATGTTATTGGCTATGGTTATTGCCCATGGTTATTGGTTATTAGCTATTGGCTATTACTTGTGGTTATTTCCTATGGCTATTGGCTATGGTTACTACCCATGGTTATTGGTTATTAGCTATTGGCTATTACTTGTGGTTATTTCCTATGGATATTGGCTACTAACTATGGATATTTACACGTGAAATATAACTATGGATATTTAAAGTGAACCTTGCTGGTGCAAATTGCACTGTAGTTCAGGATGAGTGTGGACACACACGGTTAAAGACATCTGCCACCAGTTATCAGCCATCTCATTGGCAAACTTCAGAACCATTTACTTTTCCCAGTCATGTAGAACAATGTTTTTATCTTCCTTATCCCCCAAACCCAGAGGAGTGGTCACTTATTGTCACATATGTGCCACGGTCCCGTTCTATTCTAGGTGAGAAACCAAAGGTTGTGTTTACAACCTCTGAGGTGGATGATGACCACGTATAATGTACTACTCATTATTTTTATGCAATTTGCCATTGAGGCTTGTGGTTCTATATTACTGCACAATGTTCATTGTGTCAAAGTTTTTAGCGAATTTCAGCCTTTATAGTTCTGCAAGTAGGCCCTCTAGTAACTTTGTACTACTCTCCTTTGCACTACCGCATGTACTACCTCAATGTCACCGAGATTTTATGCGACTTAAAAAAGGCCGTGATAAATCAAATGACATTGCGTAACCTTTTGCAAAACTTCCTTCTCCAGTAACCCTTATACTAATTTGCGAGCTGCCGCACATCGTAACTTATAGCAGTAAGAAAACTAAACCCTAAGACTAAATCTTATGCTACTGCCACCGCCATTGTGATAACATGGTAACAATTGCGATCGAGCTTGCATATAATTATGAATTGTGAAAAAAAATCTTTACTTTGAATATGTTTAAAATGATGTCATGTGGTGCTCTAAAATTTCAAGTTGCATTTTGAGCCCTCATGCCTACCTCCACTAAATAATGTGATAAGGTGGCAATGGCAACATGGATTTCATGATGAATGAAATTTTTATTCAGGTTATGGTTAGCTCCATGAAGAGCTGCAATTACATGTTGAATCTAAGGTTACACCACTATGATAGTTCATAATTGCAGCAAATCTAAAATGTGTTAAATGGTGTGAATTAACTAATTCGCCTTGTTGTTGAAGGCAGTCGACAAATTGAACCGTGCAACCAATGATAGTGTCCAACGCACTGAATACTTAATCATGCGAAGATGGGGTGTTTTCAATTTCGTAAAAACCTTTGTAGATAGTTTTAAGTTCATCACTAGAAATGGGGTCAACCTTTAATAAAATCACCAAGGTGCGAAAGTTTGGAGAAATGCAATAATACCAAGCTTGAAGGGGTTTAACTTCAAAACAAGAGCGCACTTCTCACGGTGTGAATTGTCATCACAAGGATGCTGCATCAACATCAAATCTAGGGACGACTCCCAAGGTGACTATTTATTCACTTGTGCAATTTGATGCCCGTAAGATGTGGTCATACATGATGCCATGAATTCAAAGAAAAAAAGAAAAAATATTTAATCAAAATTAGATCGACAATGAATGTGTGAAATACTTGTTACATCAAGATGTGTGGTTGTAATTTGTAGGTGAAGGAAAAGGAAGGAAAGGTGTAAATAATGGTCTGGAACCATGGTAAAGTAAAACCTTAAGATCAATCAAAGAAAAAAAGGTTTAAGTAAATTTTGTTGGGGGGGAAAATGAAAAGATGTGAAAAGGATGTTTCTCTTTCTCCAATTAACCACCAAACCACCAAACCTTTCAAAGGCCACCAAGCATTGGGACCTTCTGTAGGCCACCGAGTTGAGGTTTTTCCTTCACCTTCTTCCTTCTTCTTCTCTTTAAATGGCAAATTTGGATCATTTGGGGCTTTCTTTTCTAGACATAATTTTTTATTTGAATATTAAAACAACTTGTTCCTACAACTTTCCTTGAGAGGAGAAAAATGATTAGTTTTAGTAAATGGTGGAAAGAGGGAGAATAGATTAGATGATAGTGGTACTTTTGAAAGAATGGAAATGAGTAGGGATAATTTTGGGAGCTTGACATCTTAGAGAAATTTCACAAGACCTCTCGGGTTTTATAACACAACTTTTTATTGATTTGGGTGTGAACCTTGGGATTTGGTAAGCAAATGCACCTTATAGCTAGTTTTTTAATGAGTTAAGACAAGCTAGATTTGGATAATGTGTGTGATAGGACCAATATTTTAAGTGATGGGAAATCTGCTACCAAGTTGAGCATGGTGTCAAATCCTTAAAAATTAGTTTAAATCAGTGATAATTTAACATAAAATTCTAGAATTTAGAGTGTTTAAACTTTAAAAATATATCTATCAATTCTAAATCATAAATGATGCATAGGAGGCAAACTATTTGGTTTCAATTATAAATGCAACTTAACATCTAGAGATACATTTTGCATTTTTTTCCTTCATTGGTAACATATGTACCTCTGAATATAATCACCTCATACAACCAAGAGTGTAAAATAGAAAGTTGCTTCACATAGACACATGGAAGAAACTCTCTTGAAGCAACAGAAAGAGGTGGAGGAACTCATATGGACAATGCTAATGTATATTGAGTTAAGAATGAAATATAAAAGCAAATTAACCAGAGGTATGCATATATGGACATAAATTTGTAAAAATAATTAACTTTTAATGAAAAGTTGAATAAACTTTTAAAGGAGACCTAAAAGATAAAACACTTCAATTATGATATTGTCCTTACAAAAAATAGTGAATTCAAGAAGTAGAATATTTTGCTTCAAGTAAAACTCAAGGTACTATCAATCAACGAAAAAGATGTAAACTTATGGTGGGATGCAATATATGACATTGTCTAGAAGGATATTGGGAAGGTTTATAAGAAATATGAAAGGAATCAAAGGCTACATAAACATAAGATTTTTCAAATGGAAAAAGTTATGCCATCATTTGAAATTGAGCCTTTAGTTTTGTCTCTAGAACGAAAGACTTTAGATGAATAAAGAAATATAAAGGATACAAATGGGGTAGGACCATTAGGTACAAAAGTTGAAGAAGAGCCAGGAGACCTCATAAGAAGAAAAGATATGTTGTAACCTTAGCCTTGGGCTCGCGACCAAGGCAAAGGCTTGGAGAGATGCAAGCCAAAAATGAAACCCGAGAGTCACATTTCATGCTCTTGGGAGTTATGAGCCATGGATTATGATTCAACAAATTGTTAAGCTTTAGTTACATAAGTTTATTTAGTAATAATGATTTGAATCCTTATAAACCACCAAGTAGTAATTATTATTAGTTGAATTAGCCTTTAGATATTTTCAAGCGTAGAGAATTTTTATATTTAAATTGATGCAATGTTTAGTTAATTTTAGGACCTAGTAACCTTTTTAAGTGCATTGTTTTTTTATGTTGTAGGGAGGTGAAAGGGGATGTAGAATTAAAGGCGATTTTACTGATATATTAGGAATACAAACCCGTAATTAACATTAACATTTTTCCCTGACAATATTAAAATTAGTTTGTAGAATAATCTTCAAGCACTAATAATGTACTTGTGAGATTTTTAGGATGTAATCCTAATACATCCTTATTCAATTTTCACTTCTATCAACCTCCTGAATAAAATCAAGATCAAATTTAATTATTAATGTTTTCACATGAGTAACCTCAAGTGAATTACAACTTAGTTAATGACTTAAGGGGAATAAATCACAATTGCAGAAAATCTAGAATGCGACAAATGGTGTAAGCTAGGTATTCGGCTCGATGATCCATGGGAAGGGGGTTGATTGGGCCTCGTAGCCAATGATAATGGCCATCATTGGGAACCCAAGTTCGACAATGAAGATGAACATCGTCATCTTCACATTGACATTCTTTGAACCTTTCTGGCGTGGCTCCATGAGCAGGAACAAATTCTAAATAAATTGTTAGGGCATGTGGGTTAGGACACAATTGACGATCCCATGCCAAACGATCGATTCAAGTGCGCACCATTCTTGTAGACGATTTTCTTTGCACAACCATTGAAAGACATTCACATCAAGCAACGTTTCTTCAAGTTCTTCCTTCTCTACGGGTGCAACGAGAGAATTTAAGGGTGTAGCAACATCATCCACCATAACTAAATTTTCACCTGCATTAACAAAATCCAAAAGGTAGCTGAACTAATTTGGCACTTGTGTTAAAAGGGGTTGTTCCTTTTATTCAAGAAATTAGGGTAGGCATGAGGCATGGCAGTGACAGCAAAACTCCGTGAAGACCCGGACATCCTTGTTCCAACGAATTCGTGAAGCCTTAGTATTGACGGTGGATTTAGAAGTACATGGGAATCCTTATAATTCCTAATTTCATTTTAATTTACTATGTATTACATAATTAATTAATACACAGTAAAGAATAATTAAGGAATATTAAAAGAGTAATTGGTGCATGAAGGGGTTATTATTACCATTGAGTTGATTTAATCAAATGGGAATTCAAGGATGTTTACTTATTACCATCGATAAATTATCTTAATAGTTAGTTACTTATAATAATTAGGATGAAGAAGTCGGATGATTAAAATCAAATGAACGAAATTGACAATGATGGAGCTCAAGAGCCCCATCAAGATGTCCAAGATAGGGAATGTCGCAACCCTACTTTGGGTGTAGTGGGAGGATGAAACTCCCATTCCCAAAGTTGGGATTTGGAGTCCTCAGGGACTCTTGAACATTTAGAGTTCGACAACAGAGGCCAAAACACCTCGCATTAAGGTGTTTTTGGTGTCATTGGAAAGGTCTTGAAGTGTAGATGTCCAAAATTCCCTCGCATTGGTCATTTGGACATCTGCAGCCCAAGTTATGAGCAAAAGAAGGGCCGGGAGTCAAACTTGCAATTTGACTCCCGACCATTAAAAGTCGGGAATCGACCTCTTCCTGACATCCGAATCGGGAGTGCTACATGCTGTTGGAAAGCTCTCAAAAAGAGCTATAACTTTGGTTTAGACGTCGTCTTGATCAGACTTGGCAGTCAGGAGATATGAGCTCCCAAAGTCCCGGGACTCCAATCGGGACAGTTTCGGAACAATTTCGGGACTCCAACTTGGGAGTCCCAGGAAAAAGAGCCATTTCGATGTAGCCCCTGCGGAGCGTTGCAGAGAATACTATATGGGGGAAGGTGGTGGCTTCCCCCGAGTCCGGGCCGAAAGAGTCTTGTGTGTCAAAGTGCCAGTGGATTGTCCCAACACCCAAAGGTGTTCCCGAATGTAAACTAACCCTTTCGTGGTTAGTTTTAGATGCAGATTCAAGCTTGATGATCTAGTCCCTCTTCCTAATCTAATCCCGAGACTTCTAGCACACCCCTCTACCCCTTTCTAGTGCTGGAAGTCGGGAGCGCCTCTAAGTTCCATATTTCCGCAATTCAACACACTTGGACCCTCAAGTGGGTTCAACAAGGAACTTAAGAGTGTGTCATTTGGTATCAGAGCTCAAGCTGAAGCTTGACTTGCTTCTTGGAGTGGTGATGGCACCCAAGAAGACCCACAAGCAACCGCAAGACTCCATGTTGGAGGAGCCCGTCGAAGACCGAATAGCCTTGTCGAAATCTATTGGGGAGGAGGAACCGATGCCCTGGGAGGACCGAGATGAGCCCGAAAGTGAGGAAGAACAAAGGAGTTCGGTCCTATTCACCCAAGAACAATTGGAAGTCCTCCTCAAGATGGGTAGGCCCAACTTTGGTGAGTTGGTGGTGGCCCTCAAAACGGGAGCCGCCAAGGGCGAAAGGTTTCAACCGGCCAAGCCCAAGAACTTCGATGGTGTTCGTGACCGCAAGGTTGTGGATGTTTGGCTTGTAGAAATGGACGACTACCTACATGCCGCCAAGGTTGGACGGAACTCTGCCGTGGAGCTTGCCCAATCCTATTTGAAAGGCTATGCCGCCACATGGTGGAGGACGATTCGACAAGAGGAGGGGGGAAGAACCATGGTTACACATGGGAGTTCTTTAAGGAACACCTTGAGTCGAAATTTGTTCCAAGGAATTCCAACTACATCTCTAGGTGCAAACTCCGTGACCTTATGAATGCCACAAATGAAAATTTGAGGCAATATGTGAAGGCTTACTCCGAGTTCATACTTGAGATCCAGCACATGCACGAGTTGGATCGTGTCTGCCAATTTGTGATGGGGCTTCCAACTTGGGCCAAGCGAAAGCTTGAGGAGAGTTGGCCTGCCTCATTATCCGAAGCCATCACGAAAGTGGAGAACTTCTCGGATGTGGGGCGGAGTGACAAATCCGGGTTCAAGAAGGACAATAAGTTCCTTCACAAGAAGCCAAGGCATGAGGGAGAGTGGAATCGAGGGCAAGGAAGCCCAACCAAGGATAAGCCCAAACAATTCCAAGGCTCGGGGTTCAAACCAAAAGGGAGTTTTGTGAGGAAAGGGGCTCCTTTCAAAGGGAGCCAACCCAAAGGAGTTTTGGAGCAAAGCCCAAAGGAACATGTTTCAATTACAACGAAGTGGGGCATTACTCCAAAGATTGTCCCAAGTCCAAATCGGGGAGTGGGAGCTCTAACGTACTAGCTCTCAATGCCGCTCTAGCCCAACCCGAATGCAACCGACTTATCTTCTTGAAGGGGAAGATTGCTAAGTGGGATATTATATGTCTTTTGGACACAGGGACTTCTCACAACTTCATAACTCAAGAAAGCGCCGAAAGGATGGAGCTCCACTTGGAGGAGCTCAAGGCACCCATTGAGGTGCACTTCACGAATGGGGTTCCCCATCCAACTACTTTACGAGCAAAGGGAGTGCCTCTCCAATTGGGAAATTGGAGAGGAAAGGTGGACTTGTTGGTTTCCACCTTGGGTGGAATGGATTGTGTCTTGGGAATGGAATTCATCGCCCAAAACAATGTGCTCATAGAAGGGCACAATAGACTAGTTAGAATCCCATCTAAGAATGGGATTGTGCGAGTCAAGGCACATGAGTTGCCTTGTGGAAGTGGACCAACCATCCACTTCATGTTTGGAAAAGCTTGGAAAAAAAAATGCGTGGGAGGCCAAGGCATGATGTGTGTTATGCGGGTGTTGGATGAGTTTGAGCCCGAGGAAGCCACCAAGTTGGTGACTTCCCCTGAGTGCATAAGGCAAGTTTTGGAAGAGTTCCCAGATGTGATGCCTGAAGACTTGCCCCCGAGAAGACGAGTTGATCATGCAATAGAAGTGATGTCGGGAGTGGCACCTCTTGCCATGGCCCCATATAGAATGAGCCATGAGGAGTTGAAAGAGCTTAAGGTTCAACTCAAAGAACTCCTCGCAAAAGGGTATATCAAACCAAGCAAGTCACCATATGGGGCGCCCGTCCTTTTTGTTCACAAGAAGGATGGGACGTTGAGGATGTGTGTTGATTATAGAGCTTTGAACAAGCCAACGGTGAAAAACTGGTATCCTTTGCCTCGCATCAATGATCTATTTGACCGTCTTTCGGGAGCCAAGGTTTTTAGTAGAATAAATCTACGTTCAAGGTATTACCAAATTAGGATTACAGAAGGGGACGAAGAAAAGACTGCTTGTTGCACAAGGTATGGCTCATAGGAGTTCTTGGTGATGGCCTTTGGGCTCACCAATGCACCCGCCACATTTTGCACTCTCATGAATGACATTTTCCGCGAATGGCTTGATGATTTTGTGGTCGTTTACATAGACGACATTTTGATTTATAGTAGCTCCTTGGAGGAGCATGAGGAACACCTTCGCCAAGTGTTTCAAAGGCTAAGGGAAAACAAGTTGTATGCCAAGCTTGAGAAGTGCGAATTTGGAGTGACAAAAGTGGACTTCCTTGGACATAGGATAACTCAAGAAGGTTTGAAAATGAATGATCATAAGGTCAAGGCAATTTTGGATTGGGAACCGCCTAAGTCAGTTCCGACCCTAATGTCCTTTTTAGGACTAGCCTCCTATTATCGCAAATTCATCAAGAACTTTGCAAAGATAGCGGCACCCTTGACAAACCTTTTGAAGAAGTCCGCCGTCACTTATGAATGGGAAGAAGCATGCGATGAAACCTTTGGAACCTTGAAGGGCATTTTGGTGAAGGCGCCAGTGTTGAAGTTGCCCGACTTTGACAAAGAGTTTGAAATTCATTCCAACGCCTCCGACTTTGGAATTGGAGGGATCCTAGTGCAAGAAGGAAGATCGGTGGCCTTTGAAAGCAAGAAGTTGAGTGAGACGGAGCAAAGGTGGCCAACACACGAGAAGGAAATGTGGGCGGTCGTACATTGTCTCAAGACTTGGGGCCATTACATAGGCTCCAAAAACGTGGTGGTGTGGACCGACAATGTGACCTTGAAATATTTCGCCACTCAACCTAA
>Ga0209208_10012521_pt1 | contig 10730 bp, 15 predicted proteins | sample S1TSphfallax_3_FD_187694 | JGI IMG/M metagenome (GOLD analysis project Ga0209208, IMG submission 187694) | Host-associated microbial communities from peat moss isolated from Minnesota, USA - S1T2_Fd - Sphagnum fallax MG (SPAdes) (version 2) | ecosystem: Host-associated > Plants > Peat moss >... | reverse complement strand
GCGCTCTATACCGCCCTTGCTGTGGTGGAGATTGGCCTCATCGTCCGCGTGATCCGGCGCGGGCCCTACGCCAAGCATGAAGAGGCGCGCCCGCGTCCGGTTATCGGGGCCATCGCCCTGGCCCCAGCCGAGTAGGCGTCCCGTCATGGCGATTCCCCTGGACTATCCGACCCTGCGCGTCATCTGGTGGGCGCTCCTGGGTGTTCTCCTCATCGGCTTCGCCCTCACCGACGGCTTTGACCTCGGCGTCGCCTCGCTCCTGCCCTTCGTCGCGCGAAACGACGGTGAACGGCGCATGGCGATCAACACCATCAGCGCCACCTGGGAAGGCAATCAGGTCTGGTTCATTCTCGGGGGCGGGGCGATCTTCGCGGCCTGGCCGCTGGTCTATGCGGTGAGTTTCTCCGGCTTCTACCTCGCCATGTTCGCCGTTTTGGCCGCGCTTATCTTGCGTCCTGTGGCGTTCAAGTATCGCTCCAAGCGGCCCGACCGCGCCTGGCGCGAAAGCTGGGACTGGGCGCTCTTCGTGGGCGGCTTCGCCCCGGCCCTGGTCTTCGGCGTGGCCGTGGGCAATGTGCTTCAGGGCCTTCCCTTTTCCTTCGATAGCGATCTGCGCGCGACCTATCACGGCAGTTTCCTCGGCCTCTTCACCCCCTTCACCCTGGTCTGCGGCCTCCTCTCCGTGGCCATGCTGGTGACCCATGGCGCGGCCTGGCTGACCATGAAGGCCGAGCGCGGCGCGGTGCGGGATCGGGCTCGCCTGATTGGAACGGCCGCCGCCGTGGCGGCCATCGCCCTTTTCGCCATCGGCTATGCCTTCGTCGCCTTCGGGGGCCTCGGCTTCAAGCTGGAGGGTCTGATTGCCCCCGGTGGTCCCTCAAATCCCCTTCGCGCCCTGGCCGTGGCGTCGCCCGGCGGCTGGCTCGCGAACTTTCACACCTATCCGTGGATGTGGACAGCGCCGGTTCTGGGTTTCGCGGGCGCGGCCCTGGCCCTGATCGGCATCCGCGGGGGCTGGGAATTTCCCGCCTTCGCCGGCTCTTCGCTCTCGGCGGTTGGCATCATCTCCACGGTGGGGCTCTCCATGTTCCCCTTCATTCTGCCAAGCCGCCTGGACCCGGGCTCCAGCCTCACCGTCTGGAACGCCTCATCAAGTCAGTCGACCCTCTTCACCATGCTGCTGGGGGTCGTGGTGTTCCTGCCCCTGATCCTGATCTACACCTCCTGGGCGTATAAGGTGATGTTCGGTCGCTCCTCCGTGGCCGCCCTCGCCACCGACCCCGACCTCTACTGAGTCCGAAAGAGGAGACTTGATCCCATGTGGTATTTCACCTGGATTCTCGGTGTCGGCCTCGCCGTGGCCTTCAGCATCCTCAACGGGATGTGGAACGAGTTTCACCTCAGCGATTCCGGCGACGAGGGCCTGGACGACGACTAAGGACTTGGCCGACCGGGCCCGGCGGGCGCCCTAGAAGTAGCCGGACTCCGCCGAATCGCGAACCTGGACAAGGCGTCCCTGGCCGGCGGCGGCCCTGGCGCGCTTGGTGGCCGAGGCGGTGACCTCCGCCTTGTCCCGGGAGTGGTCGAGATACTGCCCCTCATGCTCCACCGCCCAGGCGTCGCGATGGCGAACAATGCGGAAAATCAGGGCGCTCAAGGGCTTGTCTCCGCCGCCGGCAGATGACGGACGGTTTCACAATGCGCGTTTTGCCCCCGAAAGGCCAGCCGGCGGGGTTTTGTCGGGCAAAGGGTAGGTTGACGGACCCACAAGATCATCGTCACCCCGCACGAAGCGCAGCGAACATGCGGGGTCCAGGGGACCGGAACGGGCCTGGAAAAGAACGTGAACGGCGACGGCGCATCCAGTCACCTGGGCCCCGGCTCGCGGCTTCGCCTTGGCCGGGGTGACGGTCGTGGAGAGTGTTCATCGCATTTTTTACCCGAGTCTCCCGCCCCGCGCGGCGCCTCAGCGCCCGAAAGCGATGAGCTGGATCTTGAACTCCAGGACGCTGCCGGGCGGAATAGGTCCGGCGTCCTTATCGCCATAGGCCAAGGACGCGGGCGACCAGATTTGCCAGGTGTCGCCGGGGCGCATGAGCGGGATCGCCTCCTGCCAGGCCGGGATCAGGCCGCCCAGGCGCATGACATCGGGCGCGCCCCGGGCGAAGGAGGAATCGACCACCTGGCCGTCCAGAAGCTTCAGCTCATAATTGACCTTTACCGCGTCGTCGGGACCCGGGTGTTCGCCGGTGGCCGGGCCCGAGGTCAGGACCTTATATTCGAGACCCGAGGCGGTGACATGCACGCCCGGCGCCTTGGCGTTCTGGGCGAGGAAGGCCTGTCCCTTGGCGGCTGAGTCACTCGCCGCGCCGGCGGGGGCGCAGGCGCCGAGGGTGAGGATCGCGGCGAGGGCGAGGGCGGCGGGAATCTGGGAGGTCATGAGGCTTTCCTTAAAGCTGTTTTCGGTAATCCACATCCTCCCAGGTGATCGATGAGAGTTCCTTTCGCCTTGGGCCCAGATAGCCGAACAGGAAGGCGGCCACTTTCCGCATCTGGATCTCCTCCGACCCCTCGGTGATGCGATAGCGGCGGTGGTGGCGATAGATGTGCTCGAAGGGCTTGTGGCGGGAATAGCCGATGCCCCCGTGAACCTGCATGGCCCGGTCGGCGGCCTCGCAGACCAGGCGGTTGGCCCAATAGTTGCACATGGAGACCTTGTCGGAGATCTCCCGCTCCACCTGTTTGTGATCCATCCCGTCCATCTCCCAGGCGGTCTTGCGGATCAGGAGGCGCAACATCTCGACCTGTGTCGCCAGCTCCACCAGGGGCCACTGGATCGCCTGGTTCCTGGCCAGCTCCTCGCCAAAGGGCTTGCGGGCCCTGGCATATTTCACGCTTTCCTCGATGCAGAACGCGGCGGCGCCCAGGGATGAGGCGGCCTGACGAATGCGGTTCTGATGCACGAAGCTTTGGCCAAGCCCCAGGCCGCGGCCCTCCACGCCCCAGATGGCGTCGTCGGAGACCCACACGTCGGTCAGGCTGACCCGGGGGTGATCGGTGGGCATGTTGAAGGTCCACAGATACTCCTCGATCTTCACGCCGGGGGCCTCGGCGGGGACCAGAAAGACCGTGATGCCGCTCGCATCCCCGTCCCCGCCGCCGGTGCGGGCGAAGCACATGATGTGGCTCGCCACATGCATGCCCGTGGTCCACATCTTCTCGCCATTGATCAGCCAGCCCGCGACGCCGCCCTTCGTCTCTCGGATCGCGCGGGTCTCCATATGGGTGGCGTCCGAGCCGTGATGGGGTTCGGTCAGGCCAAATCCCGCCCGGATCTCGCCCGTCATCAGGGCCTCGCCATAGCGCTCATATTGCTCCGGCGTGGCGAATTCCTTGAACATCAGGATGAAGGGGTTGTTGCCGACGATGGAATGCTCGGTCTGCAGGTCGTTGTGCAGGCCCAGGCCCTTGGCGGCGAGGTGCTCGCGGATCACCGCCATGGCGAGGTTGGAGCCACCCTGGCCGCCCATGTCCCTCGGCCAAGCGAAGCGGAGATGGCCGGCGGCGTCGGCCCGGCGGCGGGCCTCGGCCAGCAGGGCCTCCCATTCGGGGCGGGGCAGACCCTGATTGTCCCAATCGGTGCGGGCGTGTTCCCGGCGATGATCGAAGAAGCGGATATTGTCGTCGGCCCGCTCCAGCGGCTTGATCTCGTCTTCGATGAAGCGGTCCAGCTCGCTTAAGTAGGCGACGAGGTCGGCGGGCAGGGCGAAGTCCATTCAGGCGTTTCCTTCAGGGGCCTTTTGGGCCGTCTTGTCGCTCGGCGAGGCTGGCGCGATAGGCGGCGTAAGTCGGCTGGTCGACGGCCATCTTGGCCAGGGTCGTCGTCCAGAGATGATCGGCGAGGCCCGGTGTCGTCAGATCGGCTTCGCCCGCGGCGATGCGGCGGCTGAGCTCGGCGGTCAGGCTCAAAACGTCGCCGTCCTGGCCCAGCAGAGCTCGCAGCCGCGCCAGCGCCTCCGCCTCGGCGGCGGGCGCGAGCTCGATCTGGCGGCGCATCATCTCCAGGGCGTTTGCGGCGACGCGGGCCTGGAAAGCGAGATGGCCGGAGAGAGCGGGCGCCGCCTCGTCTTTCAGAAAGCGGGCCACGGCGGCCAGAATCTCGGAGGGGTTCGGGGTGTCCTGCATCAGGCCGCCAGAAGCCGCATAAGGTCGAGTTCGCTTTCGGAGGTCCGTCTCGCGATCACCGCCCGCTCCACCGTCGGGTCGGCCGTGCGAAAGGTCGCGGTCATGCCGGCGCACATGACGCCCCAGCGCAAAGTCCCATAGACCTCCCACCAGGCGGCGCGCCTCCGGTCCACCGCCTCGCCGCCCGCCGCCTCATAGCCGGCGTAAAGATCCTCCCGCGCGCCAAAGCCACCCACGGGGTTGTCCAACACGCCAAAGCGCCAGGCGTTGACACAGATCCAGGCCAGGTCCTCCAGAGGGTCGGCCACATGGGCCAGCTCCCAGTCCAGCACCGCGCGCACCCCATCCGGCCCGATCATCAGATTGCCGTTGCGAAAATCGCCATGCACGAGACTGGGCCGCGGCGCGGGCGACGGGCAATGGGCCTCAAGCCAGCGAAAGGCCAGGTCGAACACCGGGCGGGGATAGGCCGTGGCTAGATAGGCGGCCTTATATTGCGCCACCAGATCGGCGGGATCGGCGCGCGGGAGCGTGGGGAATTCGGTGGGATTGATCGTGTGGATGCGGGCCAGGATCTCCCCGCATTGGCGGGCCAGACCGGGCCTCACCGCCGCCAGGGCCTCGCCCCGCGCGATCCGCCCGCCCAGGGTCTCGCCCTCGACGAAGCCCATGATGAACCCTTGGCCCAGGCCGTCCTCGGGCGACAGAACGCCGAGCACGGGGGGTACGGGAACGCCGGCCCGGTGCGCCGCCGTGATCAGGGCCGCCTCCGTCTCCAGCCCCACGGCGCTTTCGGTGACGCGCGTCCCGCCCGGCGCCCGGCGCAGAATGGCGGGCGTCGGCCCGCCCTCCGTGACGAGATCAAACCGCCAGACTTCCTGTGTGGCCCCGGCGGAAAGCCGGGTCAGGCCCTCCGCCCAGCTTGCCCCGAGCCGGAGCGCCACGCCGTCGAGCGCGGACGCCATATGGGCGGCGTCCGTGGCGGGTCTTTCGTCCATCGCCGTTTCGCCCATGCCGCCGTCCGTTTCCCCGCGCCGGACTTGTCGTCTCGATCACGGGAACGACCCTAGACCAGAGGCTGACCGTGGGAAAAGCCTCACGCTGCGTCAGACAGTGATCATCGGGTCAATGGTCATGCCCCCATGAGACCGTGGCCTATGTCGCATCGCGCCGCTTGGGTCTTCAGGAGCGCGGGCGGCTCGCCCGCGATATTCTTGACGCATTCACCGCCTCGGGCTGGCGTAAGACGCGGGCAAGACGCCCGCGCTCCTTATCGGCGCGCGCCTCAGGGCGTGTCCGTGAAGTCGGCCAGTTGGTCAGCCAGGGCCTTGCGGAAGCCCGGCCGGGCGAGGCCGCGCCGGGTATACGCCTCAAGCCCCGGATGGCCGGCCAGCAGGTCTTCGTCCAGGAGTTCACGCAGCACCGAACACATCATCAGATCGCCCACCGTGAAGCGCTCATCCTCGAGCCAGGTTCGGCCCTCAAGCCAGGCCTCCAGGCCGTCAAGGCGAACTTTCAGCCGCTCGGGCGCCCGGGCCTGGCGAGCCGCTTCGGCCTCCGACATCGCCGGTTCGCGACCCAGATCCATCACCCAAAATGCGATGGGTTCCACCGAATTGAGCGCCGCGAAGACCCAGGCCGTGGTTCTGGCCCACCCGACCGGATCGCGTGGCGCGAGGGCCTCGGATTTCGCGGCGAGGTGCAGGAGGATGGCCCCGGATTCGAAGAGATCCACCGCCTCATCCCGATAGAGCGGAATCTGGCCGAACGGCTGACGGCGGCGATAGGCGGGCTCCGCCGTCTCCGCCATGCTCACCAGGGTTACGCGATAGGCCAGGCCCGCTTCTTCCAACGCCCAGCGCACGCGGAAGTCCTTCACATAGCCCCGCGCCTGCTCAGGGACCCATCGAAACGCACTGACCTCGATCATGATCCTGCGCTCCGAGGCCAACCCTACGCCTGTAAACTTAGGCCGCGTTTCCCTGACGGGCGAGGGTGGCCCGAACCAGAGCGGGCTCCCGCATGATCACTTCCAAGTACGCGCGCGCTGGCTCGTCAGCGACCCGCCGGCCAGCCTCCCAACTCTGCACCGTCTTGACCTTGAGGTGGAAGGCCTCGGCGAATTTCGCCTGAGACAACCCCGACGCCTCTCTGGCCTTCCGCGCCAGCCAGCGCGTGCGGCCGCGAGCCCACTCCGCATCAGTCATGGGCCGGTTATCGGGGTCGCTTTCGGCGGCGGCGATGATATCGGCGTCCGTCATCGCGGCGCGCCGCGCCCGCTCTTCATCCGACATTTTCGGCGGGTTGTTAGGGTCGTAGGTGAACCTAGTCATTGGCATAGCGGCGACGCTCCTGGGGTGTGGCGTGGCGGGCGCTGATGATCCTGATCAGGTTCTCGACACGCTCGACATAGACAACGACCAGGACATCGGCCTCGACGGCGCCCATGGCGACCTCGCGGATTTCGCCGTAGCCAAACCGATCATCCTCGGTGATCCGCACCAGAGGGTCAGCGAAGACAAGTACGGCGGTCGTGAAAGAGACGCCGTGCTTACGGAAATTCGCATCTGCCTTGGCCGGGTCCCACTCAAACTCGAGGCCGCTGTCCACGCGCCAGCTATACGACAACGTCGTATACGACACAAGCGCATGGCCGCCAACCCGAAGTCCGAACCTCTAATTCATCGTCGCGCCGCGTCAAACGCCGCCCACATCTCCCGGCAATCCACCATCTCCCCCCGCGCCGCTGACTGATCGATGGCCATGACCGTGAGGCCGGCCTCCATGGAGTCCGCCGGCGTGACGGGGAAGCGCGCGCGGCCGTCCAGGGCGGCGAGGAGGTCGGCGGCCATGGCCTGGTCGGCCCCGTTGTGCAGGTCGTCCGTGCGGCTGGCGAAGTCGATCCGTTCTGGCTTGCGGCGGTCCAGGGCGGGGCGGACCATAAGGCGGTTGCGCACCAGGTCGGCGATCAGGGTCCCGTGGGTTCCGGCCACGTACCAGCGTCGCTCCTACAGTGCCACATGGCTGTTGGAATGGAAGGCGAGGGCGAGGCCGCTCTCATAGCGCACGATGGCTGTCTGGTGGTCGAAGAGGTCCATGTCGGACTGGAAGGCGTCATTGGCGCCCATCCACCCGGCGTCGCGCAGGGCGTAGGCGGCCGAGCCGTCCTCGTAGGTGAGGGGAATATCGACGCGATCGGGATGGAAGATTCGTCGCCCGCCAAAGCTCGCCACCTTGGCGGCTCGGGCGCCGGCCATGGCCCCGAAGATATCGAAGTCGTGACACACCTTATCCAGCATGAACGAGCCGCCCCATTCGCCCTTCCGCCGCCAGTTGCGGGCCAGATAGGCGCCATGCTCCGGGTGCAGATGTTCGGTGGCGTCGATGGAGATCAGTTCTCCGAGCTCACCGGCGGCCACACGCGCCAGCACCTCGCGGACGATGGGCATGGAGCGCATGACCAGGCCGATGAAGAGGGGCGGGGGGCCTTCGGCGGCGAGGATCCGCGCCAGGTCGAAGGTTTCCGGCTGTGTGCGGACGATGGGCTTTTCGGAGAAGATCGGAAAGCCGGCCGCCAGCGCGGCCTTGAGGTGGTCAAGGTGCAGATGGTTGGGCGAGCCGATCATCACCAGATCGTAGGGCCCGTCGGCCAGCAGCTCCGCCTCGTCGCGGTAGGACCGGCAGGGCGGGATGCCGACGTCCTCCAGGATGGAGAGCCCCACCGGCGCCGGGTCACTATAGCCGGCGAGGTCCAGATCCCAGCCCGTCTCGACCATGGCCGCCAGAACATGGGCGATCCGCTGGCCGAGCCCGATCACCCCGATCCGGCGGGCGCTCATGGAGCTTCAGTCTTCGAGCGTGAAGGTGATCCCCGCCTTGGCGGGGAGGCGCTTAAGCAGGGCCTCCGCCATGGCCGACGCCGGCGTCCAGCAGCCGCCGGGAGTCGCCTCATGGCTCACATCGAACACCAATGCGAGCGCCGCTTCCGCCAGCATCTTTGAGGTCGAGCCGTAACCCGGGTCCATATCCCCCTTGACCGCGGCCCGCACGGTCTGACCATCGCGCGCCTCGGCAATGTAAAGCAGGTCATAGAAACCGGTCTCCCGCTCCTCCTTGGTGGGGCCTTCGCCCGGTTTCGGCGGACCGCCGGGGCCAAAGACAAAGCCCGGACCCCCGGTTTCGCCCTCCTTGGGCGGTCCCGCCAGGATGGTCATTTCGTCATAGAGAAAGTCGGCGCCCCAGGGCTGCCCCAGCAGCAGATTGGTGCGGTGCACGGCCTTGGTGTTAATCCCGGCCATCATGAAGGGCCCCACCCAGGCGCCGGTGACCTTATCCTCATAGGCGTGATCGCCGTCCGGCTGGGGCGGACCCTTGAAGCCGGGGGTCAGGGCGAAGGGATCGGCCAGTAACGCGCCGACCGCCGGATCGCGCTGGGCCGCGGCCATGGTGGCCATGCCGCTGGCGAAGGTGCCCCCGGAAAAAGCGCCCTTCATGGCCCGCAGCCGCCCGCGCACCCGCGAGGAATAGGCCCCGAACCTGGCCTTGGCGGCCTCCTCCACGAACCAGACCCCCATGTCGAAGGGGATGGAATCGAAGCCGCAGGAAAAAACCAGCCGCGCCCCGGACGCTTTGGCCTCGGCCTCGTGGGCGCCGATCATCTCCGCGATCCAGTTGGATTCCCCGGTGAGGTCCACATAGTCCACACCCGCCGCCGCGCAGGCGGCCACCAGGTCCGCGCCATAGAGCTGATAGGGTCCGGCCGTGCTGATCACCGCCTTGGTCTGGGCGACCATGGCGTCCAGAGCCGGCCGATCATGGGCGTCGGCGACAATCAGGGGCAGGGAGCTCGGGGCGCCGATGAGGCCCCGCACCTCCGCCAGCTTCTCGGCGCTGCGCCCCGCAATGGCCCATTTGACCTCGCCCGCCACGCCATAGGTCTTCAGCAGATGCTCGGCCACCAGACGGCCGGTATAGCCGGTGGCGCCGTAGACGATGACGTCGAGGTCTTTAGGCAAGGATGTCACGGGTGGGCGCTCCTCATTGTGTGGCGTTTGCGACGGACCTTAGCGGCTTGGCCGAGGCTTGGGCAGGGGCGTCGCCTTGGCGGTCTCTTGGCTCTCAAGCGAAGCGTGGCAGAATGGGCCCATGACCCCTGAGCCGACCCTGACGCCGCACCCCATCAAGGGCTCGCCCGGATGGTTCGTGAAAATCTCATTTCCCGACGGCCGCGAGAGGCGGATCAGCCGGTTCGTCACCGAGGCCGAAGCAGAGGCGTGGATCGCCAATGAGTCTGACGATTGGCTGGCGGGGATGGGCGAGGGGCGGTGATCGGGGATCTTCCAGCGGGTCATCCGCCGCGGATAGCGCGGCCGATAACCGATATAGTGTGTGTACACAAATGGGTATATTTAGCGGCGCCGTTGACGGCGGACGCACTGCAATTCGAGTGGGACGATGACAAGGCCGCCGCCAATGTGGCGAACCATGGCGTGTCGTTCCTCACAGCGGCTGAGATCTTCGCCAACGAGATCATTGAGCGAATTGATGACCGCGAGGGCGGCGGACGCAACGCGGTGGAGGCGATCATGGCGGAGACTAAGCGGATCGAGATCATCGCTCAGCTGGTCTACGAAGACCCTGATCTGGCGCTCGGCTGGCTAGAGACGGCGTTCGGGTTGCAGACGCGCATGGTGGTGCGGGATGATGCTCAAAGGCTTGTTTATGCCGAGATCGGCCTGGGCGACAGCGCCGTTGGGATTGGCCCAGAGCGGCCCCTGGTGCGCAGTCCGAGAAACGCGGGCGGCGCGACCCAGAGCCTTCTGGTCCGGCTATTCGAAGATATCGACGCCCACTGCGCCCAGGCGCGGGCCGGCGGGGCGACGATTGTCCGCGAGCCCGAACGCTTCTTCTTCGGTGACCGCAGCTATGACGCCACCGATCATGAAGGGCACCTGTGGTCATTCAATCAGCGCTTGGCCGACGGCGGCGATGCTCCGCCCCTGGGTTGGAGCGTAACCTACCCCAGCGAGCCATCGTAGGCGGCTCATCTCACCGGCGGCTATGGATCGGCCGGCAGACCCCCCATACGTGCTAAAATAAGCTCTCAAGTTCCAAAATTCCGTCTTGGCCGTGCTTGTCACGGCCATCCAGCCCTAGAAGACGCAACGAGGCGGCTGAAGCGACCTTAAAGATCTAGCCGCCGTTTGCGATTTAATTGTTCCTTTCATTCTGCGCCTTCCCCGTGGCTCGGCTGGTTCGGATCATCGTCCCTGATTTCCCCGACGGTGTGACGGCGCGGGACAATCGGCGAGTAGGGACGGGCGTAATGTTCCCCTAGTTGCTCCTTCCGTGTTGTGAGTGGGGAGGCGGGCAAGCTCGCCATTGCACTTCCGTAAGTTGCGTATTGACAAGTCATGTCGCGCCATGCAACCATACGTGTAATGTCCAGCGACGCCCACATTGTCGAGCCAGCCGCGCCTGCGCTAGGCGCCGAGCCCTGCGCCCCTGATCCGCGCATCGCGGTGGCCCAGATGTGGCTTTGCATG
>Ga0209208_10012520_pt1 | contig 10731 bp, 9 predicted proteins | sample S1TSphfallax_3_FD_187694 | JGI IMG/M metagenome (GOLD analysis project Ga0209208, IMG submission 187694) | Host-associated microbial communities from peat moss isolated from Minnesota, USA - S1T2_Fd - Sphagnum fallax MG (SPAdes) (version 2) | ecosystem: Host-associated > Plants > Peat moss >... | reverse complement strand
CATGGTCTGATCGTGCGGACGTTCGATCACGCCGAGGTCGAGCGGCTGGCGGCGGCCGGCTCGGTGCCGGTGATCAACGCCCTGACCGATTTTCTTCATCCCTGCCAGATTTACGCGGATGCGTTCACGCTGGCGGAGCGTTGGGCCGCCGGCGACGATCTGGTCGGCTCATTGCGCGGCCGCAAACTCGCGTTCCTCGGCGACACGGCCTGCAACATGGCCAACTCGTGGATTCTCGGCGCGGCCCATTTTGGGATGAAGATCGCGCTGGCCGGGCCGCCGGGCTTCGCTCCGGGACCGGAGATCGACGCGCTGCTCGCCCGCGAGGGCCTGCCGCGGGAGTACGAATTCACCACCGACCCGTTCACCGCCGTACGGGGCGCCGATGTGGTCTACACCGATGTCTGGGTGAGCATGGGCAAGGAGGCCGAATCCCAGGAACGCGTTGCGCTGATGTCCCCCTATGCCGTCACCGCCGCGCTCTTTGCCGCGGCGAAGCCCGACGCCTGGTTCATGCACTGTCTGCCGGCCCATGCCGGCGAGGAGGTCGAGCAGGCGGTCCTCGACGATCCCCGCTCCATCATCTTCGACGAAGCGGAGAACCGGCTCCACGTGCAGAAGGCCATTCTGGCGGTGCTGGCGGAGGCTGCCCGGCAGAAATGAATTTGCGCTGAGCGCGAACGGGGGTTGATGCTCCCGGTCCTCCGCGCGTCCCAGCGCCCCGGTCCGTCCGGCCTGCCGACGTCGCTCTTTTTCGCCCGAGCCAATCCTCTTCTCCCCTTCCGGTCCTTTCCTCATCTGATCGCACCATGAAAATCGTCCTCGCCTATTCGGGCGGCCTCGACACCTCCGTCATCGTCAAGTGGCTCCGCGAAACCTATGACGCGGACATCGTCACGTTTGCCGCCGACATCGGCCAGGAAGAGGAGCTCAAGGGGCTGCCGCAGAAGGCGCGCCAGACCGGCGCCTCGAAGCACTACACCCTGGATCTGGTCGAGGAGTTCGCGCGCGATTTCATCTATCCGATGATTCGCGCGAACGCGATCTACGAGGGTCAGTACTACCTCGGCACCTCGATCGCCCGGCCTCTGATCGCGAAGGCGCAGATCGACATCGCGAAGAAGGAAGGCGCGGACACGGTCGCCCACGGCGCCACCGGCAAGGGCAACGACCAGTGCCGCTTCGAGCTGACCTACATGGCGCTGGCGCCGAACCTGACCATCATCGCGCCGTGGAAGCTCGACGCCTTCCGCGCCGAATTCCCGGGACGCGCGGAGATGATCGCATACTGCAAGCAGCACAAGATCCCGGTGGAGGCCTCGCTGAAGAAGCCGTACTCGATGGATCGGAACCTGCTCCATATCTCCTACGAGGCGGGCATCCTCGAGGATCCGTGGTTCGATCCGACCACGAAGGCGAACCGGGGCATGTTCAAGCTTTCCGTCTCGCCCGAGGACGCGCCCAACCGGGCCGAGTACGTCGAACTGGAGTTCGAGGCCGGCAACTGCGTCGCGGTCAACGGCAAGAAACTTTCGCCCGCGGGCGTCCTCAAGACGCTGAACCGGCTCGGGGGCAAACACGGCATCGGCCGCGTCGATCTGGTGGAGAACCGCTTTGTCGGGATGAAATCGCGCGGGGTGTATGAGACGCCGGGCGGCACGATCCTCATGCACGGCCATCGGCAGGTTGAGTCGCTCACGATGGACCGCGAGGTCATGCATCTGCGCGATTCGCTGATCCCGAAATATGCGGAGCTGGTCTATTACGGCTTCTGGTTCGCCCCGGAGCGCGAGGCGCTCCAGGCGCTGATGGACGAGAGCCAGCGTTTCGTCTCGGGGATCGTGCGGCTCAAGCTCTACAAGGGCAACGTCATCACCTGCGGGCGGAAGTCCAAGTACTCGCTTTACGACTCGAACATCGCCTCGATGGAGGGGGTTAAGAGCTGGTACAACCAGAGCGACGCGACCGGCTTCATCCGCCTCAACGGCCTGCGCCTCCGCGCGCGTAGCCTCGCCCAGGGCGGACCGAAGCTTTAGGGCAACCAGCCCTGGGGCGGCGCTGAGGCCGTCTATCGCTGCGAAAGCTTAATTTGCCGGCAGCAAGCCCGGCCTCGTCGGGAGCTGCCAAACCTGGATCCGCCGCCAAGCCGCGCGACGCAACCGGCGGCCGGTCAAGCCGTCCGCCCAGACGTCGCCCAACGAGGCGGCGGAGGCCGGCAGCAAGCTCCTCGGCCGGCCTTGCCGCCGGCAAATTAAGCGGGGCGTAGCGTTCAATCTCCTGCCAACGGGACGGTGCCTTGACGCAATCTTCCAGTCTGGCAGCCTTTAAGTATGTTTGAGCCGATCATAAGCACCGTCAAAGACCGCCTGCTTTCCGCTGGCGTCTCCCGTCTTGGGGTCTTCGGGTCGCTTGCCAGGGGCGAAGCGCGGCAGGATAGCGATGTTGATGTGATCGTTTCTTTCCGGCCTCAGGCCAGGACATTCGATAACCTCTTTGAGGTTGGTGAGGCCCTGGAAGAGGCGTTTCACCGGCGGGTCGATCTAGTCACTGAGGATTCGCTCAGTCCCTATCTGGCTCCCCATATCCTCAACGAGGTCCAGTATGTCGACCTCGGTAACTGAGTATCTGAAACACATTCGGGACGAGGCGCTCTTTTTGCGCGCTCTCGGGGACGTCTGCGGGCCTGGATTATCGTTATTTGCCCTTTAGTCAGGCGATACGCCTCGGCTAACCGACTGTTCCGAACGCCTGGGCGCGTCCCATAGACCGAGGCTCGGCGGGAGCTGGCTGCTGGCGGGGAGATTGGTGGCTCATCGACGGGCTCTGTCTGGCCGGCTCTGGGGCGGCCCGTGGCCGCCCGGGTCGCCGGCCAGGGCTTGCCCGGCGGATCGGGCCTTGCCGCCTCCCGACCCGCCGGTAGCCAGCTCCCGCCGAGCCTTTCCGGCTACCCATCGGCCTCCCACCAACTCAGAACAGCGCGTTCGCCAGCACGCCCACTGCCGTGATCGGCCCCGAATCATTCAGCCCATCGAACGTCCGGTCCGCCTTGTGCAGCGTCGCCTGCGCATTGTTGTAGAGCGAATCGTCGTTGATCAGCTTGCCCAGCGTACCCTCACCCTTGGTCAGCTTGTCCGACACCGCGCGAATGTTCGCCAGCGTGACCTTGATGTTGTCGGCCGACTTCTGGTCGTAGACCAGCGTGCCCACGGTGCCCTGACCCGACTTGATCTGGTCGACGATGCCCTCGGCATTCGTCACGAAGAGCTTGGCCTGGTCGGCCGCGGACTTGATGTCGCCCACGGAGGCCAGCAGCTCGTCGTGCAGGTCGGAGTCGTTGATCAGCTTGCCGATCGTGCCCTGGCCCCGGTTGATCTTGTCGGTGATCTCGTGGAGGTTGGTCATCGTCTCGGTCAGCTTCGCGCTGTTGTCCGTCACGAGCTTATCCAGCTTCTGAAACAGCCCGCCGCCCTTGCCGTCGCCATTCATCGCGCCGGTCAACGAACCCAGCGAGGTCTGGAGCTGCGTGCCCAGGCCGCTCAACTCCTTCATGATATCGTTCAGGTCGGCCGTGTCCTGGGTCCTGATCTCGGCGCCGGCGGCGAGGGGCGGCGAGCCCGCCGCGCCCATGTCGATGCCGATGTAATTGCCGCCGATCAGCCCCGACAGCAGGATCGCCGCCGTCGCGTCGCTGCCGATCTTCACCTTGGGATCGATGCGCAGGACCGCCTCGGCGCGGCGGCCGGCCAGCCGCGTCTTCTCGACCGAGCCGATCTTGACCCCGGCGAGGCGAACCTCATCGCCCACCTTGAGCTCCTTCAGGTTGTCGAAGTCGGCGATGACGGTGTAGCCGTGCTCCTTGAACATCGTGCCGTCGCTGAGGGTCTCGAACGTCACCCAGACGAGGGCGAGCCCGAGGAGAAAGAAAAGCCCGACCCGGGCCGTTTGCTGGGCGTTGTTCATGATGCTTCCTGGTTGGTGGGTTCTGGCGCGGATTCCAATTGCTTGAAACGGGGATGCTTGATGTCGATTTTCGGATTCAGAAAGTCGGCGATGCGCGGATTCTTCGGCGCGTGCAGCTCGGCCGGCGGCCCGACGCTGATGAGGTGGCCGTCCATCAGGATGCCGACCCGGTCGGCGATGGAGAGGGCGAGGTCCCGGTCGTGCGAGACGACGAGGCTCGTGACCTTGAATTCGTCCTTCAGGGTCCCGATGATCTCCGTGATCGTCGCCGCCATGACCGGATCGAGCTCGCTGGTCGGCTCGTCGTAGAGCAGAAGCTGCGGCTCCATCACCAGCGCCCGGGCGATCGAGACGCGCTTCTTCATGCCGCCCGAAAGGTCGGCGGGAAATTTGGCCGCCGTTTCCTCGACCGAGAGGATGCGGAGCGCGTGCAGGACCTTTTCGCGAATCGCCCGCTCGTTGCCGAGGCGATGCTCCCGCGGATAGAGCGCGAGGTTGTCGTAGACGCTGAGCGAGTTGAAGAGCGCGCCGGCCTGGAACACCAGCGCGAGCCGCACCTGGTCCCGGCTCTCCGCGAGCCGCGGGTCCAGGCCGCCCACGGTGACCCGTCCGGCCGTCGGCGATTCCAAGCCCGAGATCTGGCGCAGGAGCACGCTTTTGCCCGAGCCGCTCGGGCCCATCAGGACGAAGATCTCGCCCGGCTGAACCTCGAAGCTGATCCGCTTGAGCACCTGAAGGTCGCCGTAGTTCTTCGAGACTCCCTCGACCTTGACGCCCACCGCGGGCGCTTCGGCGCCGGTGAACGGATTGCGGGTGGCGTGACAGTCCATGGGGGTGGGGGAGGGGGGGTTAGAGCAGCACCTTCGTGACGAAGTAATCGAGGACCAGGATCAGCACCAGCGACGCTACGACCGCCCGCGTGACGGCGGCGCCGATCTCGCGCGGGCCGCCCCGCGTGTTCAGGCCGATATTGCAGCAGACCAGCACGACCACGAAGCCGTAGATCTCGGCCTTGATCAGGCCGTTCATCACATCCTTGAATTTCACGAATTGGCGGAGGGCCGCGAAATATTCCTCCGGGCCGATGCCGATGAAGTGGGAGTAGCGGGCCACGACCGCCCCGCCGAACCACCCGACGATGTTGGCGATGAGCAGCAGCACCGGCATCATGCACGTGACGGCCGCCAGGCGCGGCAGCACGAGGATCTTCGCGGGCGGAATGTTCATCGTGACCAACGCGTCCACCTCCTGGTAGACCGTCATCGAGGCCAGTTCGGCCGTGATCGCCGAACCGACCCGCCCGGCGAGCAGGATGGCCGTCATCATCGGTCCGAGTTCGCGCGCCATCGAAAGCCCCACCAGACTGCCGATGTAGTCCTTGCCGCCGTAGTCCTGGAGGGAGTAGCCCGCCTCCAGCGCCAGCACCGTGCCGATCGCGAAGCTGAGGATGGCGACGATGGGGAGGGTGGTGTACCCGATTTCGTAGCACTGGTCGATGAACCGGGCGAACTGCCGCGGCAGCGTGCCGATGTAGGAGGCCGCCCGGATGAGCAGCTCGACCGTGCTGCCGACGCCTTCCAGGATGAGGGTGAGTTGTTTCATGTCAGCGGGCCTGAGCGGAGAGTTTACTGTGGGCGGACGAAAAATCGAACCAGAACAGGCGCCAACCCCGACCGTCCGGCTGGCGCCGCATGCCGAAGATCGGTCCGAGATGGAATTCCGCGAGGCCCACCCCGGCCTGGCGCCGCCAGGTGACGGCGTCCCACAGCAGCGAACTCTGCTCGTCGCCCGGCGTCGACTGGGCAAACCGGTAGATGGCAAAGAGCGGCGACCAGGCGGCCCGGATCTCGGGGTTGTCGGCGAACAGCGGCTCGAACGGGCTCAGCACCTCCGCTTGTTTGCGGCCGGCGCCATTGTCCCACCCGCTGTAGAGTGGAAAGAGATGCAGCTTGTCGGCCGGGGGCGCCGCGGGGCGATCCACGCTGCGCTGCTCCACCGAGGACCCGAAGAAATAGAAGAACCGCGTGGTGGTATGGCGCAGCTCCCCCTCGACCCAGGTCTTCCGGTTCCAGAGCGGCCAGAGCACCCAGGTGCTCTCCACGCCCTCCTTGAACGAATGGGTGTACACCGGCCCCCACCGGTTGGTCGAATGGACGTCCCCCCGTCCCTGCACCAGGAAGGGCCAGAAGTAGCGGGTCTCGTGATACCGATGGGGGAGGGTCCGGTCGGTGTAGCCCGTGAACGGCCAGAAATACGACTGGTCGACGCCGCTCGGGCTCTCTTCGCGGGTGTAGAAGGGGATGAAACCCTTCTCCAGCGTCGCCCGACTGGGGGGCGCCGCCGGGTCGGGCGGCCGGGAGTTATTCCAATAGAACGGCCAGAGCACGTACCTGCGTCGATCGCCCTGAATAGACTCGTACTGCCCGAAGAGCGGCCAGACGGCGAAGCCGTGCTCCACGCCCTTCTCCTGCCGCACGATTGGCCACGGGGTGTACGTGGTGGTCGACCCCGCTTTTTCCGTGCGGACGTAGAGCGGGAAAATTGTCCAGGAGAGGCGGCCATACCCCAGGAAACTCCGAATGTCGCCGTAGAGCGGGAAGACGGCGTGGTAGGTCAGGTCCGGATCGGCGGCCTGGTGGGAGAAGTAGATTGGCCAGATGTCGAAGTTGTGCTGCGACGAGGGCGCTTCCGCCAACTCCTTGGGGGGCGCCTGCTCGAGCCGGCCGGAGCGATTGATGAGGTCGAACACGCTCCAGGTGTACGTGGCGCCATAGCGCCGGTAGTAGAAGAGCGGGTACAGGACCGTGGTCTCCACGGTCTCTCCTTTGGGATCCCGGCTCCTGACGTAGAAGGGCCGGACCCCGCCGATCCGGCTGCCGTCCGGGGCGGTGCGAGAGAAGAGGAAGGGGCCGGCCGCGGACCAATCCTGCGGGGCGCCCGACGAATCCGTGTGCGCCACATAGGCCGGCCAGGCATTGAATTCCTCGGCGGCGGCTGGGACCACGACGGCCGCGGCGGCGAACGCAAGCGAGAGGACAATTCGGGCCGGAATCATTGACGGGCGCGTGCGCTAACGGATCATCACGCCGGGTTCGGTGTGACTCAAGCCATTATGGCCAAGGTGATTAGCCTGAACTGGATGCATGCGCTAAACGGGGGCGGCGAGGGAGGGTGAGGGGGACGGGATGTTGTAAGCATGCAGGTCGCATGGTTCCACCTAACTCGCTCAAATTACCGCGGTGCCCCCCGGGGTCAGGACCGCGAAATCGGCCGGCCCGACGCCGGCGGCGGCGAGCGCCCGCGCCAAGGCCGCGACGGGCTCGTCCCGTCCCTCGTCGGTGAGTTGGAACGTGCCCCAGTGCATGGCCAGGCTCCGTCGGGCGCCGAGGTCGCGGTGAATCTGCACGGCTTCGGCCGGATCGACATGGGCCGAGCGCATGAACCAGCGCGGCTCATAGGCTCCAATCGGGAGCAGGGCGAGGTCGGGCGAGCCGCAGCGGCGGCGAATTTCACCGAAGAGCGTCGGGTGGTAGGCCGTGTCTCCGGCAAAATAGACCCGCTGGCCGGTCCCGGCGAACTCCACCATGAAACCGCCCCACAGCCGTCGGTTGGTGCCCCCCAGGCTGCGGCGGCACCAATGGACCGCCGGGACCAGCTGGATGCCGACGCCGTGGGGGCCGGCGTGGCGGTCCCACCAATCGAGCTCGACCCGCCGCGTCACGCCGAGCGGCTCAAGCAGGGATCGATAGTTCAGGGGTGCGACGACGAGGGGGCGATCCCGCTCGGCGAGCCGGCGAAGGGTTGCCACGTCGCAGTGGTCATAGTGGTCATGGCTGAGCAGGACGAGGTCGATCCGCGGCAGGCTGTCGAAGTCGAGGCCCGGGGCCCGGTGCCGGCGCGGACCCAGCCAGCCATACGGTCCCGCCCGCTCGGAGAAGATCGGATCCGTCAGGAGGTTGGCCGCACGGGTTTGGAGCAGGAAGGTCGAGTGGCCGATCCACGTGGCGGCCACGCCCTCGGCCGGCGCGGAGGGCGCCGACTGAGGTGCGAGCCAAGCCTCGGCTGGCCAAGGGGTGGGTCGGGTGGTGAGCTTCCACCGCAGGACCGCGCCGAACCCATTTACGTGCGGTCGCCCGGGAAAGAAGAAAGTTTTCCCGTTGAAGTGAGCGGAAGGGGTCGGTCTCATCGCGGGGGATGCGAATCAGCGGCGGCGGAGCGCGGGGAATTCAATTGCTGGTGCCGGCCGGTGACGGCGTGCGACCGGCGACCGACGGACTGAGGCAGGCGGTGTTTTCGAGCTTGGGTGCCCGGGTGACGGGAGCCCGTTTCCTCGATCTCTTTGCGGGCAGCGGAGCCTACGGTCTGGAGGCCTACAGCCGTGGGGCGGCGGGGGGCGCTTTCGTCGAACGCAACGCCAAGGCGGCGGCCTGCCTCCGGCGCAACGTCTCGGCCGTCTGCCGCAGCGTGCAGCGGCCCGAGTCGGAACTCTCGGTCATTGAAGCCGAGGTGCTCTCGGCCCTGGCGAGTCTTGAGCGCGGACCCGATCTGGTCTTCGTCGATCCGCCCTACGCGCTCATCGGCGAAGTGGCGCCGCCGCTTTTTGCCCGACTGGCGGAACGGCTCGCTCCCACCGCGGACGTGCTCGTGGTCTTCGAGCTGCCGGGCGATCTCGAACTCGCCCCGCCGGGTTGGGAGTGCTTCAAACGGATCGGGCGCGGGAGCCGTCAGCCCACCGCGGCCTATTTTCGGCGGACGTAGCCGGTGCAAGGCAATTCCTCGCGCCCATTTCGACCGACCTGCTCTCAACCCGGAAACTGCAGGGTTCAGGCTAGATGAGGACACCGCTGTGATAGAGGAGACGGCAGGCATGAAGCGGAATCGGTAAACGCTGATAAGGCTCCTGATAGTTAGGTGCCTAATTATTGCAAAGCAAGTCGTGATTTGACCACGGCAGTCGCGGCTACCACCGCCGTTTCGATACGGAGCACGCGGGCACCCAGATGAGCCAGCGTGAAGCCAGCCGCTCGGAGCCGGTCTCGTTCAGCGGCCGACCACCCGCGCTCGGGTCCGAACGCGAGCACCGCGGGCAGGGTGAGCGGAACTGCGCCCAGCGGCAGTTCCGCCTCATAGACGTCGAGCGCCACGCGGGTCGGGGCGGCGAGGACGCTGGCGGCCATCAGCGCGGCGGAGAGGGAAGGGGCATGCGTGATCTCGGGAATCCGGGTATCGAAGGCCTGGGCGGCGCCGGCGAGCAAATGACGGCGCCACTCGCCCTCACCCCAGAGGGGACTTTGGGCGTAGCTCGGCTCGCCCTTGTCCGCGGCGAAGAAATCGAGCCCCGCGACGCCCAGCGCCGTGGTTTCCTGGAGCAGCTTGCGGGCGGTCTGTGGGCGCGGGAGTCCGACGAGCGCGCGGAGCGGAAGCAGGGGCAGGGGCTCGGTCGTCCAAGTGAAGGCGAGGGTAACGGCGTCTACGGCGACCGTCGTCAGGACGCCCTTGCCGCGTCTCTGGTTGACGATGCCGGCGTCGAACTCCTCACCCGTTCCGCGGCGCAGCACGTCGAGCAGATGCCGCGCCCGCGGGTCGGACCGCGGCACGCGCGCCGTTCCGTCCGCCGCGATCTCGCGGGCCTCGAAGAGGAGCAGGTTCACGGATTTGCTTATGCGTTAGGTCGAAAGGTGGCGAGTCGGGAGTGAAACGGCGCACAAAGCGGCTGCTGGTGGGTCGGGCGCCGCCGAGAGGCCTGGACGCGGGGTCGTCGATCGTTGGCGCTCGCCTTCGATGCGAGCTTGACCGGGCCGGGGGCCGTAGGGATGGTGTCCGCCTCAAGGCCGCGGTCGTAGTTTAGGGGTAAAACCTCTGCCTTCCAAGCAGGTGTCCCGAGTTCGATTCTCGGCGACCGCACCAATCTCTTCATGGGCCGCGTCATTCTCGAAAACCTCGTCAAGGCCTACCGTGAAAAGAGCGGAGCCGAGGTGAGGGCGGTCGATGCGATCAATCTGACGGTCGAGTCCGGCGAATTCATGGTCCTGGTCGGTCCCTCCGGCTGCGGCAAGTCGACCACCCTGCGGCTCATCGCGGGTCTGGAGGAGGTGACCGCGGGATCGATCTCCATCGACGGCCGGGTGGTGAACGACGTGGCGCCGAAGGACCGCGACATCGCGATGGTGTTTCAGAATTACGCGCTCTATCCGCACCTGAGCGTGTACGAGAATCTGGCGTTCGGCCTGCGGCTGCGCAAGCTGCCCAAGGAAGAGATCGACCGGCGGGTGCGGGCCGCGGCGGCGCTGCTTGGGCTCGAAGCCCTCCTGACGCGCAAGCCCAAGGCCCTCTCGGGCGGCCAGCGGCAGCGTGTCGCCGTCGGTCGGGCGATCGTGCGGCAGCCGAAGGTCTTCCTGTTCGACGAGCCGCTCTCGAACCTCGACGCGAAGATGCGGACCGCCACCCGGGCGGAGATTTCCAAGCTGCACGCCCGGCTGGGGGCGACGATGATCTATGTGACCCACGACCAGATCGAGGCGATGACGATGGGCGACCGGATCTGTGTGATGCACGACGGCCGGATCCTGCAGGTCGCCGCGCCGATGGAGCTGTACGATCGGCCGAACCATCGCCTCGTGGCCGCCTTCATCGGCAGTCCGCCCATGAATTTGGTGGAGGGAAGGCTGGAGCGGGATGAGAGGGGCTGGACTTTTCTAGAGGAGCGGGCGGAGCAGCCGGTTCGGAGCGTGGCGGCAGCGGTTCCCGAGGCGAGAGAGGATGTGACGGAGA
>Ga0209208_10012519_pt1 | contig 10732 bp, 9 predicted proteins | sample S1TSphfallax_3_FD_187694 | JGI IMG/M metagenome (GOLD analysis project Ga0209208, IMG submission 187694) | Host-associated microbial communities from peat moss isolated from Minnesota, USA - S1T2_Fd - Sphagnum fallax MG (SPAdes) (version 2) | ecosystem: Host-associated > Plants > Peat moss >... | reverse complement strand
TACTAGGCTAAGGTACCATTTGTATAATAAAATGTTGAAATTTTCTGACCTAATAATTGTTTTTTTTTTCAATTTCTTTTTTTTTGTGAATGAGATAATTGAGATTTTTTTTTTTATAGAAAATGAGAGCAATAATGTTTTTTGGGGATACAGAATCTTCAAAATTAATTAACTATTCAATAGACATGTGTGGAGCTTCTTCCCCTGTACTACATACATACTAATGCTATTGGGAACAATGATGAAGTAGAAAGAATGCATTGAGAACATGGTTACTACCATAGCCTAGGTGGTGGTGATCATCCATAAGATGGTATAGCCAAATTTGGCTATTAACAAAACATCAAGGGAGAAAAATTTTAACATCCATGGATATTTTTCACTACCCACTTGAACCATGTGTAAAAATCTGAAATTTTATTAATTTTATAAAATTGATTACTTTTCCAAGAAGTTATTATTGAATTTGCAAAAAAAGAAAAATTTGAAATAAAAAAATTTGCAAAAATTTCGCACCATAATAAAATTGGGCTACTTAGGATCATAATATTTGTAACAACTTATGTGATCATCCTAATAAGGGTTTGGGGCCTTGGGTGAACCAACAACACCTTCTTCACTGACACCATGTTAAAAGCTAAAATCCCCAAATGTTTTCAGGGTTGATTCTAAACATTATAGATGTCCTGACTCTCATCCCAAGACACTTCCTAAATCAGGGGGGGTCTTTGAGTCCAAATTTAAATTTTGGGTTAATAATTAGCTATAAGAGGCCTTACCCAAGAAAGAAAGTGAAGGTACCAAAGTACCAAATGTAGGTGCTGGTTCACCTTTTGCCAAGTTGGGTGCCAGAGGTCGAAGTAAATTTTGTGTGATCAAAATTAAATTTGTTCATCTCTCTATTGAAATTCTCTCATTGTTTTGAAGTACCTTACCTTTCCAATGTAGGTGCTGGTTCAACTTGGCCAAGTTGGGTTGGGTGGAGAGCTCGTTGTAATTTTTGTGATCAAGATGATTTTTTTTCATCTCATTCATTGATCTGCTGTCAATTTCTAACACTTACCCAGGTATGTACTTATGAATGAATGAATGAATGATTGTTTTGGAAACTGGGTGTTTTTGGAACTTTTGGGGATTTGGTGCTTTCCTATTTTTTCCTTTGCTGGTATCCTGTTGTGTTCTTTCCTGTTTTTTTTGCCTTTCTACCTTTCTTTCTTTCCTTCTTTTGTTTCCTTTTTCTTTTGCAGCAGGTGCCAGGGAGAGAGTAGGTGGGGGCAGTTTTGACATTTGTGTTGCTGAAGAAGAAGAAGAAGAAGAAGAAGATGATGATGGAGAAAAAAGAACCTGTTTGAGGATCTTTGGTTGACTCTGTTGTTGTAGCAAAATGGGTTGGTGATAGTAGAAATATTGGAGCTGCACATTTGTAAGTAGAAGAAGAAGAAGAAGAAGAAGAGGAGGAGGAGGAGAAGGAGAATCTGTTTTAGGAGCCTTGGTTGAATCTGTGTTGTTGTAGCAAAATGGGTTGGTGATAACAGTAGTGGTGGAGCTCCACATTTGTGCTGAAGAAGGAGGAGAAGAAGAAGAATCTGTTTTAGGAGCTTCAGTTGAATCTATTGTTGTTGTAGTAAAATGGGTTGGTGATATAGCAGTGACGGCGCTCAACATTTGTGCTGAAGGAGAAGGAGAAGAAGAAGGAGGAGAAGAACAAGAACAAGAACAAGAAGTTTGTGTTTGAGGAGCTTTAGTTTTAATTGATTGTTGTGGCAGCTGCTGAATGGGGGAGTTGGTGATAGTCCTGAAGCCTTTGTAAGGCAGTGTTTTCTTGGTGCAGCAGCATGGAAGCAGCTCCACACTTTGTTCTCTGCAGAACAAGAAGAAGAAGAAGGAGAAGAAGCTGCTGGAGAAGAGCAGCAAGTGTTGTGGGAGAAGAACAACAACACTTGTGTCCAAGACTCTAGAGCTGCATCTCATCCCATCAGCTGCAGTGGGAAGGAACTCAACCAAGTGTGCGAGTACAAGTGAAAACTCTTCTTCATCTTCTTGCTTGCTCCTGATGATGAACACCAAATTCAAGAGCTAGGTAAGTAGGTAGGTTGTAGCAACCCAAGATTGAGAGAGAGAGGCAAATGGGGAGAAAAGTTGTAAAGAGCACGGCAGCTGATCCGGAAGAGCTGGACAGCAGCATCAGAAGAAGGAGACAGCAGCAACAGGAACAGCAACAGCAAGCGCGCTGCGAGAAACCATGCGCGAGTCCGCGAGGACTACTAAGAGGAAGAAGATCACTTACCAAATCCAGCTCCACAACAACAGAAAGCCCGCGTCGTTGGTCAGTCTTCAGCTCCAACAGCGTCAGCAACAACAGCAACAACAATAACAACACCGTCGCCATCAGTCCCAGGAACTCGCTCCAGGTGTCAAGGCAGCTGGATTTCAGCTCCCCCAAGAGCGTCACTTCCAAAGGAGCAGCAGGAGGAGGCTGTGCAGTACAGACACAGGCGACGACGATCATGAGTCCCAAGAAGGCGGCGAGCGGCTTGAATGGCGTCGTCGTCTGCAGTCCACGAGAGAGTGTGGTGTCCAGCGTCGGCAACAGTCAGAGATTCTCCGAGAATGGGGATGCAGATTCCATGACCAGCAACTACTGCGCAGGTGGTGGTGGAGGAGCTGCAGCCATCTGCATTGATGAGCTTCGACAACTGGAGAGTATTCTTCATGCCTCTGGAGCTCGTCTGGATGAGCTTTACAGAAAGGTAAGGAAAATGCTGTCTTCTGCTTATTCCATTCTGCTGCAAATATCTCCTCTGCGAAAATACATTCTTTTCGCATTTTTGGATTTCTTCAACGACCCAGCTGAGAGAGAGAGAGAGAGAGATCTCAAACACATACTCTTTTTGCATTTGTGAATTTCTTCAACAACCCATTTGAGAGAGAGAGAGAGAGAGAGATCTCAGACAAACTCTTTTGGCAATTGTGAATTTCTTCAACAACCCATTTGAGAGAGAGAGAGAGAGATCTCAGACACAAACTTTCTTGCATTTTTACATTTCTTCAACAACCCATATGGGGTAGAGAGAAAGAGAGACGATCTCAGACACAATCTCTTCTCAGATACAATCCCTCAGCAGCTCTGCCTGTCTGTTGGCTGCCATTCATTCCTTGCTCCCAAACAGAAAAGAAGAAATTCTTCCTCAAGCTGCTGCAACAATTTGACTGTCAGACCTGAAGAGTGTACCCTTTTTTTGCTTGGGATCTTTGGTGTTTTTGCTTGAAGGTTACCGTGGACTCGGGCAGCTTCAAGGACCATGCCTCGGTGTTTGACAGCTTGCAGTGGGACATACTGAAGGAGATGGGGTACTTGAGCTGGTTTGGACTCGCCTTCTTACTTGCGGCTTTCTTGAGCTCTCACTGCAGGGAAGAAGAAGAAGATGAAGAAGACGAAGAAGATGAAGAAGAAGGTTCAATTGATCATCATCATCCAAGACATCACCAACGTCGACTTGGTGGTGTACGCAAGCACCACTGGAATGACTTGAGAGCCCAGTCTGATTTCATCATCGAGCAATTGGATGAGCTGAATTTGTGCCTTGAATCTGACAGCAATATCTACAAATTGGTGGCCGCAACTCTTCTCTATTGCTATTCTGTAATAAGACATCTGGAGCAGCAACCTCGCAAGTGAGTAAATTCTCTGCCCCTCTCATTGTCTCTCTAACTGTTGTTATGTTCCCTGGAAACCTTTGTTGCAAAGTTCTTGAAAAAATCTTTACAAAAAACTTTCTTCTTCTTCTTATTGCAAGCTTCTAAAGAATTGTTTGCAAACCTTCATGAAATCACTGACTCTTTTGCTTGCAATCTTTTCTTTAGAAGAATTGCAACAACCTTATGAAATCACCATTCTCTTATTGCAAGCTTTTGGAGACTTGCAATTGTCATGAAATTGCCCATCTTACTTGCAAGCCTTTGGAGACTTGCAACCTCATGAAATCACCATTCTTAGGTTGCAAGCTTTTGGAGACTTGCAACCTCATGAAATCACCATTCTTAGGTTGCAAGCTTTTGGAGACTTGCAACCTCATGAAATTGCCATTCTTACAGTGCAAGGTTCTGGAGGCTTGCAAACCTCATGAAATTGCCATTCTTGGGTTGCAAGCTTTTGGAGAATTGCAACCCTCATGAAATCACAATTCTTACTTTTCAAGCTGTTGGAGAACCACAACCCTCATGAAATCATGCCATTCTTACTTCACAATCTTTTGGAGTTATCCCAGCTCTTACTTTGTGAGCTTTTGGAGGATTTCAACCTCATGAAATCACTCATTCTTACTTGCAAAAATCTGCAAGCGAAGAGTCACATTATGTTTACACAAAGCTTCAGTGTTAAGATCATCTCTGCTTCAATGTTAAGGCATTCTTCTGGTATGTTGTGGTCATTTTTTTCCTTGATAGGAGAAGTAAAACAGGGTTGAGAAATATGTGTGTGCAGGTGCATGTGCTTTGGGTCACGAGCGGATGGCACTTGGAAGCTGCAAATAGACAGCATCATAAGTGAGCTGAAAGTGTTGCAAGACAATTTGAACTTTGCCATGATAGCAGCTGTCGGGAACCGTATCGCACAACCTCTTTTTAGCCCTCCTGCAGTTGCGCCCAGCAAGAAGCCAGGCCTGCAAGAGCGGCAGTTCAATGCAACAGTTGGCCTAGATGAGCATGTCAACTATATCATTGATTTCATTAAGAGACCTGGAGTGTGCTTGGTAGGAATTCATGGGCAAGCTGGCCTCGGGAAGACAACTCTGCTGAATGAAATCGTTGCCAAAGTGGAAAACTCAGAGAAGCGCTTGTTTGCATACATTGAGATGAATGATGATCTGCGGATACTGCAATCGTCTCTGTTGCTGCAATTGGGTGGTGGTAAAAGGGATTTCCAAACCACTTCACTTGGACGCAGTGCAATTCTGTACCAGTTACGCAAACTCAAACAGCAGCGCAAGGTAGTTCGCATTGCAATTGATAACCTTTCTGATGTGCGATTGGTGGGACAGCTTTTTCCACATAGTCTTGGGAAAGTCCTTCCCGTGGATAGCTCTATCTTGATAACATGTCCTTCAGTTGCAATTGTCAACAAAATTGATCAACTCTGCCGCAGAACAATGCTTTCTGATTACCACTACCTGCCTTTCAAGTTACCACACTTGGCACCTGAGCATGCAAAGACGCTCTTTGTCTTTCACTTGGCAACTGCAGCAGAAGTACCTGTGAACTCAATTCTACCCGTTGAGGGTGATGGTGGTATGTTCTCCTCCTCCAAGTACACAGAATTGATCGACCAATTCCTGCCATTGTGTGAGGGCCTTCCTATGGCACTCAAGGTTGTTGGTCACTACTTCTCCAATTCTGCAAATTGTAATGAGGAGAATTGGACAGCAGTGGCAAAACGAATGAAGATGGCCGAGGATGACATGGAGACAACAGAAGACCGCATGTTTGCAAAGCTGATGGTAAAAGAACAGAAACCACAAAGTATTCACCATATTGCAGTGCTTGTGAAAGAAAGAAGAAGTTGCTTCTTCTTCAAGAGCTTGAAACAAGTGTAGACTTTGCTTCTCATGAGTGCATTTTTAAAAAAAAATGTTTCTACAGGTCTCTTAACTGATGAAACTGCTCTTTGGGTTCTTTTCTTTGTTTATGGTGACTTTCAGGTCATCTTTGAGAAGCTGGGTTTGGCACAGAAGGAGGCGTTTCTAGACATTGCTACGTTCTTCCGATCCTGGGATTGGAGAATAGTGGAACGGATAGTTGGGAAACCACAGCTGGAGCAATTAGTTAACCAGGGCTTTGTGCATTCCAAACTGAAGGATGTTGAAAACTTCACAGGGATCATGCAGCTCACTTGCTACTCTGAGCAACCATGGAAGACGGAGGTGGTGATGATGCATGATTTGCTCCACGCCATAGCTTGCAGACGTGCTCACGGGAATCGTGTGCAGTCAGAAGATCAGGCACACTTACCAGATCGGCTCTTGATGGATAACCCTGGCATGGTAAGAAATTTTCTCACTAGTACTGCAGCTCAGTTTCTCTTTGTTTGCTCCAGTGTTGGTCTGGTATCTACTTTTGAACATACCAGCCTGATCCTCTCCTGGTATTGGGTATTTCTGAACTCTTTTGGGTTTTTTGTGCATGAACTTGACTTCTTTGATAACGTGGGTATATGTTGTTCTACAGGAATTGAACCAGGTGCAAGGGCTATCTCTGATAAACTGCAAAGAGCCCTTACAAGGTGCAATGCTTGAGAAAATGCAGGACTTACGAGTACTCATCCTACAGAACATTGCCATCAAAGGCTTCTGCAGCAAGGCCTTGAATCAGCTGCAGTTTCTATACTGGGGCAAAACCCAAGTTTCTCGAGAAGTTCGCCTACCCTTTCAAATTGGGAAGCTGCGCAAGCTGGAGATGATGATCCTTTGTGCCCATGAAATTGACTTGCTGATGAAGGTTGATTTTGATTGCTGTTTCATTTTTATATCTTGTCATTCTTGTGAAATTGCTGCAAGAAACTTCACAACTCTTATTGTTGCTGAATCATGTCTCTTTGTCGGATGCAGTTCCCTCCCCATCTGAAGGATCTGACCATAATTGGGTGCAACAACATGGAGGAACTACCAGAGACTCTGCTTGTGCTGTCAGCCTTAGTGGAGCTTCATCTTGTCAGCTGCAACCGTCTCCTAGACCTGACTCCTTCATTTGGCAGTTTGAAGATGCTGTGCCGCTTTCGGTTGGAGAATTGTCTCAGCATCCGCTACCTACCAAGATGTATCGGGGTTCTTTCAAGCCTTCATGAATTGGACCTCTCAGGTTGCACCAACCTCACCACGCTTTCTTCAGAAATAGGCAAACTTGTAGGTTTGAGGAAGCTCAACCTCTCACGCTGCAAATCGCTCATCAGGCTGCCAGCAGAGATTGGGTGTTTGAGGAATCTATCGAGCCTTAACCTTGGACAGTTGCAGATTGTGAACTTGCCTGTTGAAATTGGAAGTCTCCGTGCTCTGGAGGATCTCTCTCTTTCCGGGTGCGCACAACTTGAGAAGCTTCCAAAGGAAATTGGTCACTTGGCTTCATTGTTGAGGCTGAATCTGAGCTCCTGTACATCATTACAAGAGCTCCCAAAAGAAATTGGCAAGCTGATCTCATTGCAGAGACTTTCTCTCAACTCGTGCTCATCGTTGTCTAGATTACCTGACCAGCTTTATGAGATTGTTACACTCCAGGCGCTGGATCTCGACTACTGCAAATCACTCACGCATTTGTCCCCTGAGATTGGCAATCTATGCTCCTTGCAGCGCTTATCCCTCAACTGCTGCACTCGCCTAACATGGCTGCCAACTGAAATCACAAGCCTGCCTTGTCTACAAGTGATCAACCTTGTTGGGTGTACAGGACTGAAGCACGAACATCCAGAAGAGATGGAGAAAATCACACGACAGAACTCTACAACTGCTTACAGGGATCCTGGTGGTTTGATTAGCCTAGAGGGACCCAAGAACCGGAGCTTCAAGCTCTACAGCATAACATACTGATGATGATAGAGAGCATTTTTTTTCAAATCTTCATCATCAGCTTGTGAATTGTGTCTGATGAGAAGAAAATGTTCCAACCCTGGAAACTCCAGTGTCCAATTAGTCCTAAATCTTCACTTTCAATTTGTTTTAGAGGTGGTTTAGGGTTTTAAGGGTTTTAGTAAACATTACTTTTCACATGCCAAGCTAAGGATCTTGATTATTGTGGCAATGTATATGATGATCGCATTTGGGCATTGGTTTAGGGTTTAGGGTTTAGAGAGGCTACTTTGAATGTAGTTTTCCCATATTTCTAGTTCAGTTTTAGTTCGGGTTGTGAATAGTCCGTGTCCTCCCTTCTTCTTCTTCTTCATCATCATCATCAAAGTGCATCTCCACTTGTAGTATTGCTACTTGTCCTCCCATCATCTTGTGATTCAATGCTTTTGTGCCTTCTTTAGCTTATGGGGCTTCGAATTGAATTGATATTGGCGCATATAAACGGTTTTGTATAACAACTTTTGAAATTGTAATATTGGGGTGACATTGAACGTCTCAAGGATGATTATTATTATGGGGGCATTTTGCAACCACTTGTAATGTGTTCATCTTTCTTTAGAAGTTCCCAACAATAGTTTTTGTCAAGATCTATCTTCAGAGCATTTAGTTCATGCTTTATATTATGGTCAATTAATTAATCTTGATACATTTTACAGTTGGTTTTTTTGCATTAGGAAAGTGATGGTAATAGACATATGGGAGTTTGGTATCTTGTCATGGTTTAGGGTTTAGGGTTTAGTCTCATTCTTTTGTATGTTAGACTACATGTATGGGAGTTGGGTAACCGGTCATGGTCAATGGGTTTAGGGTTGAGTCTCATTGGTTTGTATGTGAGACTACATGTATGGGAGTTTGGTAAGTGGTCATGGTGAATGGGTTTAGGGTTTAGGGTTGAGTGTCATTGGTTTGTATGTGAGACTACATGTATGGGAGTTTAGTAACCGGTCATGGTGAATGGGTTTAGGGTTTAGGGTTTAGTCTCATTGATTTGTATGTGAGACTACATGTATGGGAGTTTAGCAACTGGTCATGGTGAATGGGTTTAGGGTTTAGGGTTGGGTCTCATTGGTTTGTATGTGAGACTACATGTATGGGAGTTTAGTAACCGGTCATGGTGAATGGGTTTAGGGTTTAGGGTTTAGTCTCATTGTTTTGTATGTGAGACTATAGAGTATCATACATAATTCCATGGTTTTTGAAAATCAATATTTGTATCACTATTCATAGTGCAACTTGGTTTTGTTCAAAATGGAAATGAGAGTCACAAGATTGTTTCATGTTGTATCCTACTTGGGTTTAGGGTTTGTGGAACCCTAAAACCCTAAGGACAATGGGTATCTATTACTCAATGGATCATGACTCTTCATAAGGAGATTCAATGAACTAGAATTAATTTTAATTGAATTGTATACTCATAGACATGGACATGGATGATACTAACCATTTGGTGATTTTTCTTAAATCTTGGTGGTCGAATTCTGGCTATTGAAAATCTCAAAAAGCACATGATTTTAGCACTTTGAATTTTTATATATAACATTTTGGCTACATATAGCCATTCAAAAAAAAGGCTGATTCTAATAATCAACCTCAATCAAACCTCCCAAATTGATGGCAAAAGCTTATATATATATATATTTTAATAAGTTATGTCAAACTTATACGCACAACCGTTTTTATTTTGAATTTTGTGATGTAGCCATAATTGGCGATCATCCACAATAGGAATCAGCCAAATTTGGCTAAACTTAGGTCACAGAGGAAAGTCAAAAAATTTAGGAATCCTGCAACTTTTTGGCAACCTGTTGGAACCTATTGCCTAAATATGGCGATTCTAGAAAAAAAAGAATTCTTGAAATCTTGCAACTTTTTTTTTCCCACAAAAATCCTTTCTATGAGGTTCACTGGATTTTTATTTATTTACTTTTCAAACATTTCCAAAATTAATTTTTAAATAAAAATTATATATATATATATATATATAGTTTTAAAAACCTAGCTCAAACAAAGCTACCAAACTAAAATTAGAGTGGTGAAATGTTTTCAAATTGTTTTTTCCAAATTTTTTTTCAGAAAAAGGGAATATTGTGGCAAAATACTGCCTTATTTTTAAATTCTTGTTATTTTGGCGAAACTTCACACCCAAAAAAGTGCTTGCATAATTTTCAAAAACCATGGATTAAATCACTTAATTAATTAATTAATTCCCTTTTCCAAATGTTGTTGTTCAATGAAGGTTAATTACAATCAAGTTATATCAAAAAAATCATTGTATTTTTTTAACCAAGAATTTTGCCAACTCAAGTTTAGTAAACCCCCCTATTGGGGCAAACAAGTGTCAATCTCATTTTTTATTATATTTCATTTCCAAAATTTCCAGTAAATTTTTTTTAATTTCAGAATTTTTTTTTTCTATATTATTTTTGTTCACTGATAAAATTCAACACTTTTTCAGTTACTATTCCAGAGAAATGAGAAAAAGAAATCACGTTTTTTTAATTCATTTTTTAGGTATTTATTTCTCCCAGAATTTTATTTTTCTAATGGGGAGAAAAATGAATTTAATTCAACTATTAAATAAATAAATAACTAATTAATTTCAACTGTTTAATTTCAATGAGAATGTTTTTAAAAGTTTTTTAAATGGTAGAAATTGGGGGGCCAAGGGTAAATTTCCTAGCCACCACCGTGATACCCGGGGGTTCTCTTCGCCGTTTCTCATAACCACCGAACGCTGGTAATTTTCGTTACTTCCTTATTTACGCAGAAACGGTCCCTTGAAGTGACACGACAGATCCTCCGTCCGTCTGTCCAATCGGACGGTCCAGATTGTATCCCAATTCAAAAAAAGAAAATTGTTAAACAGTAATTGAAATCCGTCCGATTCAGTGCCCGGAGAATATTAGTGAGAGTTTTAGTAGAAAGATTAGTTAGTTGATTAGATTAATTAATCCTCCCCTGCCAAGACCGCTGCCCTTCTTCATCTTCTTCTAGCGAGCGCTCTCTCTTGTTTTCCTTCGTTTCGTTTTGAGCTTCTTCAGATAGAGATCACAGAGAGTCTTGTGTTTTATTCTTCTTTCGGTTGCGGCGATTTCGGTGTGCTGTGATCAAGAGGAAGA
>Ga0209208_10012518_pt1 | contig 10733 bp, 11 predicted proteins | sample S1TSphfallax_3_FD_187694 | JGI IMG/M metagenome (GOLD analysis project Ga0209208, IMG submission 187694) | Host-associated microbial communities from peat moss isolated from Minnesota, USA - S1T2_Fd - Sphagnum fallax MG (SPAdes) (version 2) | ecosystem: Host-associated > Plants > Peat moss >... | reverse complement strand
GGTATCTGCAGCATTTTTAAGGCATCTGTGGAATAGAGACCAGTCTCTCAGCAATGCATAATATCTGAAAACAAAGGTCTTTTTTCTTTGAGACAAGGGCTTTCCTCTACAGTCATATGAAAAAAGAAAGTTGCTTGCTAGGACACTGAATTCTCTGGCCACTTGAAACAAGCAGTGCTGCTGTTAGAAAGTATATATGGCTTGGCACCTCCTACACATTCCTACAAGAGAAACATCAACATGACCACCAAATGACAGATTGTAATTGAAAGAAAACAGCAATCTGGATTGGGAAACAAAAACATGTAGCAGATATATACATAGAATTTTTCAGACCATGGTAGGAAAATCCAGAGAAAGATAGGTTGTGGGACTTGGAAGGTAGACCCCACAGAAGATGAATTTCCACCCACCAAACCACCCCTGAACCAAACTAAGAAATTTATGTAAGTTTGCATCTAAACCTACTCGATGCAGCTGATATCTTACACGCCGATCAAAGAACCCTCCAAAACCTGCCAGGATTTTCGGCATGTCCCTGATCCTTGCCACTGTAGCCGTTCGAGCAGTGCTTCAGCACGGCTTGCATCCTCTTTACATCTACTCACCCACTCTTTGTTCTTGAGAGCAAGAGTCAGATAAGTCTCAGCTTCAATTTTCTCCTCAAGAAGCACACACACCTGGGCACAGGCTCCATGTATCCTACCCAGCAGTTCAGAATACACTGGCATGTTCCTGGAGGACCCACACTCATCTACACATAGCCCCACACATGGTGAACTTTCTTTCTCTCCTGCCTGTTCATGGCCATTGGGCAATTGGAACACCAAAAGCTTTGAGGCATCTTGCAACTTGGAGACAGAAGGCCTACAAAGGAAGCTGTCATTTGAAAGGCCGGATTTTCCCTGTAGTAAAAAGGCAGCAGCCTTCAGATCATGTTTCACAGCTTCCAAAAGGGCCAGTTGTTTTGCATCCCCCTGTGATCTTGACATGGACTGATTCTTCCATGGACCTTTCAAATGCAATGTGGTCTGCAGCACATATCAGGAGAAGTGATGGAGCAATAAGGCATGTGAGACTGCTGAGGTGCGGGATGGCAGTGCTTGGAGGATGAATAAATCATTACTACATACAAACATCCACCTCAAAAGACACATAATGTGCAGGGATACATTAAAGAGACCCACAAATGTAAACAGAGGGGAAAGTGTAGGCAAAAAGGGGCCAACCTTGAGGGAAGCAAGACAAAAAAGTGCCTCAGCATGCTCATAGGGTAGGTCACACACACTGAAGCTGTCTACAGCTGCTTGCAAGCTCTTCAGATACTGCTCTCCCTGCTGCAGATTTGCGAGGAGCCTAGACAGGCACATACAAACAACAGCAGAACAGGCATAGACTGAACAACTGCAGAATAAAGGTGGATTCTTCAAGAGAGGTTCTACCATTCCTGTGCATTGGAGATGCAGCTTTCATATACAACAGCAATGTCAATTTGCCAATTTGCCAAACCAAGTCTCATCCTTTCAAATGCACACACAATGGGCCCTTTTCCATGGAAATATTTGGTGAAAAATTTCATTGCAACCCACCTGAGACAACGAGCCTCTTCAGCTTTGAGTTGTAGCTGACGGGCTGCCACAAGGGCTCCCAGAAGCAGTTTCTTTCCTGCATCCACATTGTGCCCTTGTAAAGCTGCTGCCCCAGCCAGCCGACCAGCCTTGACAACAAGCTCTTTGAGTTCATCATTATCAGCTTCGCTGTTCACCTCCTTGTTCCCATTCTCCTCCCTCTCTGCTTCACAGTCTGTAAACAGGCAAAATTATGTAATTCGTAAACTTTCCCCAAAACCCAAGATGCATACAACTCAAAACATTCTTCCTGCCCAAACCTACCAGGCCCCCTTTCTGTTCCCATTACTACCCCACCCTCAAGTCACCCACAAAGGTACCAGGGACTTTTCCCACAAGGGTACCTTTTCCCATTACTACCCCTCATTGCTATTCCTCAAACTCCTCTTGTTCTGCACAAACTGGGCATGCAACTCATGCCCGAAGGTTAACAAAACACAATATGACAGGAACAGCCTAGACAAGATCACTGCCCACAAAATCATTTCCCCACTAGCTTTACAGCATTTTAAGGGCATCTTATCTCATCAGATTTCCCTCTTGTTGTGCCTTGCCCAAAAATATTCAACAGAAACACACTATCCATTGGACCCCAGATATTAAACAAAGCACTGCCCACCTTTAAAGAGCAAAATAGCTGCTGTAAAAAGAGCATGAGCCCTGTTCCACTCTCCCCGGATTAATTGGCACTTCCCGGCCTCCAAAAGGCATTTCCCAGCATCAAGCCTTAGGCCACTGGACTGGCATGCCCGCAGCACCTGAAGATGGCACTTCTCAGCCCAACAAGTATGCCCAGTTTGAGCATAGAGAGCTGCAACAGAAATCCATGCTGCCACTTGACCTCGAACTGCTTGTTTGGCAACTTCCTTAGATTCTGGAGCAGCATCCTTCAGGACACTTCTTTCAGCCTCTCTGTGAGAAAGAAACAGGAGAGTGTGTTCAGATTCCTGAAATTGTCTGGACACAGTGGAGTCAACACTAAATCAATCCTCCAAATTGAGGTCTATATCAATAGATTCAAAGCTGCTGCTATTAGACAAATAGAAATCAGCATACATAGAAGTTGGCATACCGGAAAAGGCGTGCAGCTGCTTCATATTCCACCATGGCTCCTGAAGGCTCCCCCTACAGTAAGCAATCCAGAAAGTTACACCACTAGCTGCAAAACAGGCATTTTTTCAATCTCGACAAGTAAAGAACTGTGAAACTTTTGGGTCACCTGCACAGCCAACTTTGCAGCATGAATCATGCAGCGCACAGCGCGGTGACAGGACTCTGGGAACCCTGTTGCCATGGACTCATTAATCTCAGGTTGATCCACAAGCAATTCATCCATCTGGACAGCCAGGTCATCTGCAATAGGAGCTTGGGGTGGAAGGACCACTTGATTGGTCCCTGTGTTTGCCATGGGCTCTCCAACAACACCACCGGCTCCATCATACAGCTGGCTATTTGCAAAAGATGGACTGTCATTTCTGGAACCAATTGCAAGCTCTTTAGGTTCAACAGAATCCCAGGCCTGCCCATTTGGTGTGCCTGTGTCCATCTCCGGGAAGCAGGTTGATGAATATTCTTGGACACTTGAGTCTGAAGTAGCATCTTTATGGACAAGCTTGCCATTGTTGTGATTGTTATCATCAACACACTCTTCTAACAAAGTCAATTCAACCGGGCAGGCAACCACTTCAGACTCGCTTAGGTGAGCACACATTGGTACCTTATTTACAATCTCTGTACAATGATGAACCACATCATCAGTTGACAGACTGTCATGAAGTGAAGGTAGAGGTTCTTGTCTTGTCTGGGCTTTGAAAGAACTAAGTGTTTCAGTCAACTGATGAGGGCCTGGAGAAGCATGGGATCTGCAGAAAACAACACAAGTTTCAGCTGGAATGTAAGGTCTATCTCAAGGGCCTTTGAGGCCAGCCGTCACATAAGCATACACAATCATAAGCAGAGAACTTTGATTCTAGAACTGACTATGGGTCTGTCACTTCCTGATACCTCTTGATTCTTCATCTACCTTTGTCATGAGAAGACTACTGTGACATACTAATGAAATGAGGACACAGGCAAAATGCACACCAGATAACAAAATGATGAACCTATCATAAAAAACCATCCAGCCACACAGAGCATAGTCTGCTGAATGCCAGACTTAATTGAGAACCCACCTAGCATTTGAACTTCCAACACACTTCTTAGCCTTAGCAATGGATCCCTGCTTCTTTCCAGATGACTGTGAGTTGGAATGGCCTTTGTTCTTATGGCGGAGGTGTTTCTGGTAGCTGTGACGTGACAAAAAGATAGGCAACTGCTGATTTTGTCCCAAGGTGTGTGATACTGTGCTACAGATAGGATCATAAACATCTGGATGCCAGTTCACATGAAGTTTTGGGCGTGGTCCAAGACCAATCCCTTCATGCCCTCCACGCAAAGCTGATTTCAGAGGCTCGAATGTAGCCTGCATCCAAAAAGTATACAGTCAACAAGTGTCATCCACTGAAACTCAGTGAGAACAACACCACAGCCGTCATACAAAGCTAGGGAACAGGCGAAATAAGGGCAATCAGTGCACAGATTGATATGAAAGCCCTAGCAGGCAGATTGACATGATGTAAAAGCAGGAGCAAAACAAAGAGAAGGAAACAGGAAGATGTCATTTCTGGATATAAGGGAAGACACAAATCCTTACTCTTGTAGACTTGGTCACAGACAAAATTGGGCTACTGTGCTCTGAAGAACTGGAAAGAGACAGATCTGTTGTCTCTGACTTGTGCATTGAGTTTTCCCCATGGTCTGAAAGCTTAGACTCCCTCCTGATTGCAATATTTGGAGTTGAAGGCTTCAATGAGGAAAGGACACTGCTAGGGAGGGTGCCTCCAGCCCCTTGTTCTTGCTGAGATTTTTGGAGTTCAAAGTTGTTGTTTGGTGCACATTCTGTGGCATTGGAAAGCGTAATGCTGCCCTTCCCTTTTTTCTTCTTTCTTCTCCGCTTATCCTTCAGAGAATAGGTTGGTGGTAAGGAATCAAAGACATTGCCCCTGCCGTCCTGGAGCTCACTGACATCTGGAGATAAACCAAGATGTGAACCTGACCTCCATACTTTAGCTGGATTGATCACTTCTGATAACAGATCACCGCCACCATGTCTGGATTGAGCCAATACCAAAGGCACTGATGACAGTGTGCCAGCAGAAGGCAACAAAACGCGCAGATGTGAACTCCGTGAACTTTTAGCGTGATGGCAGTGGCTATCACACTCAAAACACAGTGCAATTCCACAATGCTCGCACCATAGCAACTCTCTCGCTGCTTCTTCACAGTCTTCACAAAATCTCCCTCCTGCGAGGTTGTGGCATGCCTGATTACTGGACATCTGCAACCACACACATTCATTCGCAATGAGAATAGATTCTGAAAAGATAACGATCTTAAAAAGTATTCAAAACCAGTTGCATTCCTGTTCATGCACCATCTTCCCACGCAGAACTTGATAATCGCCATAATAACGATGTCGTTGGCTAACTACGGTGAGACGGCAAGCTGCAGGTGCATCACAAAAAGACACGTTCTACTGAAAATAACTTCATGACCGCAGGGCTGTCCTTTCCAAAGACACCAATCGGATGCTGTTCCGGCTGCTGTATTCCACGGCTAACCCTCACGTGTTCCAAAAAAAAAGCGACGCACAAATACTCATTCCCCCCAGACTCAACAGAAGTCCAAGAAACGCATAGAAGAAGGGACAGAGAGACGAAAAAAGTTCAAAAACGATGGCAGTGGAAGGTACCTCAGATTAAAGCCCGTGATGGAAAAACTAGAGGAAGGTTTTTTTTTACAGATTCGAAAACCTTCGCATCAGTCGAAAGGAAACAACGGCCAGCGTTATGGGAAAAATCTCGGATCCTAAAATCCTCACGAATCGCAAACCTCTCTCACGCCTGTCACCAGGTCCTACAAAAGTATGGCCATCGTGGATAATGGAAAAAAAGTTCGCAAAGAAATGCCGCAGAAACAAAACGAAAGAAGCAAAATGAACCGATTCTTTTTGAAAGCATTTCACAAATAGGTAGGCACCTATGCAGACATGAAACTCGTTTCCTCCATGGCTGATTACTCACGGATCCGTGCGACAAAGCGGAAGAAGGTCACAAATCTCGTAACCCTCACTTTGTCCTCTTCTTCTTCGTCTTCTTCGCGAGGAAGCTGCACTGCGCACGCAGGCACGGACGTCGACGAAAGTAAGACGACGACACGGGCGTTATACAGGACATTCCGTCGTTTTGGAATTGTCTTTTGAAACGTGTCTGTTAACTATTGCTGGAATGAGTGGAATTTCGCACTCGGATTTGCACAATTGGCAACATGCGATTTGCATTATGAGTTCGAGAGATTCCGACCGCCCGATGACGATGTCGAGTACTAAATCGTCGACAATCGGTATCGACCGTACGATGATCATCGATTTGTCTTCGACAGACAGTCGGTTTCGACCGCACGATGATCATCGAATGTCTTCGACAGTCCGCGTCGACCGCACGATGACGATGACCGACTCAATTATATTGTCGACGATAAGTCGGTGTCGATCGGACGATGTATGATGTACGTCGTCGATGATAGTTGGTATCTGGACGAGGAAGTTCGTTCAAATGTCCACTTTTATCGTCTTCTTTCCGTTTGGCTTCGCAGCATCATGAAAAAGAATTTTTAAAAAAAAATAAAATTTAATGCGTTTTTGCGTAGAATATAGTAGCTTCCAAGACTTTTTTTGCCTTGCATTTCTTTAAAATATTTTATTATTTTGGCCATGAATGAGGGTGTCAATCATCTTTCATTTTATTTTTTTAATGCATAACGTTTATGTGCTGCATTTCTTTGATTATTTGTTTGAGGCAAGGATATTGTGTTTAGATTCATTATAGAGAATAGTAGCTTAAGGGATTTTAGCCCCTTGGCAATAGGTCGATTTTTATATGAGGATTATTTAAATATGATATTTTGGCTTGTGTTGAAACTTGAGATTAGTTATAGAGTTATAATATCTTGAAGAGAATTTTAAATTCACACCTTTTTTGGTTAAATTCCCACCCTTTCTTTGCGCGCGTCCGATTATATGCAGATTAAATTTGAGTGTGTCTGCCCCACCCCCCTGATTTCTAGATGAAAAGTTCTTAATAAAATTATGATATATTTGGGAAAATTTGTATAATAAATATTATAATAATAGCCACTGGAAAAATTGTATTGATGGCAGTGGCTATTATTATAATATTTATTATACAATTTTTTCCAAATATATCATAATTTTATTAATAACTTTTCATCTAGAAATCAGGGGGGTGGGGCAGACACACTCAAATTTAATCTGCATATAATCGGATGTGCGAAGAAAGGGTGTGAATTTAACCAAAGAAGGTGTGAATTTAAAATTTTCCTATCTTGAAAGATTTTGGTTTCTTTTGGAGGGCTTTTTTGAAGATTGTATTTTTGCATGTTTAAATATTTGAGTTTCCATAATTCTTCTTTTTCCTTAAGATACTTTTTAATGTGCATGTAGATGAAAAGGTTCAAAGTTTGGCTCTTTTTTCCCCCCAATATCCTTTGTATGAGTTGCATTGAACATTTTTTAATTTTTTTTGGTTGCCAAGTGGCAAAATTAAGCCCCAAAAACATTTAAAGACTTTGCACCTCTTATGCACAATAGATGATTTGATCTCAAATAAATTATACCCCCAAAAAAATTCAATTAAATACCAAATTCTTGTCACATGGTGTCAATATTTTTTATCTTCATGGTTTGTGTTTCAAGCTCAATCCCCCACAAAAAAAAGCCAAAAAAAGAAAAATCGAGAAAAAAAAGGAGTGAGAATTTTGACCCCCTAAAGTGCGCACTTGGGGCACTTTGTTCCCCAAAATTCTCTTCCGCTTCGTCTTCGTCGTCATTTTCTTCGTCTTGTCCGACTCGCACTTTGTTAGGGTTTGGGGTTTAGGGTTTGATGCGCGCTGTTTGTTACATGCCCATCAGGAGGAGCAGCAGCAAGCAACTGCGGAATCAATCACCAGGCATGGATCCTTCTTTCCTGTTTGCGGGAGTCCGCTTCGATAGGAAGCGCTTCGCCGCTGATGTCAATCGCTTTAAGGTACTCTTGTCATGATACCTTGAAACTCACATCTGCCCGTTTACAAGGGTTTGTAAGGTTTACAAGGTTGTCGTCGTCTTCTTCTTCCCAATGAACGACCTCAAACCGATAGCCTAAAGTGATTACGACTCGATGGCTATCTTTGCACGCAGTTTTGTGCACATTTTCTTTAAAGAATTTTGGATCATGTCGGTGTTTCTTTGATAAAAATCGTCTGAACTAAGCTATAAATGTAATCTTTGAGGAACTCTTTAGTGCGCCAACGTCCGTAAATCTAGGGGTTTATGAGTAATTGCAATCGAGGTTGCGAAATCTTCTTGCCTCTGGTACGCGATTGCAAATCGATCGCCTTCAAAAGATTCGTAACTATGGTCAGGAGAGAACTCAGTGGCGCTTGTTGGGGGATTCTTTTCTTTTCATTGACGACAATGTGGTTATGAGTACTTTTTGTGTTTTGTGCACGTCTTTGGTGCGAATTAGGTCTGTTAGTTCTTATGCTAAACCATTTTGTTCTCTAGTTCTACACATCTTTATGCCTTAGGTTGTGGTTTTTAGGGTTTTTCTCAAGTTCCTTTGGTTAGAAAGATAAAACTTGAAATGTATGCTTTGTGGGTTTTTTTGTTGGTCATCTTTACTGACTTCTTTGTGGCCTTTTTAACTTGTTGGTGCAATAGCAACACGGCGGTGCTCTTCTTGCTGATGAACATGATGATGACAAGCATGGAGGCCAAACACAGAATGGATCGGATACTATAGCTTCATCAAACATGGTTGAAAGCACAGGTGTCCAGAAGAAGAAGAAGAAGAAGAAGAAAAGAAAGCTCAACCATGAAGATGGTAAGGTTCTGAGCATTAGTGTCCATCTATTGAATGAATTTGAGTACTCTTTAGCCAGCTTTCAGCTCCTGTCTCAACAGCAGTATCCTGATTCCTGGCTAGTTGAACCAGCTGCTCGACCTTGAAGCTGGTCCCTGCTTTGTTGAATGGAAACTGTGCTGTTAGGGTTTAGGGTTTTAGGATTAAATTAGGTTATTCATTGGTTCAGGTTGTCATACAGTGATGAGTGTAGGGGAAGAAGACATTATTTATTCTGGGGGCAGTAGCTGAAGTTGAGCACTGTGGTTTTGCCTGCATGTTATAGATGAGCTTCTAAAATTCTTCTCTATTTGGCAGGACCAGAAAGTTCATTTAACATATTTAAGCCACCCGAAGTTAACAATGATAAATCTGAGCAAAAGCCAAGCGAAAAGAGGAAAATCCCAGAGGCAGAGGTATTGTTGGCTGTTTCTCTTCTATGTACAGTTTCCAGTCTGGTCAATGGCTCAACATAGTATCTTTATGCTCAACATAGTCCTGGATTTCTTTTCATATGTTTTATGTAATGGATCAGATTAGATTTTTAAATGATTGACCATAGTTTCATCGCTCCAAAGGTTAGGCTTACTACTACAAATCAGTGTGGAGGCCAAGACCATGCCAGACATATAGTTGAGAAGAACCATGATTTTGCTCACTACTGTAGCTGCTGTAGATTTGAGTTAAGGTCGATGTACATCTTGGTCACTTCTTAAACTGAACTTCTTCTGAACCCAGCAGCTGCCCCTACCATAATCATCAGTGACTCAGATAAACACAGGTTTATGTAAGATATTTTAGCTATCATAGACCTGCTAGATGGTTGCTCCACATTTTGAATGATAAGCAAATTCAGGTGTCTAACCAGTTTTCATAACATTGTTGCAGGTAGATTTTGAGTTGTTGACTGATTTCTTGTTTTTTATGGAATTCCTCCCAGTTTGTTGGACTGCAAAGGAAGAAGTATCGCATTCATGTAGCAGGACACAACATTCCTGTGCCTCTTCTTGACTTTGACCAGCTAAAGACACAGTATCCTGCTCTGTGTGCATGACATAAGTTGTATTATGGATGAGAAGTTTACAAGAGAGGTATTTGAGGCTTACCTGCTGGAGCCTTTGGATATTACCTGGAGGATTTCACATTTCCTGCTTCTATTTGGGAGTTATGGGGTTTATGGTTTTGCATTTGCATGTCCTGTAAGAGTGCGAGAGATTGTCAAATTTATCCATGTTGGTATCTTTCTTTGACATCAAGGCAGATTCCGCTGCAAGTCATATTTGATGCAGAACATTGCTAATGCTGGATATAGGGAACCAACCCCTATCCAACGACAAGTGATTCCAGTTCTGCTTGCGGTATGGACCTACTTATTGGGATTACTGATGTTGTGTTTCTGGGTAGGCTGGTAGAGGGGTTAATGTCACTTCCATTTGGGGTTATAGGGACCAAGACAGTTGGCACATATGACATGTGTCCTGTGGTAATGTCATATGATGGCTCCAAACTGTCTATTCTTGTGGGACAGGGCCGGGAGTGTTTTGCATGTGCTCCAACTGGATCTGGAAAGACCTTGGCATTTCTTCTCCCTATACTGATGAGGTTAAAGGTGGGCTGCATATCACTGTGTTAACCCTAGCTCATATCCCTGGCTTGAAAACTCTTTTCTTCTGCTTCTATTTAGGTTTTCTAAGTTTAAAAGATCTGTTCCTTTGCAAAAGACTTCAAAGTGTTGAGAAACCCTTCATCCCATAGGTGCCATCCTACATTTATCCGCAACCTTGTCAGATAGAATGAAGTCAGGGGAGGGATTGACCTACAGCATTTCTTTTATACTACCTACCTTGTACCCAGTAAACTGTACACAATCCTAACCCTTTCTGTACAGTTTACTGGGTACAAGGAGGGTTCAGTGAATTCATATTTACTGCAGGACTGAAATCATGTAGGGGTTGTCTACCATCAAGTTGTGTAGGTAGTGGTCTTTCTTGTTGAGTAGGTGCATGTACTCAGTTCTATTCCTCTTGCTGTGATGAGGTAGCAATGAGCAGTACTACATGATTGTAGGTGCCCAGTAAAGATGGAGTCCGGGCAGTTATCTTGT
>Ga0209208_10012517_pt1 | contig 10733 bp, 8 predicted proteins | sample S1TSphfallax_3_FD_187694 | JGI IMG/M metagenome (GOLD analysis project Ga0209208, IMG submission 187694) | Host-associated microbial communities from peat moss isolated from Minnesota, USA - S1T2_Fd - Sphagnum fallax MG (SPAdes) (version 2) | ecosystem: Host-associated > Plants > Peat moss >... | reverse complement strand
GTACATACGCAATGCGGCCTGGAAATATCGTCAAGAGTTGTTCGACCTGTGGGAGGTAGCCCGAGGATGAAGGACATTACGGTAGACATCACGGATGAAGATATTGACGCAGCGCTTGAAGAGGCGAAGGAGTTTGACGATGAACCGCGCGCGGTCTCGGTGGAGTATCTCGGTGGAAAGGCAGATGTCATTGTCATTCAGCTCAGTACGGGCGGACGGCTTGTTATCCCACGCGAGGAGTTGCAGGGCCTAGAGACCGCCACGGCTGGGCAGCTTGCGGAGATTCAGCTTTGGGGTGGGGGCATCAGCCTGTCGTGGCCGCAGCTGGATGTCGACCACTACCTGCCACACCTGCTGGAGCACCGCTATGGGTCGGATGCATGGATGGAGAAGCTGAGGGTGCGAGGGGCGGCTGCGTAGAAGGAGGCTACCGCATTCAATCTTCGCCGCGAGCCCCATGACGAGGGCTAATCGCTAACTAAATATCTACACTTGCGCCTTCGCTTCTGATGAGGTCAGACAACTTTTCAAATTGGTCCCGGCTGAGCGACTGGATAGTCTCCATCAGGCTGCCTTTCTCAATAGCCTTTGCAAAGGCTTCCTTCGGAATCTTGACATCGACACGCTGCACGACCGCATTATGCTTGAAACGCCATTTCCCGCTTCTGTATTTTTCTGCCCTGAACGTGCCAGTAATCCTAGCCAGTCCGCGGATGCTCACTGCTTTTTGTTGTGTGGCTGGATAGCCCCTGCAAATTACGAGAGTGTCGCCTTCAGAGAGGTTGACGAACTTCCTGATCTTAGCTGCTGCCTGAGATGCCTGCTTGCTGGTGTAATCAGGGTAGGATTTCTTGATTGCGGACTGTAACAACGTGCCATCCATCATTTTGGATGGATCGACGCTTAGTTTCTCCCACCCAATCGCCACTACCCTTTCGTCCAAGAACTCTTCCCAATGATCCTTACCGGTTGCTCCCTCGGTTGACTTCAGTACCCAGTACCCAACTCCTGAGGTTGCTGTCTGTGGAGGTCTGGGAACTAGACGATACATGGATCGCATGCTCCAGATTTTTTTCGCACCTAGCATATCCAGTGGGTCGGAGTCGTTAAGAACCGTGTCATACCAATGCCTAATACTCTTGATGACTGCTTGATCCTCTGGAACTTCGCTCCGTATCTCAATACACGCTTCGCGGTTTGAAAACATCCCCTGATGCGTAATATTCGCCGAACCCAAAAGAATCCAGTCTGAATTGTCTTTGAGCCTTATGATCAAGACCTTAGCGTGCAGCTTTCCATTTTCCGGGTCTGGATCGATTGATCTCCGGTTGGCATTTGCAAGTTTTTCAAGGGTATGAGGGTTGTTTACCTCGAATTCTGCGGAGATAACAATGTCGAGGGAACGAATCGTAGACAGCAATGTCAAATGGGGTTTACTGGGGCTGAAGTAGGCTGAAGCCAATTGGACTCTAGCGGCTTGTTTCAGCATCTGCGAAACGAGTTCGCCAATACCATCGCTTATAAATCTCATTCGACCTCCTCATTTTTCTTCGTCTCGGGGAAGTTGGGGTTCGCTGTCGAGCCACGCCTGAGAGTTGAAAAGCGGCCGTTCCATACTTCTCACCCACTCCGTCGGTTCGGCTACAGACCGCCCGGCGGCCTTGGCGGCGGCGAACTCGTTGCGCAGGGTCTGGAACTTCGCTTCCAAGTCGTCGAGCGCGGAGAGCAGCATGGCTTCGGGGGTCATGGGCAGCTTGGGGCTGCCGAACTCGAGTTTACCGTGGTGCGAGAGGATCATGTGCTCGATCAGCAGGCGGAGCTTGGGCGGGAAGGGGCCGGTGGCAGCTTCTGAAGATGCAGGTCTCTCCGCTTCGGCCGCAAACAACGCGGCCTCCGGTCGAGATGATTCCTCTATTTTTTTGCTTGCGGTCTCAGCGTCCAGCAGCGCGATCTTTTCGTGGAGCAGGCCCTGCGCGATGGAGATGTGGCCGATCAGCTGGCCCTCCAGCGTGTAGTCGAAGCTGGAGCCCCAGCTCAGCTCGCGCACCTTGCCGATATCGTGCAGCACCGCGCCGGTGACCAGCAGCTCCGGGTCGACCTCCGGGTAGAACGGCGCCGTGGCCAGGCACACGCGGACCAGCCCGAGCACGTGCTCCAGCAGCCCGCCCAGCCAGGCGTGGTGCAGCCGCTTGGCCGCGGGCGCCTCAAGAAACTGCGGCCCGAGCGTGGGGTCGTCGAGGAAGCTGAGGACGAGGCTCTTCAGGTGCGGGTTCTTGAAGGCGGCGACGTAGCCGCGCAGCTCCGCGGCCATCGTCGGCACGTCAAACTGCGTGCTGGGGATGAAGTCCGCGGTATCGATCTCCACCGCCGCGGCCAAGCGCAGCTTCTGCAGGGTGATCTGGAACTTGCCCTGGTACTTCGAGACGGTGCCCTGCGCCTTGACGTAGCAGCCGGTGGAGCAGGTGGCCAGCGCGTCGGCGAAGTCCTCCCACATGCGCGCCTCGAACTGGCCGGTCTTATCGGCCAGGGTCAGCGCGAGGTACTGGCCGGCGGGCTTGCGGTCGCGCGCCGAGAGCGCCGCGACCAGGAAGTAGCTGGTGACCGGCTGGCCTTCGAAGCGCGCGGCGTCCGCGATGAAGAAGTCTTTCATAGAAGCGGATTGTAGAGGACGGCGCGGGCGCTACGGCTGCGGTGCGGCCGCGGGCGGCGTTGCGGGTGCAGGCGGCGGGACCACCGGGCCGCCGCCGGCCAGCGCCGGGTTGATGGTGGGCGCGGGCGTCTGGGTCTCGGTGGGCTTCACCTGCTCCTGGATGCGCTCCTTGGGGTCGCCCTTCTTATGCTTCGGCTTCCTGGGCTTCTTCACGGTGTCGCCGTTGAGGCCCAGCGGCGCGGCCTGCACCTTCTCCGTGGCGGACTGCGTGGCGGTCGCGGCCACCGGGCGGATGCTTGCCTTGGTCTCGGCCTTGGCCAGGCGAATCTGCGCCTTCTCCGCCTCGGCCTTGGTCTCCTGCTGCGAGAAGCGCGTCTTGTGCTCGGGCGGCGCGTCCTGGGCCAGCGCATCGTCCCCCGGATCGACGCCGGTGCCGGTGGTGATGGAGGTCACGCTTTCGGTGGGCGCCATCGCCACACCCGGGGCCACGCCGCCGATGGGCGCGCCGTTCGAGCCGGCCTCCGCCGTGGTGGTGGTGGACGCGGCCGGCAGCGCGTTGCGTGGCGCCTGCCCGTAGCGGATCTTCTCCTTGTGGATCTTCTTCGGCTTGGTGGTGGAGGCGTTGCGCTTGCCCGGCTTGCTGGTGGCCACCGCCGCCTGCGCCTTGGCCGTCTGCTTCTCCGCCACACGCTCGCGCGCCGCGGCCAGCTCGGCCTGCGCCTTCTGCGCCTTCTCGGTCTCCATGCGCTGCTTGTTCTGGATCTTCTTCTTCACCGCCGGCGCCGTGTACGCCGTGTAGGAGAAGTCCGAGCCGCGCGAGTCCTTGCGCGTGTTGCCGGTATCGGTAAAGCCGTTGGCGATGGAGATGTAGGCCTCCTGCCGGGCCTTGGTCAGGTACGCGCGCAGCGCGGGCTGTAGCTGGTCGACATAGATCGCCTCCTGCACCTGGCCCTCCACCGCCGAGAGCGGCGGCACGCCCGCGGCCTGGTGCGCATCCACCTTCAGGATCACAAAGCCCTGCCGGGTGCGGATGGGCGCCGTGAACGCGCCCACCGCCAGCGGAAAGGTCGCGTTCTCGAGCACCGTGCCCAGCGTGCCGCGCTTGAAGTCGCCGAGGTCGCCGCCGGCCGAGGCCGTCGGTCCGCCGGAGGAGCTCTTGGCCAGCTCCGCGAAGTTCGCGCCGCCCTTCAGCTTGGCCTCCAGCGCATCGGCCTTGGTCTGCGCCTCGGCGAGCTGGGCGTCGGTGGCGTTCTCCGGCGTCGGCACCAGGATCTCCGACAGGTGCACCTGCTCGGGCATCTCGAAGTCCTTGGCGTGCGCCGCGTAGTAGGTCTCTTCCTGCGCGTGGGTCAGTTGCAGCCGGCGGCCCACCTCATCGCGCACCACTTGCTGCGTGATGGCGCGCTCCTTGATGCCCTGCTTGAAGTCCTCGAACGAGATGCCCTGCTGCGCGGCGGCCTTCTCCAGCGCTTCCATGCTGTCCAGGTGGTTGGCCTTGCGGATGTCGTCGAGCTGGCGGATGGTCTCGGCGTCGCCGGTGATGCCCAGCTCCTTGCCCTTGGAGAGCAACAGCTGCTGGTCGATCATGTCGCGCAGCAGGTTGTGCAGATGGTCCTGCAGGTCGCCTCGGAGGCGCCGCCCTGCTGCGCCTCCTGCAGCAACTGCTGCTCGGCGCGCTCATACTCGCTGCGCGTGATGATCTGGTCGTTGATGCGCGCGATCATGTCCTCCACCACCGCGCCCTTGGGGGTGATGGCCAGCGGCACCGGCAGCGCGGGCAGCTGCAGCGCGGGCGCGGCGCCGAAGCTGCCGGCCGGCACCGGGAAGCTGGGCTTGGGCTGCGGCGTCTGTGCGCGCAGGCCAGCGCCCGCCATGGCGGCCAGCAGCAGCACGCGCAACAACAGCGCGTGGCCAAGGGTGTGCGTCCGCATGGCCGGGGGCAGCATGGCTGAGGCTTGGGGCCGCGGCGCGCTGGATATCGCGCTGGTCAGTGCGGAAGAGTGGCTGGCTGTGTGCTTCTCGATCATCCCGTCCATTCTACCCGGGTTTGGCCATGGCCCGGGGCGGCTAACGAGCCGATGCTATACTCCGTCCAATGCCTGTGGCGTCAGGCACGGGCTGTGCAGGCGGCGTTTCGGTCAAGTTTCCGCCCCGCCCCGCATTCCCCTTTTGTGAGTCTGCACTCCCCGAGGTTTCCGCACCTATGTCCTTGCAGCCGCTCTCTCAGCAGCCGTCGCAGCCGTCTTCGCATCTCTCTTCGCGCCAGCCGTCTTCGCGGGCCACGGCCACGCGCCGCGCGCTATTCTTTGCCGTCGTCTTTCTGGCCAGCTGCGGCCTCATCGGCTCGCTGGTGGGCGGCAAGGTCGCCGCGCAGTCGCAGAACGACGAGAGCGCGCTGCGCGACTCCATGAAAGCCTTCACCGACGTCTACGCCCTGGTCGAGGCCAACTACGCCAACAAGCTCAACAGCGAGCGCGCCGACAAGGCCATCTACGACGGCGCCATCCCCGGCATGCTGCACGTGCTGGACCCGCACTCGAACTTCTACGACCCCAAGGCCTACGCGCAGATGCGCGAGGACCAGCACGGCAAGTACTTCGGCGTGGGCATGCAGATCCAGCCGCAGGGCACCAAGATCGTCGTGCTGGCGCCGTTTGAGGGCTCGCCCAGCTACAAGGCCGGCATCCGGCCCGGCGACGTCATCCTGTTCGTCGACGGCAAGTCCACCGACGGCATGGACACGGCCGGCGTGGCCTCGCTGCTCAAGGGGCCGCGCGGCACCCACGTCAGCGTCACGATGGGCCGCGAGGGCTCGCCCAAGCCCCTGGTCTTCGACCTGATGCGCGATGAGATTCCCCGCTACTCGGTCGACCTCGCCTACCAGATCAAGCCCGGCATCGGCTACATCCACATCACCAATGAGATGGAGACCACCTCGCGCGAGGTGCAGGCGGCGCTGGACAAGTTCGGCCCCAACCTCCACGGCCTGGTCATCGACCTGCGCGGCAACCCCGGCGGCCTGCTGAACGAAGCCGTCGATGTATGCGACAAGTTCTTGCAGAAGGGCCAGATCGTGGTCTCGCAGCGCGGCCGCGCCTTCCCCGACCAGGTGTATCGCGCGCCCTCCGGCTCGGACATCAAGTACCCCATCGTCATCCTGGTCAACCGCAACACCGCCTCGGCGGCCGAGATCATCTCCGGCGCGCTGCAGGACCACGACCGCGCCCTGATCGTCGGCGAGACCACCTTCGGCAAGGGGCTGGTGCAGACCGTGTTCCCCATCTCCGAGAACAGCGGCCTCGCGCTCACCACCTTCCACTACTACACGCCCTCGGGCCGGCTCATCCAGCGCAACTACAATGGCGTCTCCCTCTACGACTACTACTACGTGCGCAACGACGCCCTGCCGGCCAACAACACCAACAAGGAAGTGAAGCTCACCGACAGCGGCCGCACCGTCTACGGCGGCGGCGGCATCACGCCCGACGAGAGGATTCCCGAGCTCAAGAGCGACCACTTTCAGGACGTTCTGCTGCAGCACTACGCCTTCTTCAACTTCACCAAGCACTATCTCGCCGACCACACCGTCTCCCGCGAGCTGGTGGTGGACGACGCCCTGCTGCAGCAGTTCCGCGACTTCCTGAAGTCCGAGAAGGTCGACTACACCGAGAAGGACCTGCAGGACAACCTCGACTGGGTCAAGACCAACATCAAGGCCGAGCTCTTTACCTCCGCCTTCGGCCAGGGGCTGGGCATGCAGGTGCGCGCCAGCTGGGACCCGCAGATCGCCAAGGCGCTGACCTTTATGCCCGAGGCGCAGGCGCTCGAAGACCACACCCTGCCCTCGCAGCAGAAGACCCAGACCGCCAAGGCCCGCGTGCAGGACGATACCCGGCCCTAGCAGGTATCGACTTATAGTTCACCGACTCAGATGTCATCTGCCAAGGAATTGTCATCTCGACCGAAGGCGGCGCTTTTGCCGCCGCAGTGGAGAGCGGGGTCCACGACGAGCGCTCTATGCTCGGTGGGGTGCAGAGACCTGCATTGCGTCTGTGCAGCCGCGAAAATGCGGGTTTCTCCACTACGCGTGACGATGAAACCGTCCCGCTCGCACCCCAGCGAAGAAAAGCCTTCGCCGGGGACCCCGCGCTCCGGTCGAAATGACAATTCTGGGGTGCCTGGCTGTCATTCCAGCAGGGAATCTGCTTCTGCACGTTTGCTTAGGCCTTACGGCTTCGCCGCGCCCAGCTTGTCCGACGCCCTCACATCGGTGTTTGAGTCGAAGGTCTGCAGCTGCACCCGGTCGGTGTTGCGGCCGGTCTCGGCATCGCTGGGCAGTGTGGTCCGGTAGGCATCGCGTTCCAGCCCGATCTGCGCAAACGGAATCGGCGCAAAGCCGGGCAGCAGCGCGAAGACCGGGCTGGCCGGCGCGAGCGTGAAGTCCAGCTTCGCCGCGTCCGCGAACCGCAACCCCGCAACGCCGGCGCCAAAGACCGGGTTCGCCGCCGGCGCAACCACCGCCGGGCTGGCGATCTGGTACGGCGTCGGCGTGCCCGCCAGCACGTTGTTGCGCACGATGTTGCCGGTGGGGTGCGTCGGGTCGGCGAGGATGTCGCGCAGAAAGCCGGGATACCGCGTCGACCACGGCGGCGCGTTCGGGTCGATCGTCTTGAGGAAGTTGGTAAGGTGGTGCGCGCTGGCGTCGTAGCGCCGCGCCACGCCGCGGTCGTCGATGTGCAGCCCGGTCTTGCAGTCGAGCACCAGATTGTCTTCAAACACATTGTCGTGGCCGCCGCCCAGGAACAGTCCTGAGCTGAGCTTGTAGAAGATGTTGCCGGTGACCGTGCGGCCGGAGCTGCCGTCGTCGAGGTACGCGCCGTTGGCGTTGGGCGAGTGGTGGCCGAAGTTGTGCGCGATCACATCGCCCTGCGCGGCCCAGTCGCCGTTGGTATAGAAGATGCCCATGTCGCCGGCATCGAGGCCGATGTGGTGGACCTCGTTGAACTCCATCCGCTGGTCGTTGCCCTGGAAGCGGATGCCGTTGTACGGGCCATCGTGGATCAGGTTGTGCAGCGCGCGGTTGCCGACGCCGTCGAGCAGGATGCCCTCGGTGATGCGCTCCTGCTCGCCGAACAGGTAGATGTGGTTGTTCTCCGCCAGGTGGTGCGCCGCGCTCAGCGTGCGCCGGTCGCCCGCCACCAGATGGATGCCGAAGCTGCCCAGGTGGTAGAGGTCGTCGCTCTGCACCGTGTCGTCGCTACCGCCCTGCACATCGATGCCGCCCCCGCCGGTGTTGCGCACCGCGACCCCGGCGACCAGGTCGCGCACGCCATTCTGCAGCGTGATGCCCTCGCTCAGCCCACCCTCCACCGTCAGCCCGATCAACTGCACATCGTGCGCGGCCTGCAGCAGCACCACCGGCGCGGCCAGGTTGGCCAGCAGCAGCTCATGGCCGGCCAGCCCGCCCTCCACCGGCGGCCACAGGTAGAGCGTGTGCGTGCTGAACTCGTAGCTCCACTCGCCCGGCCGGTCGATCTCCTCGCGCAGGTTGGTCGCGTAATACTGCTCCTTGCCGTTGCCCACGCGCGTGCCGTTCACGGTGGCCGAGTACTTCGAGCCGATGCCGCTCAGCTCACCGCTGCCCAGCCCCGGCCGGGCGAAGGTGATGGTCTGCTGCGCCGGGTCCACGCTCGCCACGCGCAGCGAGTACACCTCAAACGGCACCCGCCAGAAGCCCGTAAGCCATAGGTCGCCGCGGCCGGCCGCGGCCGCCCACGCAGCGGCGTGCGGCGCAACCTCCGGCCGATAGTGGAACGTGCCCCCGTGCGGCCGCGGCGACATCCCCGAGTCCACCACCGACGCCATCGTGCTGTAGCCTGCGTTGGGCCAGCGCGAAAGCGGCTGGATAGCGTCATCCACCAGTAGCTGCACCATGCCGCCGTTGCCCTTGAAGAGGTCGGGGTAGCGCGCCGGCCCAGCGACGCGCCCGCCCAGCCGCAGCTGCACGACATGGCCGCGAGCCGCCGGGCTCAGCCCCGCGAGCACCGCGGCATCGGTGACCGGCACAAAGGCCGCGGCGTCCAGCCGCGCGCCGCCGAACAGCCGCGGATGCTGCCCTGGCTGCGCCCGCCACACGATGGGCCGGCCAGGCTCGCCGGAGTCCTCCGCGCCCAGCGTGAAGCTGTGGTCGAGCAGGTACAGCCCATCGCCGACCCACACCGTTACGCCGCCCGGGGGCAGCTCTTTGCCGCGCAGGGCGCGCACCGCCGCGCGGGCCGCGGCCAGCGTCGCGAACGGCTGCGCTGCCGTGCCCGGGTTGGCGTCGTTGCCCCGCGCGGAGACGTACAGGCTCGCCCCCGTGGGCGCTGCCTGCGCCGCGGCTACACTGCTCCACAGCGCCGGAACGGCCAATGAACCGGCGAGCAAACACACGGTGCGCACGAGTTGCTTCGAACAGAGTTCCATAGACACAGGCAACCCTAGCACCGGTCGGCGTCGCGGATCGCAGAACAATATGCGCGATTGTCTGTGCGAATCGACCGATGGCGCGGCAAGAGGACAGCAGCGGCAGACACGCTACAGCAACCGTTTCCGCTTATCGTGTTGGGCCTTTGGCCCTCAAAGCAAAAAGCTTCGACAAGGCTCTCGCTACCTTAGGGATTGGCCGTCCCATGGTTTGGACAGCAGAAGGATTCCCTTGGGAAAGTCGATCTCAAAAATAAAGCGCGGATGAAAGAAAAACCTGGCCGCTTTGTAAAATGCGGGTCACGCCATTCGTTGACATCATGAAGGCGCGAAAAACATGCCTTCCAAAAGCCGCTGCGCCCATTCATCCCAACGAAACGAGGAAAAACAAGATGCGAGTCATGGTCATCATCAAAGCGAGCCCGGAGTCGGAAAAGCCCGACTTCATGCCCGATCCACAGCTCATGGCCGAGATGGGCAAGTTCAACGAAGAGCTCATCAAAGCCGGCATCGTGCTGGCCATGGACGGCCTCCATCCCAGCTCCAAGGGCGCGCGGGTCAAGTTCTCCGGCAAATCGACGACCGTCGTCGACGGCCCCTTCACCGAGGCAAAGGAGCTGATCGCCGGCTTCTGGCTCTGGCAGGTCAAGAGCCTCGAGGAGGCCATCGAGTGGGTCAAGCGCTGCCCCAACCCCCACGGCGTCGACTCCGAGATCGAAATCCGCCAGGTCTTTGAGATGGAAGACCTCGCGCCCATTCTGTCCGAAGAGAAGATTCAGTACAAGGTAGCGAAGCGGGCGGAGCTGCCCAACCAGACTGCCAACAAATAGCCGCGTCGTTCACCACACGCTCGTGCACCCACGAACAAGGAGAAACTCATGCCGCAATATTTGCTTGCCAACTACCTTCCCGACGACTTCGACCCATCCACCATGACCGAAGAGACGATACGCGCGATCAATGACCTCAACGACGAGCTGGAAGCCGCCGGCGCCCGGCTCATGGCCTGCGGCCTGAGCCCGGCCGGCCACGCGAAGTCGCTGCGTGTGCATCCGCATGGCGAGGTGCTCGTCACCGACGGCCCGTACCTGGAGGCCAAGGAGCACATTGGCGGTTTCTGGATACTGGAGGCCGCGGACATGGACGAGGCGCTGGCGTGGGCCCGCAAGAGTGTCATCGCCTGCCAGTCGCGGGGCGAGGTCCGCGAGATCCCCTTCAGCAGCCTGCCGGGCGGCACACCGCACCCCTCGCGGGTAAAGGCGTAAAGGTTGGAGCGGGAGACCGGGATCGAACCGGCGACATTCAGCTTGGGAAGCTGACGTTCTGCCACTGAACTACTCCCGCAGCGGTTCGATTATACCGCCAGCTGCCACTCGACAGCCGCCGGCCGCGCTCGCCCGCCGCCGCAGGTGCCACCCACCGCGCGTACCCGCTAGAATCTTTCCGTGAGTCTCGACAGCATCCCACAGAACGGCACGCCGCACCTGCCGCACGAACCGCATGAGGAAGGTCCCCACGCAGCAGGGACCCAACAGGCAACGGGGCCGCAACAGGCAACGGGGCCGCAACAGGAGGCCGCGCCCGTACGGACGCGCTGGGCGTGGGCGCTCGGCACTTT
>Ga0209208_10012516_pt1 | contig 10734 bp, 6 predicted proteins | sample S1TSphfallax_3_FD_187694 | JGI IMG/M metagenome (GOLD analysis project Ga0209208, IMG submission 187694) | Host-associated microbial communities from peat moss isolated from Minnesota, USA - S1T2_Fd - Sphagnum fallax MG (SPAdes) (version 2) | ecosystem: Host-associated > Plants > Peat moss >... | reverse complement strand
AAAGGTGAAGTTGCCGGCTGCCCCGACGCCCGCCAGGGCGGCATCGCCGATGCGGGCGACGAAATACAGGTCGATCAAAAAATACAGCGTCTGGAAAAGCATTCCCGCCGCGATCGGCACGGACATCTGGACGATGTGCTTCGCGATCGAGCTTTGCGTCAGGTCCTTCATGCTGCCTCCCTCGGGCCGAAGGCTCTTGGCCCGTGATCTAACGTAGCACAGACCTCGCGAGTCGGGTTAGGTGCCGGTTTGCAACGACCTAGCCGTGATGCTCGCTCTCCTGCTCATTGCCGGCTCCCGCACCGGCACCCACCCCTGTTCCACCCATGCCACCCATGCCACCCATACCGCCGCCTGCGCCGCCTTGCTTCGCACCGCCCTTGTCGTCGTCTTTGGCACCCTTCGCGAGCATTGCCCGCGACGGTCCCTGCTTTGGAATCGACACGTCCGCAGGCACCGGTTCTAAATCCAACACTTCTCGAATGAAATCGCGCAGACATACGACCAGCGCGGCCGTTTCAACGGGCCTACCTGCAGCCAGTTCAGCGGCGGCCTGCGCTGCCAGCCGTACCTGCTGTTCGGTGCCCAACAGAATGATGTCGGAGAGCGCGGCTTCGACAGCGTCGCGAATGCGCCGCGAGCGATCGTTGCTCACTCTCGGCTTGTCCGCGCCCCCATCGACATCCTTGTTGGTCGCTGCATCCTCGTCACGCTTCCAATCGCGAAGATGAATGGGATCCACGGCAAGATCGCCGCTGAACGAGCCACCCAAGGTCTTGTAGGCAGCAATCAGCGTGCGCAGCCGCTCGTTGATCTGGCGATTTTCGCGCTCACGCCGTTGCTGGATCGTCTGCATCGCGAGCAGACGGATGCCGACACCGATGAGAGTGATCACGCAGAGCCCGAGCAGCGTAGAAAGCAGGGTCTGCCAGGAGCTAAAATCTAGATTGCGCACGTCGAACTCTTGATCATGGCCACCCGATCCGTCTAAGTTCTCACCGCGCCGCGTGACCGACCGCCCACACATAAGCGGCGACTGCGGCGACATCCTGCTGCGAGAGCGGCGCTCCGCCCATCGGCGGCATGACGCCCGTGTAGTTTCGCGGATGGGCGACCCCGGTCGTGATGATGCGGGTGATCGCCGCGAGGCTGCCGTCCGTCTGGACCCAGATGCCCTTATTGAGAGCGGGTCCCACCGAGGTTCCGCCGGCATCCGACCCATGACAGCCGCTGCAAGTACCATTGCTCGCTTCGCCATGAAAAATCCGGTCCCCCAGGGCAAGCTGCTCGCGCGTTGCGCCCGGGGGCGGAGTCAGTGCCGCGGTGGTGCGGCCGGCGTCGGGATGCATGCCTTCGGGCGGCAACGGCTGTCCCATCGACGCGGTCGCGGCCGGCGCCGGCGCGGATGCAACCCGTGCGGTGGCGCCGTCGCCTCGATAGGTGACGCGCCAGATTCGCCCATGCACGTCATCAGCGATATAGAGCGCGCCGTCCGGTCCCACGCCGAGCCCGGTCGGGCGGAACGCCGCTCGACCCGGATCCTCGTGCGCCCCGGCGAAGCCGTCGGCGAATACCACATAGGCACCGAAAGCCTTGCCCGCTGCCATCGGCTGGAAGACGACGTTGTAGCCGCCCTGTGGCAGCGGGGCTCGGTTCCAAGAACCGTGAAACGCAATGAAGGCGCCGTCGCGATAGGGCTTGGGGAATTGAGTGCCGGTATAGATCAACAAATCATTCGGAGCCCAATGGCCGGGGAACGCCGCGACCGGGGCCAGCTTTTGGGCGCACACTCCCGCGCTCTTGCCGCCATCACCGCCATATTCGGGCGCCAGCACCAGCCGCTTCTGGCTCTGATCGTAATAGCACTCGGGCCAGCCGTAATCGCCGCCTTGCCGAAGCTTGACCAACTCTTCGGCCGGCAGATCGGCGCCTTGTTCGACGCTGTAGAGCTTGGGCCAGTTCTGCGATAGTTGATCGCGTCCGTGCTGGGTTGCGAAGAGCTCGCCGGCCGCATCGAATGCCAGCCCCTCGCCATTGCGAATGCCGGTCGCGAAGCGTTCGGCCGGCGAGAAGACCTGCCCCGTCTTGTTGGCGTCATACTTCCAGATGCCCGCCCGCGTCGTAAGCTCGGTACAAGGTTGAATGCCGGCCGACTCCGGCATCCGGTTCTGCGACTGACAGGCATTGGTCGCCGATCCGGAATCGACGAACAGATTGCCTTTGGCGTCGATCACGAACGGATGCATCGGATGGTCGCCGGTGAGCGGCATGCCGGACAGAATCACGTCAGGCTTTGCGCTCGGCACAATCTGTCCCGGCGCGAGCAAATAGCGCACGATCTTGTCGTTGAGTTCTGCATAAACGGCGTTCTGATACAAGGCGATTCCCGTTCCTCCGGCGGCGCCTTCGGAGGCCTCACCGAAACGCCTGACGACGTCGGCATGCCCCGTACCCTTCGTATCCCTTAGCGCCAATAGGAAGCCGCCCGCCGGCGGCGTGTCGTTGTGGTAATAACGGCCGCTCCAACTATTGGCATACACCGTTCCGTCGGCACTAACGGTCAGATGGCGGACGTGCCCCAGATTGTCGGCGAACACCGTCGCGCAGAAACCGGGTGACAGGGTGATGCCGGTGTCCGCAGCCGGACAGACAACGGCAGCAGCGCCTGACGCCTCCGCGTTCGCGTGCACCTCCGCGTTGGCGTTTGCGTTCGCGGGTGAGGCGACCACAGCCAGCGCGAGCATGAGGGCGATCGCCGGCAGGCAGAAGCCGCGGCGGCGGCTAGGTTCAAGACGCTGGCTCATGGTCTCATCACTCCTGATTCGGCATTATTAGGCGGCGGCGCCATGAACTCAGGTCCAACCGGATCCGTGATTTGATCGGCGAGTAGCCCATCGATCGCCTCAAAATCCTGAGCGCTTAAGCGCCAGCCGAACGCATCGTCGAGCCCCGCGATCTGATCGGGGCGGCGCGCGCCCCATAGCGCGACGGTGGGACCTTGGTCCAGGATCCAGCGAATGGCCAGCGCCAGCAAGGATTTGCCGAAGCGTTCGGCGGCAAAGCGCTGCAATGCCGCCGCCGCGGCCAAATATTGCTGAAAGCGGGGCGGCTGGAACTTCGGATCCGACAGGCGCAAATCATCGCCGCTGAAAGCCGTAGCGGCGCGCATCCGGCCCGACAACAGGCCGCGGCACAGAGCCCCATAAGCTAAGACGGTCAGTCCGGTGTCCCGTGCGTAGGGCAGGATGTCGGCGTCGATGGCGCGTTCAAACAGGTTGTAGGGCGATTGCACCACGGAAAGCGGCGCGTGAGCGCGAAACGCGTCCGTCTGGCCGATGTCGTAATTGCTGACGCCGATGCTCAAAATCTTGCCTTCGCGGCGCAGCTTGTCGAGTTCGCTGGCCGTCTCCTCAGCTGGTACGCTCGCATCGGGCCAATGGACTTGATAAAGATCGATATGATCGGTGCGCAAACGCCGCAACGAGTCCTCGATCTCCGTGCGAATGCGCGCGGCGCTGGCGTTTCGTCGCGGCTTGCCGTCGGGCCACTCGAGCGCCACCTTGGTGGCGATCACCGCTTGACTGCGCCGCCCCTCGAGCGCCCTACCGACCACCTCTTCTGAGTGACCAAACCCATAGACGGGCGCCGTATCGATGAGATTGATGCCGGAGTCGAGTGCCTTGCGGATGGTTTCAATCGACGCGTCATCATCGGTGCCGCCCCACATCCAGCCGCCGATGGCCCAGGTGCCGAGACCAATACGCGAGACCGGGGTCTCGATGCCGGAAATTCGTGTGGTTTCCATGTGAATGCCTCCAGATGACAATGATTATGAATATAACTCAATATGAATTGAAATAAATTCAATGATGCGTTTCACTGACGACAACTTTTGGGGAATGATCAATGCCGGCTTTCAAACGCTCCGAACTCGCCGATCTCAACGTGTTCATGACCATCGTACGGCGGCGCAGTTTTCGACATGCCGCCATTGAATTGGGGGTGGGCACCTCCGCGCTGAGTCATGCAATGAAAGCGTTGGAGTCGCGGCTCGGCGTGAAACTGCTCAATCGGACCAGCCGCTCCGTGGTCCCAACCGCCGCGGGTGGCGAGCTCGCAGCCCGGCTCGAACGCGGGTTCCAAACCATCGGGGACGCGCTGGGGGACCTTGAGCGGCATCGCGCGTCGCCCGTCGGTAGACTGCGCATCAATGTACCGCGCGACGCGGCACGCCTGTTGCTCGCGCCGGTACTCGCGCGCTTCGTCGCGAGTTATCCGCAGACCCAGTTGGACATCACGGTCGACGATCGTTTTGTCGACATCGTGGCCGACGGCTATGACGCCGGGATTCGGTATGGCGGACGGGTGCCCAAGGACATGGTCGCCATGCCGCTGACCGGGCCGCTGCGCTGGGTCGTCGTCGGATCTCCCGAATACTTGGGCCGGCACGGCCGACCGAAGCTGCCGAAAGATCTTCTGCAACACGCCTGCATGCGCATGCGCATCGGCGACAATTCGGTTTACAAGTGGGAGCTGGGCGCTGGGGAAAAGGTGCAGGAAATTGACGTGCCCGGGTCGGTCAGCGTGAACGAAACCGACCTTGCCGTGGAGGCGGCGCTGCGCGGTGTGGCGCTCACCTACTGTTTGGAGTTGCGAGTGGCGAACGAATTGCGGGCCGGCACCCTGGAACTGGTGCTGCCGCGTTGGGCCGCGCCCGGTCCCGCGTTCCATATGTATTACCCCACCGGCCGGCAGACACCGCCCGGACTCAAGCAGCTGATCGACACGTTGCGGGCGGTCCATTTGCCTGCGCGCTGAGGTTCACGCCGGCGCCTGCTCCGTGCGCTAACAGACAGACGCGACCGGCTCCCAGCGGTCACTCTAATGATATGAGCACGATCCGCTGATGATTGCTTCGTGCGTCGTAACACGACATGCGGCGTTGCGCACTGCATGTCGGATGGTCACCGCGTACGCTGCGCTCGTGTGCCTCACCGCCTGCGCCGTTGGCCCCGACTACCGCCGGCCGTCAGTGCAACTGCCGGACACTTTTAAAGAAGGTGTCGAGTGGCGACGAGCGCAAGCCAACCCACAAGGGTCTATATCGAACGCGTGGTGGCTCGAATTTCACGACGACGACCTCACGCGGCTGGTCGATGCCTCACTCATCGCCAATCAATCCATCGCAGCAGCGGCGGCCAATTACCGGCTTGCGCAGGCCACGGTCGCGGCCAGCGTGGCGAGCCTCTATCCCACGGTAACCGCTGGCTTTTCGGGTTCGCGAGCGGAGAGCATCACCGGAACGGTCTCCGGCACACAAACCGTCATCAGCACGAATGTGTCGGCCAGCTGGGAGCCCGACCTGTGGGGACAGATTCGTCGCGAGATCGAGTCGAGCAAGGCGAGCGCGCAGGCCAGCGATGCCGAACTCGCAGGCGAGCGCCTCTCAATCACCGCGAGCGTTGCGACCGATTATTTCGCACTGCGCCAGGCGGACATCGACATCGGTTATCTAAAACAGCAGCAGCAGATCGACACGCGTCTTCTGGCAATGACAGAAGCAGGCCTAAGGTTGGGCACGTCGTCGAATGATGACCTGCTGATAGCAGAGGATACGCTCGAATTGGTGATCGCCGATTTGCAGACCACGCAGATCGATCGCGAGCAGGATGAGCACGCCATCGCCGTGCTGACCGGCGTGCCGCCCGGCAGCTTCACTCTCTCGCCGCGCCTTGACTATGCGTTCGCCGCGTTGGCAGTGCCGCTCGTTCTCCCGTCCGAGTTGCTCGAGCGGCGTTACGATGTCGTCAATGCCGAGCGCACGGCGGCCTCGGCAAACGCCAAAATCGGCGAGGCAGAGGCGGCGTTTTTCCCGACGCTCGACCTGTCGGCGGAAGGCGGGTTTCAGCACAATGCCCTCGCCAATCTATTTTCGCTGCCGAACCGCTTTTGGAGTGTCGGACCCAGCCTGGCGGAGACGCTGTTCGACGGCGGCGCGCGGAGCGCGGCCGTAGCCGAAGCGCGGGCAACCTATGACGCGGACGTGGCCACTTACCGGGGAACGGTGCTGTCGGCGTTCGAAAGTGTCGAGAATTCCTTGTCGTCGTGCAATCACCTCAAGGAAGAGGCAGAGGCCTTTGCCGGCATACTGCGGCGCAATCAGTCATTGTTCGCCAGCGAGAATGCGCAGTACACGGTGGGCACGGCAAGTGAGCAAAATTTGCTGACGCAACGACTCACGCTCCTGCAGGCCGAGCAGAACCTCAAAGACACGCAAGCCTCGCTGACGACCAGCACGGTGACGCTGATCGAGAATCTCGGCGGTGGCTGGCAATGGGACGAGGGAATCAAGTGAAAATTCAACTATCGGCACTGCGTGCGCCGCTGCTGATGCTGTCCCTGACGGTGTTGGGCGCTTGCGCGAAACCCAAACCACCGCCCCCGCCGCCCGCTGTGGGCGTGGTGAAAGCCGAAACGGCGGTGGTACCGTTGACGAGGAGCCTGGTCGGCCGACTCGCGCCGCACTTCAGCGCCAACGTCACCGCGCGGGTCTCCGGCGTGTTGGTCAAGCGAGACTATGCGGAGGGCAGCGCCGTCAAACAGGGTCAGGTCTTGTTCGAGATCGATCCGGCCTATTACCGGACGGTTCTGAACAATGACCTCGCGACACTCGCGCAGGATCAAGCCACCGAAGTCTATGATCGGCTGGCGGCCGAACGCGATCACAAATTACTGCCCGTGGGCTCGGTGTCGCAGCAAACCGTCGATGACGCGGATGCGACGATGCGAAGCGCCACCGCGAAAGTCCAAGCCGACGCCGCGGCGGTCCAGGGCGCCCGCATCAACCTTGGCTATACCCGAGTCACCTCGCCGATCGACGGAATCGCACGCCAGCAACAGGTCACGCGCGGCGCTCTCGTCGGTGGAAGCACCAGCGATGCCGGCGCCAGCGGTACGTTGCTGACCACGGTCGATCAAATCGACTCGGTCTACGTGAATTTCACCGTAAGCGGCGCCGACCTCATGACGTTGCGGCAGGCACAATCCGCGGGCGTAGTCGTGCTCGCACAGCAGAACAAGACCACCGTCCAGGTCGTGCAGCCCACGGGCACCGTGTATCCGCAGTTGGGCACGCTGGATTTCTCCGACAGCGCCGTGAATGCCACCACCGGCACGGTGAATCTGCGCGCGCTGGTGCCGAATTCCGCGCACGTGCTGCTGCCGGGTCTTTACGTGACCTTGAACGTCGACTTTGGCAGTCAGAGCGACGTGTTCCTGATTCCCCAACAGGCACTGCAGCGCGATACCGTGGGGGCCTTCCTGTTGGTGGTCGACGCGGGAGGCAAGGTGCTGCGCAAGGACGTGAGCGCCGAGAATGCGTTCGGCAATGACTGGATCGTGACCAGCGGCCTCACCGCCGGGGATCAGGTGGTCGTGTCGGGATTGCAAAGCATCCACACCGGCGGAACTGCCAAGTTCTCACCCTGGCAGCCAACATCGCCCGTGGCCCGGCAACCGTAACGACGCGCACGCATGCCAAATTTCTTCATCGATCGTCCGGTCTTCGCCTGGGTGGTGCCAATTTTCATCTGCCTCATCGGCATCATCTCCATGATGAGCATGGGCGTCGACTCGTATCCCACAATCGCCCCACCGGAGGTCACGGTCACCGCGACCTATCCCGGTGCCAACGCCGCCACCATGGAGTCGACGGTCACCCAGGTGATCGAGCAGCAGCTCACCGGCATCGATAATCTGCTGTATTTCAGTTCAACGTCGAACGGTAACGGCACTGCCGTGATCACCTTGAGCTTTGCGACCGGCACCAACCAGGACATCGCTGAAGTACAGGTGCAAAACAAGGTCTCCCTCGCACAGCCGCTGTTGCCGAGCGAGGTTACGCAGCAGGGTGTGGTGGTCGCCAAGGCCAGTCCCGATCTCCTTGAGTTCGTGAGCCTGCAGTCGACCAACCCAACGATCACGACGGCGCGCCTCAGTGACATCGTCGCCTCGCAAATCCAGCCCGTGATCGCACGCATCAACGGCGTGGGTAACACCTTTCTGCTAGGCTCCGAATACGCGGTGCGCATCTGGCTCGATCCGGACAAGCTGCAGGGTTATGGGCTCTCCTCCAGCCAGGTGCTGAACGCCGTCACCACCCAGAATGCGCAGTTCGCCACCGGATCGCTGGGCGCGGACCCGGCCGTCAAGGGCCAGGCATTCACCGCGACCGTATCCGGTGACGCTTTGTTTTCCTCGTTGAAACAGTTCAACGACATCATCCTGCTGACGAACAGCAATGGCACCACGGTCCGTCTGAGCGACGTGGCCCGGATAACGTTCGGTGCCCAGACCTACGGTTCCGCCTCCGTGTACAGCGGCAATGCGGCTGGCGGCCTCGGGCTCTACCTACTGCCGAGCGCCAACGCGCTGGCGGTGGCCAAAGCGGTCAAGGCGGAGATGGAGGTGCTGGCGAAGGACCTGCCGGAAGGCGTTACCTGGGCCATACCCTACGACAGCACGCCGTTCATCACGGCCTCGATCCACGATGTCGTCGTCACCCTGATCGAGGCGATCGCACTGGTATTCGTCGTCATGCTGATCTTCCTGCAGAATCTGCGGGCCACCATCATTCCGACGTTGGTCATCCCGGTCGCGCTTCTGGGCACTTTCATCGGATTGTCGCTGCTGAAATTCTCCATCAACCAGCTGACGCTGTTCGGGATGGTTCTGGCCATCGGCATCGTGGTGGATGACGCCATCGTGGTGATCGAGAACGTCGAGCGCATCATGACCGAGGAGCACGCGACGCCGCGAGACGCGACACGCAAGGCCATGGGTCAGATCACGAGTGCAATCATCGCGATCACCGTGGTGCTCGCCGCCGTGTTCGTGCCGTCCGCCTTGCAAGCCGGGGCGACCGGTATCATTTACGCGCAGTTCGCACTAACCATTGCGATATCGACGACTTTTTCGGCATTTCTCGCCATGTCGTTCACCCCGTCACTGTGTGCCACCATCCTGAAACCAACCCGCGAGGAGGACAAGAACCGCGTGTTCCGCTGGTTCGACAGGATGATCGAGAAGGTCCGAGGGACGTATGTGGGACACATCGGCGTCGCCGTCCGGCATGCGCCGCGCTGGATGGTGGCGTTCATCGTGGTGACGGTACTCGCCGTATTCCTCTATACCCGCCTGCCCACCAGCTTCGTACCCGATGAAGATCAAGGCTTCATCCTGGCGCTGGTCACGCTGCCTTCGGGAGCCACTCTGCAGCGTACCGACCGGGTGATGACCCAGCTGCGCGGTGAACTTCTGCACGGTCCGATCGGCAAGGATATCGACGACATGTTCCAGCCCGAGGGTTTCAGTTTCGTGGGGAACAGTGAAAACGTCGGTATGGCCTTCATCAAACTCAAACCGTGGGACGAGCGCTCCGAAACGGCCATGCAGATCATTCCGAAAGCGAACAAGCTGCTTCGCGATATAAGGGACGCGCAGGTCTTCGTCGTTAATCTGCCGACGATCAGAGGCCTGTCCCAGTTCGGCGGCGTCGACATGTACCTTCAGGCGCGTATCGGCCAGTCGCGCGCGCTGTTGGCCAAAGCGCAGGGGACGTTGCTCGACGCGGCGGCCAAGAGCCCGACTCTCTTCGGCATTCGTCCTAATTCGCTGCCCGACGCGCCACAGCTGCAGGTGTCGGTGGACCGCGTACAGGCGCAGGCGATGGGCCTGTCGCTGAGTGATGTCTACACCGCGCTGCAGATCCAGCTGGCGCCCTACTATGTCAACCAATTTACCTACGACGGGCGTGTCAAGCGGGTGTATCTAGAGGCGGACGCACCTTTTCGTATGGGGCGCGATGCGCTGCAGCACGCCTCTACGCCGAGCGGCATCAGCAATGCCGCCACGGGCGAGTCGAGCACGGCAGGCTCGGCAACCAACACCAGCGGCTACCTCACGACGGTCGATCCGTCAGCGACCGACAACTCGATCAGTCCCTACAACATGGTGCCGCTGGCGAGCGTCGTGAAGGCGGACTGGGGTATCGGACCCCAGGCGCTGCCACGTTATAATGGGTACGCTGCCGTCGAGATCGTGGGCGATTCCGCGCCAGGCTACTCCACCGGCGATGCCCTGAAGGTGCTGCAGGATATCGTGGACACCAAGCTCCCGCATGGCTTCGCGTCGGACTGGACGGGCCAGTCCTATCAGGAGATCCTGGCCGGCAATTCGGCCATGCTGCTGCTGGGATTGTCGATCGTCGTCGTCTTTCTCTGTCTGGCCGCGCTCTATGGGAGTTGGTCGATTCCGGTCGCCGTGCTGCTGGTGGTGCCGCTGGGCCTCCTCGGCATGGCCACATTCTGTCTCGTCGGGGGCGTGCCCAACGATGTCTACTTCAAGATCGGCCTGGTGACGGTGATCGGTCTCGCCGCCAAGAACGCCATTCTCATCGTCGAGTTCGCCATCGCGGGACAGGCGGAAGGACAGACGCTGTACGATGCGGTGGTCAGCGCCGGCAAGCTGCGGCTGCGCCCCATCATAATGACTTCGCTGGCCTTCATCCTGGGCGTGTTTCCGCTGCTCGTCTCGAGCGGCGCGGGCGCGGCCTCGCGTCATGAAATCGCCACCAGCGTGATCGGCGGCATGCTGTTCGCTACCTTTCTGGGCCTGCTCTTGATCCCGATATTCTATGTGACGGTGCGGCGCGTGCTCGGCGACAAGCTCGATGAG
>Ga0209208_10012515_pt1 | contig 10735 bp, 6 predicted proteins | sample S1TSphfallax_3_FD_187694 | JGI IMG/M metagenome (GOLD analysis project Ga0209208, IMG submission 187694) | Host-associated microbial communities from peat moss isolated from Minnesota, USA - S1T2_Fd - Sphagnum fallax MG (SPAdes) (version 2) | ecosystem: Host-associated > Plants > Peat moss >... | reverse complement strand
CAGCATTATATATTTTTAATGATATCCTTGCAGGATATTACAATGGATTTTTAAAATAAAAATAATAATAACTAAAATTGACGGATAACAAATAGCCAAATAACCGGAATTGGTAAATATAAAAAATATATATATCCACCCAACACTAGTACCAACATGATGGGTGTTAGTTGCCCAAAGTGCACATGGAACAAATTGATTTATGGTCGCATATCTAAATTAATGTGGTGGGTATTTCATTCTTTTAATAATAGATATAAGTTTTACGATTTTTTCTTTTTAAAAAATCAATTGAGTCCAATTGATTTAATATTTAAAGATTTAAAGAACCACCCAAGGTGATTATTTCACAATTAAAGTTAGACATGTATAGGGTGAAGGTTTGGATATCAATTTAAATAGGTATGTGACCTAGTCATTTAACTAAAACTCAAGCGGGTTTATCAAGAACACTAAAACAAAATGCAAAATATTTATAAAGAAAAATTAAACCCACAAATGACACACAAAATACACGCCCCAAATGAATATCAACATAATTCACAAAAACACCTAGTAGGTAACCTGGACAATGTTTGTTGACAAAATATAAAGCTTGTCATGATTTTTTGTTTAAAGACAACATATTTGGAGTGCATCAAGATTCTAGCTATGGAAAAAATCATTTTTATTTCAAATTGGGAGGTTGCAATGCATGAAATCCATGTCACCATTTATCAATTGTTGAGGAAATTTCCATAAAATAAAAACCCATAGGGTCAAGGTGCATTTGCAACTATCCTCGTCAATAAAACACCAATTAATAAATGTATAACTCTCTACCCAACAAGGTCCTTCAAACTATTTACAATTAAGTATGTGGTGTAAAACAAATCTTCATTTTTAATATCTAAACTAAATGCATCAAATTCTTCCAACTCTTGATTAAAAATAAATAAATTTATGGATCTACCAAGCTAGTATGAACAACCATAACAACATTTTTTCACAAAATGCACAACATGTAGAATGATGAAATGTGGTTCATAACACAATCAATAACAATCAATGACAAAACATTCATTGTAATTTTACAAACTACTTGGGTTCTTGGAAAAGGTATGTGACTTTGTAATGCCACACTTTGGTGATTCTAACATAAAGCAACAACACATTTGGAATCTTGATGCTTCTTGAAAAAACAAAACCTAGCTTGCAAACTTGCAACTTTGAAAATTAAAAATTGATGTACATCCAAGGCACAAAAACAAGACTTGCAAAAAACCAACTTGTAAAATAAAAGTTGTACAAAAAACTAAATCTACAAAACACAAAAATAAGATTTGCAAAAAATTCTTTAAAAAAAAACCAAATTAGAAAAAACAAGAATAAAATCTCCCAAAAAATGTATCCCAACAAACATAAATTTAATGCAAAAATTTGATTAGAATCATAAACATAAAATGGGAAAAAACAAATCACATATATTGTTTTCATAGACGTGCTTAATTTTTTGGGCTTCAATTTAGAATTTATGCATGCTTGCTCCCATTATTACTTTCCCTTTCTAAATATTTTAAATCAAGTAATACACTTTTGAATGTTAGTTTATTATGCCTTTACATATGCATAGGTTAGTCTTTAACAAACTTTTTCTTATGTAATAGCACATTGGTAGGCCTTGCATATGGCATGCTTGAAGCAAGACCCGTGAAAAGGCTCCAACATGCCCAAACACTTACATCATACCACTTAAAGTAGTTGCACAAATTACAACTTGAACCCCTTGTCTTTGACATAGAAAATAATTTTCTTCGTGAAGGAAAACTTGTCAAGGAGTGCTCATAGTCTTAAAGCCATGGCTACCCCTCTAATTTCAATAGCCTCAAACAAATCAATTGTCACACACAATTATTGGACTAAAAATTGACACCATGACAAACATAATATGTGCCCTTGCAAGCATCCACATATCAAAAGTACATGTGGTAGACAACCATGTGACCAATGTAAGTTGTATAGATGTGACCAAAGTTTTTTCCTCTAAAGCAAGCAAAACCTCCTCCACAAACAATTTCTTTGATGGGAATATAACCTTTGAACATAAGTTATAAGTTGTTTGGTGCAACCAAATGGATTTAACTATTTTCATTAGCAAAAAGCCTTTTAAAACATACAACATTACATATTTTAAGAACACAATTTGGGTTTCATGGTCTTTTTCGAAATGGTTGGTAGAGGAGAAAAATCCAAAAATCAAAGCTGGGGTAACAATGGATGCCTAAGTGGCCAACTCACATTCAAGTGAAAATCTAAGGCATTTGTTTACTTCTTCCAATCCTCAACAAGGCAACGCGTTCCAACTCCACATGTTTTTTCATGGCAATTATGCCATTGGACTTGAAGTAGACAATGAATTGTTTTTGAGATCTAGTGCATAAGGTTAGAATTTGAAGACTATTGTTTCATTGTGGCAAATGACACATCACATTATTTGGTTTTGAGTAAAATCAAAATGTTGGTTGTTGTTCATGTAGAAAAAGGTCCATGTGCTTGAATTGCAATACAAAGGTTTCCATGTATTATTTTATTTTTCATATTTGTTAACTGAACTTGAACAACCCATTATTATTCAGTTACATGATCTTCACCCTTCACCTTCAATATTATTACTATTAATATAATTTGTAGTGGGGGGACTAAGGTCATCCTTACAACAAAAGGTGTCCTTGTACGCCAAGTGATTTCACTGGTCTACTGAACAAGGATTAGTGAACTGCACCCACATTTTGTAATAGTGCATGCACATCAAAACATTGCAAATCAACTAAACTATTTGAAAAATCCATCACAATTACTATATGCAATCTATGAAAGAAGGGGTGAGGTGAATAAACAACAAAGGAGGTATTTTGAAAGCTTGAAACAACAAACCAAGTAATTGACAAAGCTTTTAACAATAGTGACTAAAGAAATGAACACACTCCACAATGCATATGAATTATGACATTCAAGAAAGCTTTTGATAACCTTGACAAATAAAACACCTTGGAAATTCTAATGACCTTGAAAGCTTGGAAGAAGGTTTTTCACATAACAAAAATGATTGTATGCATTTGACATATAAAACATACACACATAAAATAATTGAAAGTAGAAGCTTTCGATGAAACTTTTGACAACCCTGACAAACAAACAAGAAAACAAAAAAAAAACCCAACAAAACTTTTGACAACCCTAATAAACAACCATAACACCTTGAAAGTAGAAACCTTCAACAAGTTGAATGAAAGTTTAAAATGACAAAATTATAACAAAACTTTTAACGTTTGACAAAAGAGCAATGTACACAAAATCAACACATAAAACAAAGTACAAGAGCAAAAGTTTATTTAAACAAGTTTACACCAGAATACAAAACAATCGAAGCTTCTCAAACTATTTTTTTTTTTCAATTCTAACATTGTTTATGATTTCCATAGTCTTTAATGATCTTTTATCACCATTAAAACCAATGAGACATTAAAACTTTATTCCATTGGTGTGAAAATATTTTTCAATTTCAAATAACCGCATTCAAAGAAAAAGTAAATGGCTACAAGTTTTAGTTGTCTAAAGTCTACAAACTTTAAAACATTTTAAAATTTTTGTTCACTAAACCTTAAATCTTAAATTCAACGCCAATCTTTTCAAGTATGAAAAGGGAATTTAATTTGGTTTTATATTAAATACCCTTGCATATTATTTGCAATGGGTCGATGGTAGTGGTGGTTATTGAGGATGGGACCATGCTATGGGTGGGGGTAGGGGCAAATCTACAAAATTTGGAAACCCTAAGTGGGAGGTGAATCCTAGGCATTTACCAATTTGATCTTTAATTATTGTATACTTGTATACTCGGTCAAAAACTTGACCAATATTTGGTGCTAGGCCCCATACTTGTTCCACATTTATTTAAATCTTAAATATTTTCATTAGCTAACACCAATACACATACTTTAATTAGCTATTAAAAGTGTCCATACACTTTTCTCAAAAGCTAATTACAAATGTTTTTGATAATCAAGTTGTCAATTTAAAACCAAGGCCTAATTGTTAATTTTAAAATTACATGTTCTATTAGGAAACATTAAAACAAGATGGGTATTTTAAAAACCAAAATAATGTCACAAAAATGAGCCTATCAATAGTGCATATAACCCGCTTTAAAAGGTGACGATAGTAATATATGCATTGGTTCACCATGGTTATTACTATATTATTATTACTATATGATTTAATTATTAGAGCTATCCTTCATTAAATTGCCTTATTTTTTATTAGCTTCCTTTTGCCTTTTCATGTTGAATTTTGAACTATAATTAAAGTCACCCTTGCAGGGAACAACCAAAATCAAAACTCAACATGAAACACATAAATTGCCATTTCAACATTCTTTCTTTGGATCTCTTGTAATGCAACACACAAACATAAAAGTCCAATAGATAACTAAACTAAACATACACCCATAACAACACACTTCTCACACACACAAAAATCACAAAAAAAGAACTTTGCTAAAAATAATTAAACACACACTTTTGTTTTTCCTCTCTACTGAGAATAATCCTTTCATTATTTTTTTTCCTATCCTCTTTCGTTGCTCCTCCTCTATCCCATACAAATCCACACACACACACACACACACACACAAAACAAAAAATCACATTCATAAACAAAGTCTCCTCTTTAGTGAGAGCAACCACACATGTACACAAGTTGTTCTTTTGTATTGAAAACAACTATGCCACTCCTTTCTAAATTACTGCAAATCATATCTCTTCAAATCATTGTCAAGAGTAGCTACTTTCAAATGACACCAAGAACATAAATAAAAAAAGATCAACTACATAATAAACCCCAACATGACAAGAACAATCTTGGGAGACCATTGATTTCAATGCATTTCTAAGTTTTGCCCTCATATTATTTCCTTCCATAAAGATTCAATGGATATGGTGTTTCACATTCCACCACATGTATTAGCCAAACAAAATGTTTATATTCACAATCTATCCAACTTTACTGACAATTCAACTTTCAACAAACTTTATGGGTCAAATTGTGATAGTGTTGGGTGCATGTTGCATCATGAAACAAAAAGAAGAAAGAAAAATTGCCATCACATTTTGGTGAAGTTCTAGAAAAGAATGAGATTTGTTTTGAAATTCTAACTCAATAAACTATCAATGAACCATTATCTAGGTAATTGCCAAATCATTGGTTCCATCCTCAGAGGGTGCCACTTTGTCAATTCCCCCTCTCCCCCAGGAAAACAAACCAAAAAAATCAGCTCCCCCTCCCCTCTACTTGTCTTCCCCCGCCCCAAAAAAATTTAAAAGGTAAGCCGACTACATTGTCTCATTGGCTGTCAAGATTTAGTTTCCTTGACTCGATTCCTCTTCCAAAAAAAAATTTATTAGTAGTTTTTCTTACACTAGTAGCTCCCTCCACGAAGGTGAGTACCTGTTTAAGCGAATTATTAGTTTTCAACGGATGCAATGTAGATGAAACTGAACTTAGTCTTAACCAGATCGAGCTCCAATTCGTTTGGAAAGTGTTGAAAAAACCATTCTCAAAAACTGTACTAAAAACTCTACCCAATTTCTTAAAAAACTAAAAAAAGAGGGAGAGGTTCCTCTCTAATTCAAAGGACTGGACAACACTAGTTAGAATAGCTCTTAGATTGATAGATAATGATGATGCACCCTCCAGAGCAGGTGGAGGTCAGAAGCAGGTGTTTGATGCGGATCAGGAGGGACTTACAAAACCCTTGTTATTAGTCTTTAGAATTTTTCCATAGGTGGGTGGAATAGTACATAACAGAAAGTAGTCATGATGAGTAGGTGCCAGATCTTTAGTCTTCCAACAACAATTAAGTTCAACATTTAACTGCAAGCATCTGCTCTAGCCTCGCTCTCTTTCCTTCCCCCCCTGACAGCTTTTTGTTTGAGGTAAGATGCTTCAAGGAGCTCTCTGAAATGCTTATTAAAATGGGAGGCCAAAATCACTTACTCACCAAAGAACCTAACCTTTAGTCACTAACTATTTTAGGGTCTAACTTACCCTTCCCTCCCTCCCTCTTTCACACACAACCTCTTTGGGCACATAGAAGGAAGGCCCAATTGTGGATGAAACCTCAACTCAGTTAAAATATAGGGTGTCACCTTGGTAACTCATTCGCTAAGTAGTAGGTCCTATATATAGGTAGATAGGTAGGAAAATAGGTAACTTCTAGGTTAACAACCTGCTTCTGGGTTGTTAGTAGGTAGGTTAGTAAAAACAGCAACTGAACTAACCACCATGGTTAGCCACAGGTGGGTAGCAAGGGGCTAATCCTGGAAACTCAGTTATGTGCTGACCCAAGAGTTCCAAGAGCTACATGTTGGCTTGGCTTACCCTTGTATTAGTTGGGAGCCTGTTTTCACAGTTCCTCAATTTCACAACCTGAGAAAATGTGAGGTTTTTTGATCATATCCATTTTGACTTGAAGTTTGTTTTGTGAGTACCTAACTTGGTCATTGTGAGTGCCGATTATTAGTAGTGTGTGCGTATGCATGCATGGGTGTCATGTTTTGCATCCTCTTTTGGCTGGTGAAGCTTGGGGTCCACCTCTTGCCTCGTGCAACGCCTGCCTGGTTCTCTCACATGAGCTGAATCTGGCTTTTATATCTTATAATCATTTGCTTGATTTTGACTGAATTTTCTAACAAATAGTTTTGGATGTGTAAACTTTTGAGTCCAACAACTGGTTTTATAATCCCATACATCGACGAGTAGATTGGGCCAGATTTCTAACTAAGGAGGAAAATCTAAGTAGATGCAAAATACTAGGTTTTGAAAGGGTTGGGCTCGTCAAGGGTTAAATCTGACTTGCATGCCCTCAAGAAAGAGATGATGCTGCTTCTTGACTAGTACTGTACAGGAGGAGTTTTGGACTAGAGGATCTACCTACCACATGAGCAGACCTGCAAAATGGAGATGCAGTATACACTGGAATGCATAGTGCTACTAGAGATATGTGCTGAGACTCAAAACACTGTGTGGAAGACACACTGAGTCATGTAAACTGGTCGGATTGTGTGGCAAGTAAAAATGGAGGCCACACCCGACAACAATGATGGACATGGAGAGACTTGAGTGTGAATGAAGCTGGCCGGATTGTTGTCGAGTGACTAGGGTATAATCACAGTTAAAATGGAGACCACAGCTGACAACAATTGGGGGTGGGGAAGACATGTAGAGACTTGAGTGTGGATGAAGCTGGCCGGATTGTTGAGTATAGTGACTAGAGTATAATAAGACGGCTGAGAGCAGATGTGATTCACATGAGCCTATCCAACAGCATTAGAAAGGACCTCTTATTTTTTGTCCTTCAGTCTGGAAAACACATTAAAACTGCAGCAAATCTCATATCACCATTTTCAGATATGGGTGGTAACTATCCTCATTAAACAAAGCACTTTCATATCAACATTTTCAGATCTGGATAGTAAATGGCCACAATAAACAAAGCCAAAAAAAGTTCGCATATTGGGATGTCAACAACTGCTATTCCCATTAAGTATATACCTAGCATAAGCATTAGGGTTTGGAATGCAAAGCAAGCCCTTACTGAACTACTATGACAAGTTACAAGTTACAACCCACAGGCTATTCCCCAAGTTTTGCACCTGAAAATCACAATCCCACCACCAAGCACACAAGTTTAAAATAATAATAATAATAATAAGAATGATAATTCATTCTGCAGGCAACAACAAATTTGACTCCTCCAAACAACAATTTCATAACAGCATGGACTGTAACAGACCCTATAATAAAACTAAATACACAACATGTAGAGTATTTTGTACTTTCCACCCACACCGCCCTCTTTCTGCCTCAATCATATTTAATGCATCCAACACTAGTGTTTAATTTTTTCCCCAACGATAAACCCAACAAAATTGGACAGTATAAGTATGGTGAGAGACTATTTAAATGTGATCTCCTCAGCCAATCATCTATGGCCGACTGATCAAGACCAGACATTCACAATAACTGACACTTTTGGAGAACACAATATTTTGTGTGTATTTAAATTTTACACCCATGCTCAACCAAATACGACTATTACACTCAACTAATAATTTGTTGCAAAGAAAGAATGCTTGTAACATTTCCCAATCGATTCAATTGTGTACTTCTTCCAATATTTGGTACCAATACTTAACACTAACAAAAGGGTCATCTCCACTCACATAGCACACACTTGCACATTCTTTCACTAAATCAGTACCTAATATGTACATGTAGATTCTATCTACATGTTGTCCACATGTACCACACGACTATGCATGCACATGTTACTACACACATTGTGTTAAAGTCTTCATGAAGCTAGAAGCTAGCTGGATTTTGTTAATAAGCTTCCTATTGTACTTTTGTGAGCACTAATTTTTTAACAAGAGAGCAAGCCCATTCATTATATGCCCATCTGTGATATGTGTGCGAGGTATCCCTTCTTCTCGAGACAATACAGGACATGTTCAAGCTGAAGGTTATCATCAACATGTGTTTTGCCCACTCTAGAGTCTAATACATTACACATGGATACAGTGTGCACAACCTCCTTGAACCCCATTTTGCAAGATGTAAGTAGAATCCATGTGAAGGTTTTTCCTTTTGGCAAGGAGGCGGTTACCCTTTAACTTGAAGGTGAACTAAAAACCTAGATGAATAAGAATGATGTAAATATTGCCAAAGAAATTTGATCAATTCTGTCCACCCTATCTTTTTTTGTAGTTCCTTTTGTTTCTTTCTTCAATTAAGTTAAAAGTGTAAACCTGTAAATTGATTGATTGATTGATTGGCAACTGAGAATAAAACCCAATGAAATGGGCACACACAAAATCATGGGTTTGTTTGTTTGTTATTTTTTTGGGGAAGCACAGTAACAGACCTAACCTGACAATCTGTTGGCACCCTTCAAAATCAAGCTCCATGGGATTGAAACCCAGGATCTTTTTTGGGGTCTCAGGGTTCCAAAATGGGGCTGTACCTGAAGGCCTTCACCCCTGAGGTCTGACACAAAATTTTCATGGAATGTATTTCAATGCTAGATCTAATTTTTTTAAATGCACCCTTCATACTAAGTATGCCATCACCAACAACCACCATGCAAAACCAAGGAACTAGTAAATGATAGAGAAGGGATGAAGGGTTTATCAATACCATTCATCCCTAACAAATGGCCAAAATACTAAACAAATTCACATACAAAAAAAGAATGAAAAGGTTTTGTTGGGACTCATTTTGAACTCCTTTCAATATTTATACCGAAATTGGATAAATGACAATTAAGTTATTTTGGAATAGGATGACATTAGGCATGGATAAAAAGTCAATAAGCTTGAGTTTGCATTTGCCAAACAAATTAGATTCACTTTGTGAGAAGGATGGATATTAACTATAGAAAATTAATAATTGGCATAATCTAATAGGCTTGAAGATAAGATCTTATCAACAAAGGACAATGTTTATCAGGCCTAGATGAAAAGGGTGGACCCAACATGCAATATATGAGTACCTCAAAAGGTTTTGACGAATGAACTCTTTTGTGCTCAACTTTTGTTATTTTGCAAAATCATCTTTGCATAATAATGTGCCTTTTCATCAAAATTTTGTAACTTTCATATAGTGAAAAAAATGAAAAAGTAGTAGGACTTTTATAGGAATTTTGTTGTGAAGATTATAACATGATAGACCCAAATGAATGTTCAAGAGGCTTAAAAGCTTAATAAGTCCACTTATGTGAACTTCATGATGAGTGATCCCCCCCATATAGTGATCTTTAGGTGCATGTAATGAGTTGTTGGTCAAATAATAGTCACATACATCTAGTCTTAGGCATGCAAGTGATTATAGTTGAAAATATGTAACTATTGCTTTCATGCTATGTGTTTGGTTGGGAAGTTGAAATGATCATTTTAACCTTCATGCTAGAAGGGTATCATTTTTAAAAACAACCTTCATAGGTACAAATCCCATAATTCTAGTATGAGTACAAATTATTAGGACATGAACTCAGGAAAATATAAAAATTGTGAAATTGATCCCTAGAGGAGGGAACACTAGTATGAGACAATACATAACTAGGCGGGACTAAGTACATGTACACATTGAAAATCAAACACTCGTACACAAGTCCCACCAAAAGAAGTACATGAAAGAAGAAATTGGACCCTAATTGCAAGCAACCCATGCTTCAAGTTGGTGGGCCTCTTGCAGGATGCTTGCTGCCAAATGTTTTTGTTAGAGAAAATGGCACAATTTTTGTAGAACCTTCCCCTTGGTGAAGCCCATAGCCTAGTGGTCAGAGCTAGCAAGCCTCATAGCTCTAAGTTAACTTGCAAGTGGGTTGACATGGGGTCCACTTTACTTTGTCATGTTTATCTCCAGAGCCTGTGAAACCCCCATTTTTACCTACCTTGTGATTTACCTACCTTGTGATTTACCCACCAAACACTGGTATTTGCTAACTTGGCCAGTTCTTCCTTTTTAGGGTTGTCACTTCCATTTTTGTTGTTTTCATTTAACAAGAGTTCTTCACTACTCATGCATAGCATAAGAGGTGATTCTCAAATACCCAATTGAGAACAACCAGATATATTGCCAGTTATACCCTTTTACTATATATATATATATATATATATATATATATAATTATTATTTT
>Ga0209208_10012514_pt1 | contig 10737 bp, 5 predicted proteins | sample S1TSphfallax_3_FD_187694 | JGI IMG/M metagenome (GOLD analysis project Ga0209208, IMG submission 187694) | Host-associated microbial communities from peat moss isolated from Minnesota, USA - S1T2_Fd - Sphagnum fallax MG (SPAdes) (version 2) | ecosystem: Host-associated > Plants > Peat moss >... | reverse complement strand
TTGTTCCAGGTATGAGGTTATGCTCTTTCATTTGGGGAGCTGTATACTGGCCCATTTCTAGTCAAGACCCTGTGGGGAAGTGTCTGCATGCCTGCAGCTATGCTGTTTGATGTGGAACTCTTGACTAGACTAATGTCATGTCCTTGCTTTGGTCATATGCATTGTACCCACCCATCACCTAACAATTTCATTCTATTCTCTGATGACGGGTTTAAAATTGCTTTTTTCTCTTTGAATGATACACGAAATACATGTCTCATGATACTAATTGATGTTCTCCTGGAATGGGTGATTGCCGGGTTATTGCCAAGCTGATTGACAATAGGGTTCATCTTGGTAGTTGGTCAGTAAACCCTAGTTTGGGAACTTTGGGGAATGAAGAAAATGCTTATGCGTTTGTGCATGGTTTTTGTCCACAGGAACTCTCAGAGCATTTGGGACTGCGAAAGCTCAATGAGCGCTTGAGTGACCCAGAGATGCAGGACTATTTTGATGGGGTGTTTCCAAAAGACAACCCAAAGAATACACGCTTTGCCATCAACTTCTTCACGTCCATTGGACTGGGTGGTCTTACAGATATTTTACGTGAATACCTCAAGATAATGCCACGGCTTATTATGAATCAGCATAAACCGGTGGAAAGCGAGAGTGATGTTGAAGGTCTTGGTTCTGAAACTTCAGGAGGCGGGAGCTCCAGCAAGAGTGAGCTCCAGCAAAATTTAATTTTGGATTGAATTAATGCAAATTTTTGCTTAAAAAAAACACCAATCCCTAATGATGATCCCCGACATTAATTAACAATACATGGCAATTTGTCCTAAGTGGGGTATAAGATTTTTTCAAAAGTTCTGATACAAGTGGTGAACAAGTGCCTAGGTCTGGATGTGGCTATTTTCTGTTTCTTAGATTGGAAAATAGCCCAAAAAAATCCCTTAAAACCACAATTTTTTGTGGTTTTTTTAATTTTCTGAAAAAACTCTGCTTAGGCGTGAAATTTTGCCACAAAAAAAGGCAATGGCATGGATGGGAAAATAATTTACACATGTATGTAATGTGGTATGTGGTAATTAACATGGGTAGAGGCCGAAATGGTGGGATGGGGGTGGACAGAAAAAAGTGAGACACTAAATAAATGTTGGCACCACATTGGCCAATTATTATAGCAGGCCAATAAAAAGCACTCATAATATCATTCCATTGGCTTTTTTAAAGGCCACTGTAATTTGGCCCCATGTACAGGCCCAAATTGAGTTTCACACCACTTGACTTGTCCACCATCAAAAAAATAGTGTAGAGGCCGTTTTATTGCTGTGGATGGAGATGCTCTTAGTCTGTCTGTCTCAAACTCTCCAGTGCTAATAGAGTTATTATCCGTAAAGTCAAGCGATTAGGGGGCAAGAACAGCCAGTTTCAGCATAATAGGGCATCAAACGCATAACTGGGAATGAAAATTTTACAAAAGGAAATAATTGGGACGTAAACTACAGTAGATTTTTCCACCAATTTTGATGGTAAACTAAGTTTCATCCTGTGTTCCCTTTTTCTTGAGCGCCTGCACTGCTGCTACATATATTTTCACTGCTCCTACCAGTACAACTACTATAATTACTCTCGAACCTTGTGCATTAAATGCTGAGTTTCAGCATTTCATACTCAGATTTAATCAAGTTTCCTTACGCATTGCAGATACCGCTGTAAACTAAGTTTCATCCTGTGTTCCCTTTTTCTTGAACGCCTGCACTACTGCTACATATATTTCCACTGCTCCTGCCTGTACAACTACTATAATTACTCTCGAACCTTGTGCATTAAATGATGAGTTTCAGCATTTCATACCCAGATTTGATCATATTTCCTTACGTTGCAGATACCACTGAAAGAGGGGGGATAGGGGGCCGAATGCAGAGGAGATAGGGGGTGAAACAGAGGGTGACTTTATGGATAACTCTAATGCAGTATAGTAATCTCTGAAGCTTTTGATGGTGGGTTGTGGTCTCACATACAGTTTGGTAAAGGAGTACAGATTTGAACTTTCATGGTGTCTGCAGACTCAACTCAAATCCTGCATGCATTACCCAATATGTTCTTTTGTGGAAATTCTTGAATTCTTTGGACATACTCGAAGAGTGATAAAAAAATGAAGTAAAAAGATAGAGGACATGACACATTGCTTAAATGAATTGACTGTGGACAATTGTGATTATGAATTTTAATGTTGTTTTCTGAAGATGGATTGTGACTTGCTTCAAGCTGAAACTTATAAAAGTTGAAGAATATGCACAACTGCACAGATCTATTAGATCCCCTCTTGTCCAATTTGTGTTCATGTGCGTGTGTGTGTTGTTAGCGAGGATATATAATGTCTCTGGAACTTGGGTCATTTTTTGTTGCCACTACAAAAAAGGAAGCCCTGTGACAAAATCTCAACTTATAAGTCTTTATGCAATTTGATATTCATATGTAGTTGACAGACAAACCCACACCCACAGCTTTGAAACTTGTTACGCAGATTCACTTTCTTAAAATCATAGGTATGACAATTTTGGGAAAGACTCTCACACTTTGTTGAAGAAATGGTGCTATTGCTTCAAGGAAAGAGCAAAATTCTTCTATGCACATTTATTTGTAAGTGCTGCAACTCCAGAATTTTCAACAGTCTCAAGGTTGTAGTAGTCTAAAATATCCAACAAACAACCAGTGGTTTGGTGAAGGTGTTACAAGCGCAGGGATGGCTTGTGTTTGATTTACTTGGATGATCAACTACTTGTTACATAATGAATCCCAGAAGCATAATAAGAACTGATTTTGGTATTTCAACCTCTGAAATTTACTCTCATCACATCAGCATAGGAACAATCCCGACTGATGATCTCAACCCAATGTTGGATCAAAGATTACACAAAAGTGGATCAAGATCTGAGCAGAAAATTGGATCCTAAAACACTATTGCTGATGACAATGTGCCACTACTGGCTTTGAACTTTGGACCAAACTATATACAAAATTCAGAAGTGGAGAGTACTCAAGAGTCAATTGGGCTAAAACTTTGTGTGCTATAAATTTACCTCTCTCCTCCCTGGCCTGGACATCATTTCTCTTACTGAACAGCCCGAATCTTTTGTTGCTCCATATGGCAACTGGCCATTCATTGATCGCAGCACATTTGTTGCTGAAAGAGGGTGATAATATAGCATGGAAAATTGTCTGAATAAAGAGACTGAGGTAATCTAGCTTTGCCATGATATGGCTTGATTGGGAGGCACCCAATGGGCCTCCAAGAGGTTTGCAGGCACCTTTCCATCCTTAATCTTTGACAGCCTTTGATTTTCTCTTCAAAAGCTCAAAATGGGAACAATGATGGGCTTTTTGGGTCTCATTCTGTTTCTGAGTTGAAGATGTTACAGTCTGACTGGCCCAGATCTCAGATTCCCCAAGAAAAGAAATTCTCTGATTCCACAAAATTGAAATTCTTGGAGCATCCAAATTGGAGAAGAATTCATGACCCAAAACTAACCAACCCATCTCTTCTTGGACCATTGCTCATATCCTCTGATCAAGCACACTAAGGAATCAAACCCTTGGAAGCAAAAAAATTGATCCTTTTTGGTTTGCATCACAAGATTGAAGACAATTCAACAATTTAGGACATTCCTTGAAGTCAGCGAAGTAAAATCCTTGAACTTAAGAAGTTTCTTCAAATTTGACAAAGATGCTTTGAATCCGACAAGTTTGCTCTTTTCTCATATTGCTGTTGGAATCAAGGTGTGGGAGTTGAGAATTTGGTTCATAATTTATCAGAGGAAATAACCAAAAATAATTTCAGACATACATCAGGTTCAGAAAATTTCCAATAAGATCTTGACCATGTATGCAAGAGCTTGCTTGATCTTCATGAATGTGAGAGCTTGATCATGGCATGCAAGTGTACCTTGATTGATTCAAGGTTTTACTATTTCTAAGTTCTTTTCTTGTTTTTTGTTTTTGGGTACTTGGAGAACAAAAGATTTCAGAGAGTTGGGAGTCTCAAAATTGGATTGAGATTTGAAATGGAAAAAAAAAAGTATTGGAAAAGAATGGACATGGGAGAGAGATTCTTGCAGACTTTTTTGGTCTGTTGTCTTTTCATTTCCTGATCAGGTAGGTGCAAATGCACTGTTGAAATCTGCACTTTATAGTCTAACAAGAAGTTCTTCACTGTTGGTTGTTTTCCAGAACAAGTTCTTCTTCACAGTTGCTTTCCCCATGAAGTTTTTCTTCACACTTGTTTGTCTCCAGAACAAGTTCTTCACAGTTTTGCAGAACTAAATCTGAGAATTTGTGGTGAAAGTTTGGATTGTTTTTCAAACCCCCAGCAGTTTGATGAATAACAAATTCTCTAAATCCCCCCAACTTGGAAAGAAGAGATTGCAATCTTCTTACCATGCAAAATTCTTTCTCATGCACACATGCAGCAGCATCTGTTCTTCAAGATTCAATTGTCAAGGATCATCATCTGGTAGGTATTCATGGCCTTGCCAGAACCTCGACAGCAGCCCCATAAGAACCTCAACTTGATGGAACAGTTGATCCATTTACTGAAACTGCTATATTGAGCGGCATTGAAGATTCACTTAGAGATGTCAAGCAGAAGAATCCAAGATTGAAGGACCTGGATCTGGGTCTTGGACAATCTGTGTGTTGGAGGTTTTGTAAGAATTTTGGCAAGGGATCATCATGACATCATCGTCTCAGGTGTCCAGTGTTATTGATGGTGATTGTAGTACTGCAGAGCAGCAAGGGCCTGAAGTTGTTGGAGCAGCAGCCCCAGGCTCTGCTGTGTCATCGGCCACTTCAGTATCAGGGCATGGGGATCACCATGTCAACCTCATCAACTTAGCTCCTCCTCCATTAGCAGCAGCAGCAGGCTATCCTTACATCCTCATGTCATCTCCATCTTCTCAAACTGGCAGCGCTGATTTCCCAACTTACATGACAACAACAGATCAATCACACCAACAACAAGCGAGTCATCAGTATCTGGTTCAAGCTGGATATATTCCCGGCATTCATGGGTCTGATCATCATAGTCATGGCAGTTTGTACAATGTCACACAAGGATCATCTCATTATGCTGCTGCAGCTGCTGCATATGGAGGAGGAGGAGGAGTCCCAGGATTCTTCCATCACTCCAATCCTCCTCCACAAGGATTTCATCACAGCCAAGATCAGATTCAACGAATGCAAGAACATACAGCAATCAATTCTCAAGCTCCTCAGCACAATTTTCTTCAAGCTTGCACCACCCAGCAGTATACTGCTAACTTGCAAGGGCCAGGACTCCTGAGTGCTGCAGCAGCAGGTGCAGCAGGAGCTCGTGGTGGTGGTGGCGGTGGTCAGCAGCAGTCTGATCAGCACAACAACACTCGACATAACCCACCAAATCGAAGAATGCCTAATGTCAGGCAAAGGATTCGGAGACGAACTCGAGCAAATCGTGCACATATCATGCACATCAATGCTGTTGCAGCAGACATGGCTGCTGCATATAACAACAGAGATCACAGCACAGCTGCCAGCTACACAGGTATCTTCTTCTTGCACTATGCCAAAACCATGGACCTATGATTACATTCATCCGACTAACCACATGGCATAAACATGAGTCCTATTTGACTACATGACTACAAATTGGCATAAGCAACAAGTCCTATTCAACTATTAGTCATATGAATGTAGTTATAGGTCTACATTTGTAACGTAGTGTCTTCTTCCTTGCACATGTGCATGATTTCAGAGACAAAAAATTCTGAGCTGGAATTGTGAGTCGAGACAGAAAAAGTCCATGACCAAAGTTGGTTTTTCTTCTGCAGGAGGTTCAGTCACAAGCTCTGTAGGTGTACTTGCAGCTGCTGGAGATGTCCTGACCCACCAGCAGCAGCAGCAGCAGCAGCATCAAACAGAAGCTAGTGCTGCAGCTGCAATGCAGCAGCAGCAGCCAGAGTGGATGGCAAGAGCATTGCAGCAGCCACCAGCAGCTGCTTCAAGTACTACTAGTGCAGCTGCAATGGCAACTGCAGTTGCCACTGCTGCTGCTGCTGCAGAGGAGGTGTCTGGCAGCATAGGAGAAAATTTTGAGTGCAATATCTGTTTCCAGAAAGCAAACGAAGCTGTGTTGACATGCTGTGGGCATCTGTTTTGCTGGCCTTGCTTGTACAGATGGGTTCATGTGCATTCTTACCACAAAGAATGCCCAGTCTGCAAAGGCTCCATTGCAGAGTGCAGCATCACACCCATCTATGGCAGAGAGAGTGCATTAGTCTCTGCCAGGATGCAAGCCAGTCTTGGAGGTTCTGATCAACAAGTTGTTCCCCCCCGTCCTCAAGCTCGACGCATTGAGAGCGCAAGACAGCAAAGGGAAAGAGAGGACAGGGAACGGGAAAGAGAAGAGAGGGAGCTGCAAGCTATTCGTGAATCTGAAGCCAGAGAGCTCAGATTTAACCTTGAAGATCACACACACCAGGACTCAGAAATCCAACAAAGCCCGGACCAACAAATCAGAGATCGTCATCATCAACAGCAGCAACAGCAGCAAAGAGATGATCATCATCTGCGTCCTGGACTAGGATCACCAGCTGCTTCCCCACCAGAGACCCTCTCCAGGCCAGAGTCCACAGAACTGGACCAGCATGGTCAAGAAGGAGCAGGAGGGATTCAGATGGGAGCTCGAGATGATGAGCAGCAGCTGGCAGAGGAGGAGGAGGAGGAGCAGGTGCAGGATGCTGCTGCTGCTGCTCATCATCATCAGTTTCTTCCAGGATTGAGTTCAAGGTCCTCAGGTCCAGGCAGATACTACCAGAGAAGAAGAATGCAGGCATATAGAAGAGAACAGCAGCAGCTTCGACAAGCTCTCACTGCCAGTTCTACTTCTCCCAGAAACAACAGCAATGTACTACTAGGTGAACCCATGATGTCTCATGAGAACTTGGTGGAAGACAGACAGCAGATGCTGGCTGCTGCTGCTGCTCTTCTTTCTCAAGAATGGGAAGATATCATCAACATCAGTCACTTGGTTGTCAACCCTGTGCAGGTATCTAGATTCTATAGATGGTGAATTTATATGTGCTTGCTTCATGATTCTGCTGCAACTTGATCATCACACTGCTCTTGAATGTCTAAGTTTTTTAGTTTAAGCTTTGATCAAGCATAAGTGCATGGTACAGTGTAAACAGTTTTTCCTCAAAAATTGGAAGTACATATAGTATCAACATAGTAACACATAAAATTTCACTCACTTTGAATTCTTCTAGAAATTTTATTTAGTGCAAATCCCATAAGAACTCACTGTATATATGATGATCCACTGGAGTGGCAGGCGGCTGCCTGGTTAGCAGCAATGCATGCAAGATTGGCAAGCATGGAAGGCAACCTTGAGAACAACAACAATAACAACAACAACAACACGGGTGGTGGTGGTGATGTTGGAAATTTTGCTTCCTGGGAGATTGCTGCTGCAGGTTCTCAATTCTTGCAGCCAGAAGAGGAGGAGGAGGAGGAGGAGGAGGAGCAGCGACAGCAACCTGGAAGCTTGCAGGCCAATAATGATAATGATCCAGCTGCTGCCACCCGGAACTTGGGTGTCAATCCTTTGCAAGCAGCAGACTGGCTGGCTGCCATGCGTGCCAGGCTGAACAACATTGAGCAGATCATGCACAACCTAGAACAACCATCCTTGAACAATCTCTCTTCTGGCAGCCAGAATGCTGCTGCTGCTGCAGCAGTGAATTCCATGACAGGATTCATGCAGTTCCAGGATCAATCCGGACAAGCACCCACAGTTTCACAACAACAACAACAACAACAACCCAGAAACATGTCTCATCATCATCATCATCATCTCATGAGCACCACTGTCACCGCCCCAACTGCTGCAAACAACAACAGTGATGGTCCAGGAGGAGGAGGAGGAGGAGCTTCAGGTTCTGGGCACTTGATATGTACATCTGTGCCAGACCCACAAGGGCGTGGAGGCAATCTTGTTGTTGTGCTGGACTCTGAAGATGAGAGCCAAGACAGTGTGGTACATCAGCAGCAGCAGCAGCAACAGCAACAGAGTGAAGAACAATCATCACATGTGAATGTGGTAGTGAGCAACAGACGACAATTACAACAACAACAACAACATGCAGAAAACTTAGGAGACCAAGGAGGAGGAGAAGAAGAAGAAGAAGAAGAAGAAGAAGGAGAAGATGATGCTGCTGCTGATGATGATCATGCTGCCACTGATGAATCATCTGCCAGAAGAAGAAGAAGAAGACCAGTATCAAACTTTGTTACGAGAAATCGGCACCAGCATCATCATGGATCAGCTGCTCCTACAACTCCACAAGATCATAGCAGCATCAACAACACAACACATGTTCGGAAACAAAGGCGCTTCGAGTAATTTCTTCTTCTTCTTCTTCTTCTTCTTCTTGACCCAAAATTGTTTCAAGTCTGTTGCTACATTTTCTTCTTCTTCTTCTTGACCCAAAATTGTTTCAAGTCTGTTGCTACATTTTCTTCTTCTTCTTCTTGACCCAAAATTGTTTCAAGTCTGTTGCTACATTTCCTTCTTTCTCACATAAAATTGTTACAAATCTCTTGCTGTATCTTCTTCTTCTTCTTCTTCTTCCTGACCTTAAATTGTTACAAGTCTGTTGCTTCACCATCATCATCACCATCATCATCATCTTCTTCTTCTTCTTCTTTCTGAGCTGAAATTGTTACAAGTCTCTTGATGCAGATGATCCTCAAATGTGTCACAAAAATGTGTTTTGTAAGTTTTACTGAATGTGAAAAAACTCACTAAACCATTCAAGACAACAACCCAAAAAAAAAATCCCATTTCATGAGATCTCATTTGTTGGCCTTGCCTACCAAAGGCAAGGATATTGTGTTTAGATTCATTATAGAGTATAATAGCTTAAGGGATTTTGGCCCCTACTAGGTAATAATAATAATAATAATAATAATAGGTCTATTTTTTTTAATATGAGGATTTTTGAAAGATGATATATTTTGGCTTGTGTTGAAACTTGAGATTAGTTATAAAATCATAATATCTTGAAGGATTTTAGTTTCTTTTAGAGCATTTTCTTGAAGATTATATTTTTGCATGGTGAAATATTTGAGTTTCCATAATTCTAATTCTTTTGCCTTCTTAAGATACTTTTTAATGTCAATGGCAAGGCCACAGTGTGATGCACCCCAAGTTGTTGTATTGGAGAAGAGAAATAGATTTTTGGTTTGGAAGGTTTTGGGTTTGCTTCTAACCATGGTAAATTATCTTGTGCTACGAATGAATCAAGGTCTTTGGAGTCCAAATTTAATTGATTTATTGTGTATAGTTTAATATAACCACTAAAAGACTCACTCAACAAAGTAAAGTGAAAAGTATTGGAGCCTAAGAAAAGTCCAAACCTATGAGAGTTAATTTTCAATTAATATTTTTTTCTTAATAAATATATAGATTATGCAACTAAATTCTCACACAACACTCACACATTATACAAAACATTTGAACAACACAAAGGATGAAACTTATTATATATTTGTGGGCTAAGATCATTTGTGCATTTAAAACTCAATCTTTATGTGGGTTATATGTCTAATTGGGAGTTCACCACATGCACATTAAGATCTTTTTTCATGAGGATCGATTGTCAAAAAACATTTATGTTTTCTCTTGTGACCCCAATCGGAGTATTACACTTTTCATTTTCCTTGTTCGGATTATTTTGTATGATTTAGATGTTTATATTTATGTTATTTAGGTTCCACATTGTTATATAATGTCAATGACAATCAACTAATGGACAAATTATTTTGATTTTGTGAAAAAATAAATTTCATTTGAATGAAAATATTGAATGACACTAAATGTAACTTGAATTTAGTTCAATTAAATTCAATTGAAGGTAAATGGGATGCAAATTGGTGCATAAAGTATTGAAAACTAGTTGTTCATAGCTATGGTGTTCAAAAGGATTTTATTTTTTTTCGAAAATATATTTTAAAAAGCAATTTCCCAGTCATTTTGATTTGAGAATTGACTGAATACATTCCAATTTGGAAACTATTGTTCAAAAGGATGGCTTATGAAATTAAAAACTACTCTACCCAACCTAGCTTCAATGAATGATTTACACGAGATGTGTTGATCAAAAATCACAAAACACACAACATTAGTATATATATTTACATGTTAGAAAATTGAATTTTTTCTAATACAATTCACACTTGATTATGAAATATATGAAATTACAATTAAGCGATTGATAAAAAAGGCTCATATTTGCACCCACCCTACTCATCTTACCACCATAAAATCAAGGTATTCATGTTTGGGTGTGATTTTTCATGTAATGAGTTTTTTCCATTGTTTACGTGTTCTTGTGTAGCTTGAGGAAATCTTAGTCCCAAATTGAAGGTGATTTTCGAAATGTCATCATGTATAACTTGAAAAAAATCTTAGTACAAAATGGAAGGTGATTGTTGAAATTTCATCATGTATAAATGTTTGCTATTGTTTGTTAATAATTATGCATAACAATAAGTGTTGAGTGTCAACATGGTAACAATTGACAAAGCACGAAGTTCATCAATCAACAAAACCAATGCTAATAAGCGACTCTCCGTTAATTAATGAAACCCAAAGCCAATGAAACCCAACTTATTATCTTTTACATGTTAATTATTTTATGAGTTAATGAAATTATT
>Ga0209208_10012513_pt1 | contig 10737 bp, 10 predicted proteins | sample S1TSphfallax_3_FD_187694 | JGI IMG/M metagenome (GOLD analysis project Ga0209208, IMG submission 187694) | Host-associated microbial communities from peat moss isolated from Minnesota, USA - S1T2_Fd - Sphagnum fallax MG (SPAdes) (version 2) | ecosystem: Host-associated > Plants > Peat moss >... | reverse complement strand
ATAAATGCAAAAGTATATACCCTTACTTATCGACAAATGTATATACTTCTTCAAATAAATAAATAAATAATTTAAACTATATTTCCATATTCCTTTTTTCCTTTATACATATTTTCAAAAAAACATTTGCGAGCTAAATTTATATTCTAAAGTTTGATTTTTTTTTGCTTCCAAAATAGTTAACAAATGTTTTATAATTTTAAAATAACATCCTTTTTGTAAAATGTAATTAACTCCATCATGGTCCAAGGAAAATATGAGTATTCAAACAATACACATAATGGATTGGATGATTTAATGGAGCTATATGGGTCCAAAAAGTTTATTCATCTTTTTTTAGTGTTTTTGAAAGAAGAAAAAACCACCATGTGTTTAGAAAATTGACAGAAAAATGTAATAGGGTCATGAAAATTTTGTCATTTTATATGTTGGCATGTGTACAACAAATAGGTGGAAGTGGAAATGGAGAATGCGCTTCGAAAATCTGTTGAACAATCATTAACTAGACTTGCCAAGGCTATAAGCCCAGATATGAAAACTCTCGGTCCTTTGTTCAAAACTTTAGCTTTGTTGGACAAAGCAACCAACCATGTGAAATTAACACCTTCATTGCAGGTAATAAGATGTACAAACTTGTGCAAACCATATTATCAACATAGCTATTGGTTGTTATTGTTTTGGTGTTGCACAAAAGTGAAACCCAAATTTAAGTGCGCCAAATTTTTCAAGCAATTACATTATTTGTATTATAATACTAGACCCAACAATGTTGGAAACCTCCCCCCCACCTAGCCCTTCAAGAGTGCATGTTTTCACCCATTGTTACCTTTTTTGAACTTCATAATGTAAGGAATGAACCGTGCGGAAATAGAAGGTGAAGGGAGGAGGACAAATAAATGGTGTTTTTTCCAATCCCTTTGATCTCAAATGTTTTTTCAAATCTAGTTGTGTTCATCCATGAATAGGATTTCTCGGAGATGGTTCAACTAGTAGCAAAAGAACTCATATTAGTCATTTCAGTGGTGCCACGTCTACGAGAACAACGTGGGGCTACTCTAGGATTCTTGAAGGAAAAATCAAGCTCTTCTGCATCTGCAGGAAAGGACAAGACAACATCATCATCATCTTCACATTCACGTGGAAAAAATTCACAAGCAAAGGTTCCAGCATCCGGATCATCTACACCATCATCTCGATCTGTTGGAAAATCTACACCTCAAACCATCTCTACTCCTTCATCAACAAATTCACTTCCTAGTTTCTTTGAGGTGAAAAAGCAACCGATCCATGCATGTTTTTTTTACTTTGATTCTAGTTGGACAATTCTTCTTAATCATGGGTTGTTGTTTTTCCAAAACTATAACTTTTGCACACAATCTTAAATTGAGGAAAAATTTGATGAACACTTGTTGTGGTCACAATTGCATCACAATCCTCCAACCTTCTACAAGTTTTTTTTTAAAAAAAATACACAAGAATTTCTTTCAATAAACAAGCTCAAATACTTGAATGTCAATCTCTTTTAAATATTAGACTAATTGATCAAAATTGTGCTTCAAACTCATTTGCATTTAAAATGTTGCATAAATCCAAGTTTGTTCCTTTTTTTACATAACCAATTTTGATGTTGTTTAGTCCATTGTTTCTTGAACTCTTTGTCATTCACTAATGTTGTTTTATCATTGGGCCTTTAGTTCCTTCTTTTCTTCTATTTTAGGTGATTGTTGTCGAACAAGAACAACTATTGAAATTGATTGCCACTAGTGTGGTGAGCATCCATGACAAAGTCCAAGCATTCTTGTTGTCATGGGAGAAGAAGTTCAAGAGTATTTGGGACCAAGATAAAGATGCATTCATACGACGGTGAGCTATAAAATAATTTCCTTTCAAAACCTCAACTCTTTGAAAGCTAATTCTTTGCATAATTTACAAGATGTCATGAAATTGTGAGAATTTTTTTCATATACATACATATGTGTCAACTACTATTGAATGATCGTAGCAAAGCTTGTTTTCAAGCAAGTGGAAACAATGCTTAGAAATTTTTAAAAAGGCTTTGTTCAAATGGGTGTTGTATGAAACAAATTCTACTAGATTGTTTTTGCTTTAACCTTTTGTGATTTATGTGATTTTTCACAGATATGAAAGAGCAAAGAAATCTTTGTCATCTTTTGAAATTGACATAACAAAATACAAGGATTTCATTGAAGATGTCCAAGTGAGAGAAAAGCTTATGCCAACTTTTCATCCAACTTGTATAAGCAACTTCATCACCCAATGTAGTTTAAGGATTTTTATTTATGTTAAAGATTAATTTAAGGCTTTTATGTACATTTTATGAAACATGTGAAATAAAGGGGTATTTTTTGGTATGTTAAGAAATAATATAATATTAAATGACTTTTAAAATGGAATTGATGATATTTTAAATATATTCTTATAATCAAAGGCAATCATGGTTGGGGTACACAAAAGGATTATTTAACCCCAAAATCATTATCATGACACTATTTTGAATGACCATTATGTTTACCAAATTATTTATTTATTAATTTTGTATATATTTTTAGATATTCACACATTCCTTGATTAAGATGGTTGTGGTTGTTTGTGATTTAGATGATTTTAACAAGTTTTTAAATGTCATGAAACAAGGCTCAAAAGTCATGTCCCACTACATAACTCTATTGAAAAAGACTTAGTAAGAATAACAATATTTATTCAAATTGCTTCATATTTTAACCCCAAAAAAACAAAATCTTTTATTATGTTGGCATAAATTTTTAGAATTATTAAACATAGATTTTGTGAAACTGATGCTCAAATGTTTTTTAAATCACAAAAATGTTAAATTAATAAAGACAATCACATTAATTTTGTTGATAATTAAGTAACATCCCTAACATTTGATAGGAAGTATAGGAGAGATGGATTTTAAAAAATTGTTTGATATTTTTATTAATATTTTGGCACTCCAAATGAAAGGCTATCATTCTAAAAATGTTTTGGAATCCTACATTCCTTTTTGGTTGATAATTCAATTCAAGATGTTCAAAAAAAATTCAATTAAGTTTTTTCATCTATTCGTTCACTTTTTAATTGAAGGATTAAACATATGTATCCAATTTTTGATTGATTAGCACCTTAGAACACTGATTTTGCCTCAAGACTCATGATGCAAAACACATGACAACCTCGTTCCTATTGTGACACCTCAAGCATGATTGGACTTAATCAATTCTAAACACCCTATTTACATTGAATTATAGTTTTAAATTAATTTTTTTTCAATTAGTTGAACTATATATATTTTTTCACACTATTTGAAAAAATATGGAAGCAATTTCTCTTAGCCTTAGGGATCATTTTTGTAAATTTTTGGGCATCCTTTGTGTGCATTTGAAGGTATTATTTTGCTACCTTGATACAAATGGGATAAATGTTACTATATACGATTCTTGTTTATTTATAAATATGGTAGTTTTGACAATTGATAAATATCTAAACTTATTTATAAATGGAACGAACATAAATTTAATTATATTTTCAAAAAAATATGATACATATTTTAAAGATTTTTTTGGGATCCTTTTTTTAAAATGTTGATAAAATATACCTCCAAACCAATTTTTAAAATCTTATTTTACCTTTTATGTAAAAATGCAAGGGATTTCTACAATTGATTACCTATTATTATTGTGTGTTAATATGCACATCTTCTATTTTCATATTTCTTATTGTAAAAGTGACGTTGCCATTTTGTTTCTTGCTCCAAATTTTACATGATCTTTAGGTTATTGGGTTTTTTCCCTATTTGGTGGACATGGGATTCTTTGAATTTTGTAAATGAGATGTGTTAAACTTGCATGTTTTTATTTTGGGTTAGTGTGAATTACTAATTTAAGTTGATTGATTCTCATTAGTAAAACTTATTGATAAATGATGATGAGATGTAAAGGAAAAGGTATGTTGTTCACATGCAGGCTGAAGAAACAATAACCCACTTGCGGTTCTTACGAATAGAAAGTGCTATTTTGAAACACAACATTATAGAACATTGCGAGACTTGGATTTATAAATTCACGTATGCAATTTTTCTTTTGTATTTGTTGAAGCCTACTCTAAGTGTTTATAAGCTCTCATATAAATGTGTGAAAAAATATTTTTTGTTTTCAAATTTTCAATTATATTATTTGCAATCAATCATCAATAAGTGTGCATTGATGATGAATCTTTCCTCCTTGATATTTCAAATGGATGCTAAAATTAGTTTTTGTCTTTGATGTGAACCATCAATGCCATTAAAAGGATGAGCATAAGTAATACACCTTCTTTGATATTAAATTTCAATTGATATTAATCAAATATTTCATTTCATGTTTATTTTGTTGATGTTAAAAAATCCTTATTTTATTTTATTTTGATTGACCTTAGGACTTTATTACATCAAATTGCCAAAGTGGAATTGGATGCTATTTATGCATACTTTGCAAAGTAAGTTTTTTCACTATAATTTTTATAAGGAACTTATAAGAAAAAGATGTTGAGATCAAGATTGTAAACCATAAGTACATAATTCATAGAAGTAGTTGTAGTTGAATGTTTCACACCCTTGTTTGGTTTTGCAATATTATTTTCTTCCTTGTGTTTGTTGGGTTTTGGCAACATTGTAATGTTATTGAACTTCATACTTCTTCCCATGATCCAGGAATAAAGCTGATTGTAATAGACCACCTGACAACCTTGGTGAACTTACGGGAATTGCAACTCTTTGGCGTTCAATTTGTGATGAATGTGTCCAAATTGAAGCTCGATTTGATCCATTGAATGAAAAGTATCGAGTGCTCATGAAATTTGAGGTGATAATTATTTTTGAATTTTTCATTCGATTTCCTTTCAAAAAACTCACAATGTTTTTATTCCTTAAAACTAAAATCATTGTGTTGTTAAAAGTTACATGAACATAAACACCTTGTGAATCTTGGGTGATCCAAAGCAAATGTATATTTAATCAAGAAATGATTTATTATAATTATATTAAACTAGGTCCTTTATATGCATCCTCCAAGAATTTGAAACCACCTAGGCACCCAACACCACTTTCTTTTTTGTCGATCCTTCTTTAGACTAATTTATTAATGGGAGGAAACATCACTTGGTTGTGATAGGTACCATTGGTTGAAGAAGAACACCATTTGTTGGAAGGGATACCTCAAGCATGGGAAGATTTCAAAGCAATGCTTTTAGAAGTGGAACTAAAATTAGAGAATGCTAAGAATAGCTTTCGTGACACCCTACAAGAGATGGTTGAAACATTTGTGAAAGAGGTCAGTAAAAATGCAAAGGTGTTACTTGCTCATCAAACCTCCCTAAAACTAGAGATCATGTTCCTTCCAAAACAATTTGTAAATGAAATTACAAAGCTCATGCCCAACAAATCTTTGCAAGAGATGTTGTTTTCAATATGCGAAAAAAACCCATGGCTAACTATTTGAAAATTAAGTGTAGATACAACATGTTGTGCTTCTCATTTGCAACAATTATGCTTCATAATAATCACAATTTCATTCACTTAGTATTGGGTAGTAGAATGGATGGTGATTGCACTTGATATTTAAATGTTTGAAAACTTCCCATGTTCATCAAAGGAAGTTGTGAAATTATGTAGGTGACAGAGGTGCGCACATCGTTTGTTGAGTGTATGCCAATGGAGGCAAACATACCAACTAATATTGCATTGCAATTTATTTCAGATGAGCGTGGCAAGGTATTCTATTTTTTTCATGTTGTAAATTTCAATCACATGTAATCATCACACAACCAATTCCAAATGAAGGACTACAAGGGGGGTTGGTTTCTGTTCATCCCCATGAACAAGTCTTGTGTAATTCTAATATTCAGATTTTGTGATTTCCCTAGGTGGAGGCATTCCAAAAACGTGGTGTTGAACTATGGGCTGGAATGTCTTTGTTTGGTATGGAACGACTTTCCAACAAGGAAAACATCCAAACTCTAAAGGAACTTGACATTTTGCAATCAATGTGGGGTCTTAAAAAGGAATGGGAAGAAGCATATGATGATTGGAAGGATGGGTTGTTTAGTGAACTCAATGTTGGTGTTATGGAAGCTGCTGCTCAACTATTTAGCAAACGTATATTCAAAAATGGTCGTGATTGCAAATCGTATGTTCTTTGCACCTTTGTTTTGTGTGTTTAATATGATGTTTAATCCACTTCCTGAATTTTTTTTTCAAAAAGCTTGTTTAATCCCCTTTAAAAATTCATTGAAACCCATTACAATTGGAACCAATCACATTCTTGATGGGCATAACAAATATGTGATTACATGAATTTGTTATGCACATTAATGCATGGTGCCAATGGTTACTAGTTGGGGATTATGAACTATTTTTTACAATTACCTCAATAGCTTGTGTTGGTGATGGTAATAATAGTTATTCAAATTGGAGAAACATCACATGTTTTGCATGCCTTGTGTTTTTTTTATCATCTAAAACTAATGATAATAAACGCAAAACAAGAAATCTTTGATGAATCCTAAAATGAAATGGGGATTATGTAGACAACAACTAAACCCATTTTGTAATATATGTTGTTTGCTCATTTAAAATACAAAAATCCATGTAGGTGGACTGTTTGGTCAAAATTGAAGGAGACAATTGATGCATTCAAACAAACACTACCACTTACAGTGGATTTGCGAAATCCAGCAATGAGGAAACGTCATTGGGATACATTGGTTGAGCATGTGGGCACATTTTTCGATCCTACTTCTAAAGATTTCACACTTGCAAAGGTAATTTCTTGCCTACTAAACTTTGGAACTCCACATTTATTCCTATGGATTTGAATAATATTTCTACAATTAATTTATCTTATTTCCAAATTTGTATTCATCTTTAATTGAATTTGCATTTAACTTCCTTAGTATTGAATCTAATTGACTTTTGGTTATTTGTGTAGGTTTCTGAACTACGACTAGATCTACATATTGAATTCATATGTGACCTTAGTATAGGTGCTAGCAAAGAATTAGCCATTGAGGAGGCACTTATCAAAATTCGACAAGTGTGGGTTGTTCAAGAGCTGGACATGATCCAAGAGAAAGGGGTATGTTTGTCAAGAAATAAAACAAAACTTCAAAATCTTAAAAAAAGTTACCCATAAATCATTGAATTGTTTCTTACATTTTTTTTTGCATTGTTTTGATTGTTTTAAATTCTATTATGGCTTGACAGATTTGGAAGTTGAAAGGTACAGAGGAGTTGTACTTGGTACTTGAAGACAATAGGTTAATTCTATCATCGATGAGATCAAATCGCTTTCATTTGTTTTTTGCTATTGAGATCAACAAATGGGACAATGATTTGGGACTATTGTCTGAGACAATTGAAATGGTTATGCAAGTAAGTAAACATTAGTTGCAAGTTTTTTTTTTCCCTCACATGAATGAATACAAATCTTTAAGTAATCCAAGGGGGAGTTGCTACAAGAGGATGTTGTTTTATTGTAGTTCATAAAGGTGCCATTTTTATATCAAGACTTGCATTCGACATTTAGACACTTCAATTGTTAACAACCTTTAATTCCACTCACAAATGCAAAACCTAAATGCATTCATATTAAAAGGATTCAGTAGATGTGTAATCGTTGCTTATTTTATATTTTTAAAATGATAAATTAAGTTAATGTTAAATATGCATGATTTATACTTACAACAAATTTTGAAATATAATATTGTAACATGTGTCGATAAATTTGAAATGAATCCAGTAAATATAAATACCAAAAAACACTTGTTCAAGACTTTAATTGATTCGTTTAAACAAATTTAACGTAGTTCGACCAATGTAAAAATGAATATAACAATAATTAATCCAAAATTGTCACCCATAAACCCTAAACTCTTCAAGACATAGGAGTTTGCCTCATTCATTATATGGACCTAAAACTTTATAGAGAATTTAAGTTATAAATTGTGAATCTTATCACTAATTCAAAAATTGCAACCATTTTTCTAATAGTTGGCTTTCATGGGTAATCTAGGATTAGTGTAGAGTCTAGTGAAACAAAAGAGGTAGACATCATGCAATTGTAGCTTAAAATTGATGAATTTGGTGGAGTTGTGTAGGTTCAAAGGGTGTGGGCATACTTAGAAAGCATCTTTGTTGGTTCTGAGGATATTCGTAAGCAACTTCCGCATGAGACAAAAATGTTTGAAGGGGTGAATGACATGTTCATTTCAAACATGGCAACAATGCATGCAAGTTTCTCCTACCCCTTTAAATTTTCTCCAAGTTTATTTTTACAAACTTCTTGTCGCTAATACAATATATGATGATTAAATTTTAATTTTTTTGAGCTAAAAGATGGAAAACTAAATTGGATTTTTTGAGGTAGAGTTGCATACACTTGAGGGAACTAAGATTATATTTATTGTGTGACACATGCATGAAATGAGAAATTGTATTTGGTGGGCATTTTGTCTAGTCCATTTTGAATGCCCATAAAGCTGTGTGCAAACCCGGTTTGTTTGACACCTTCAACAACATGGACAAGACATTAGAGAAGATCCAAAAGTCCCTCGATACTTACTTGGAGCTCAAAAGGCAACAATTCCCTCGGTTCTACTTTCTCTCCAATGAAAACCTTTTGGATATCCTTGGACAAGCCAAGGACCCACGTAATGTGCAGGTTGGGGACACTCTCTCTCTTCAATGTAAATTGCTCACTTGCTTCTTGTCTTTCAAACTCAAATAATGCTTGGTTCTATGGATGTACACACACACACACACACTTTGTAGTGATGATGTTTGGAACTTGCTCTCCTCAATTGTTTGTATAGGTGCACTTGAAGAAGTGCTTTGAAGGAATCAAAAAGCTCGAGATGGTAGCACCTAAAGAAGGCCGCAAAGCTTATGAAACCACTGGAATATTCTCCCCCGATGGTGAATACTTACCACTCACTGCAGCTGTAGTTCTTGATGCAAGGCCGGAGGAATGGCTAAACTGGGTAAGGATGTCAATTCTGAAGCAATCTCCTTCGATTTGTGAGAAGTATGCTCACATCAAGAACTCACCATTGTTTTTTTTCAGGATTTTTTTTTCAATGTGGTTTAAGTGGCAATCATCCATAGGAAATTAGATTTAGAAATTTATTGGCGATCAAAATGCATCCCCATAAACATTTAGCCAAAATCTGGCTATTTTAAATTGTATATTTATATATACATGTGAAAGTACAAAATTCTTGACTCAACTTGTTTTTGTGAACAATGCATTTAAAAACCAATTTGGAGCTCTCTTTTGCATGCATGCATGCTCACAAAGAGGTGAACAATGGTTTAAAAATCTATGGCAGGTGGAGGCTGCAATGAAATTAGCAGTGAAGGTCACATTGCTAAGATGTTTTGAGGAAAGCAAAACCCCCAAAAAGGATAAATGGGTGAAGGAGTTTCCAGGACAGTGCGGGATCAGGTCAGCGACCGAATTAGGGTTTAATTAGTTCATTCATCCATCCATCTAGGCAAGCATGTTTAGGGTTTAAAAATTTCAGGGTTTTTAAGGGTTTTAGGGTTTAGGGTTTCTTGACAAAATGGATAAGAATTTTTTTCATGAAGTGTATTGTTTTTTTTAAAATTTTTTTTAATTCACACTAACTAGTTGGTTGGTTTTCTTCAACGGTTTTTGAACATTGTAGTGCGGGGCAGATGAAATGGACGATTGATTGTGAAAAGGCACTTGAGCAAGCAGCTGCGGGATCGAAAACCGCCACCAAGAAGCTTTACAAGAAGTGGATCAGCTACCTCAATAAGCTCACAGCCATGACTCGTGTCAAGTTGCGCGTCATCGATCGCAACAAAGTTGTAAGTATGGCACTTTGTTTAAACATCCAAAACTCCATCCCATAATAATAATTTTTTATATGATAATTTTTTAAAAATCATTTTGTACTCAGAAAATCTTTATATTGTACAACTAAAAAAAAGTGTCTAGTGATGAATGGATGAATGGATGGATGAATGAATGGATGGATGGATGGATGAATGATGATCTCCATCTCTTCCGGAGCTTCAAAGACTTCTCATTGCTTGATACCCAATGGATGGATGAATGATTGATATCGGTTAAAGATATGTGGGGTGGAAGTCACAATCATGGGGTTGTTATTTATATATATATATATATATATTTAAATAAATTTAAATAAATTTTAAAAATTTAAAAATTTGATTTCTTAAAATTTCCAATTTTAATTTTAAATTTTAAAGAATTTTTAAATTAAAAAAAAAACCCGGGGCAGACATCTTTGATCACAATTGAGGTCCATGCTCGAGATGTGATCGAGAAGCTCATCCGAGTGGCATGCAATTCTCCAGAGAGTTTCGAATGGTCGTCTCAGTTGCGATTTTATTGGGAAAATGATACTTGCACCATCAAGCAAGTGAGTGGTGCTAAACTAAAATAAACTAAACTAAACTAAACTAATTTAAGAATAAACTATAAAAAATTAATTTTCAAAAAAGAATATTCTGCCCTAAATTCCCTGTTTTTTGGGAGAAAATAATTGTCAATTTCATCTTATTTTATTTTATTTTATTTTATTTTTTAAAAAAAGGTTTTAAATCACCACAATTTTGCCTACCATATGACAATGATGATGATGGGGGTGGCTTCGGATTTTATACTTTCATATGTTTAATATCGTAAAATTTGG
>Ga0209208_10012512_pt1 | contig 10738 bp, 7 predicted proteins | sample S1TSphfallax_3_FD_187694 | JGI IMG/M metagenome (GOLD analysis project Ga0209208, IMG submission 187694) | Host-associated microbial communities from peat moss isolated from Minnesota, USA - S1T2_Fd - Sphagnum fallax MG (SPAdes) (version 2) | ecosystem: Host-associated > Plants > Peat moss >... | reverse complement strand
AAAAAAAATTGCTTTTGAGAAAGAACCCTAATAATTGTTGTTGTGAGAAAAACACCAAAAATACATATGGTACAAAAGAAATGATTTTGCACCTACGGAATAATCCCTAACAACTCTCTCAAAATTCATCAATCATTGAGATACTTACACGGTTGCGTCTGTCCGTCTGTTCGTCCATCATCTAATCGGAAATCCAATCTTCTAGGAGGAGGAGGAGGAGGAGGAGGTCTCAAAAGAATAAAAAGACCTCCTCCGAATTTTCTAGTATAATTTTCGGACGAGCACGAGCAAGCACGCATGTATTGTTGCATTGCTGAGCATTAAAAAAAAAAAAAAAAACTCGCAGCACATTTTGGCAAACGAAACACCCACAGGGCACAACAATGACGAGCATGGAATGCTCGGAACTGTTTTTTTTTTTTTTTGTGGTTTGGGGGGGGGAAGGAGAGAGAACTCCTCAAAACAATTTTATTCAAAGGCACCTATTCTAGCAATTTGATTGGCCAAACAAAGTAAGGCCTTTTTTTTTTTCTTTTTCTTTTTCCTTTTTTTCACCCTTAAAACCATTAACCCTACTCCCACAAATAGACAACCCGGTAGCTACATTTTATTTTATACACTATGTAATAAAAACACTAAGTATTAACCCTTTGTGTATAGTTATTTGTGGCCAAATAAAAATATTTATTTAAAATATTTTTTATAAATATTTTTAAAACTATTATTATTATTATTATTATTATTATTATTTTAAATAAAATATTTTATTTTATTTTTAAAAAACCTTTGCAGTCTCATTACAGTAAAAACCCAACTCCCTTGTTTTTCTTCCCTTTGTTGTGCTCGTTTTGTGTGTGTGCATGTGTGTGTGAGAGAGAGAGAGAGAGAGAGAGAGAATCATCCCTAGAGTTCCTTCTTCTTCTTCTTCAGCCCTCTCTTCCATTCATCAGCATCGTCGGCGGCAGCATATTCTTCTTCCATCATCATCATCGTGTGTTTATCTCATCATTCTTCCTTTTTTTTGTTTTTTGGGTTGTCTTTTTTTTTTTCCAATTTTTTTTTATCTTTTTTTTTTGCTTCCATTTTTGGTTTGGTTTTTTTTAATTTTATTTTGGGTCGGTTTTTTGGTTTTTCATTTGATGTGTTTTCAGATCCAGTTCGCAACGAACGATTGTTTTTTTGTTTTTTTTTCCCTCGATGTTGCCTTTTGCGTTGGCGGGATGGTTGTTGCTCCTGGAGTTCTGGACTCTGTTATTGTTGTTGTTGTAGTAGGAAGACGAAGACGAAGACGATGCTGGCTGTAACAGCAGCAGCAATGCTAGAAGGAGATTTCTTGTTCTCTTGATGGCATGGGTTTCTGTTCTGGACAGCAGCAGCAGCAGCAGCAGCATTCTCGACTTCCTTTTCTGTTCTTCTTCGGTAACGGCGTTGTCGTCGTTCACAGTCTGTCTTCCATGTGGAGGGATGCAATAGCTGCTGTTCTTGTTCGTGATTATTGGAGGTTAGATACCAGGGTTGCTGGTGCCAGTAGTAGTAGTAGTAGTAGTAGTAGTAGTAGTAGATGCGACTATCCTCGTGAGAAAGGCGAGTGGCTACATCGGTAGCACTCGGAACAAGAAAGGGAGGAGAAACGGCTGTTTGATCTGAGAAGCATTAGGAGGAGAGGAGAGGAGAGGAGAGGAGAGGAGAGGGAGAGGAGAAAGGGGGAAAAGAGCAGTTGGCAACATGAAGCGAGCTTATAAGCTACGTATCCTTTTTGTTGTTCACGTGATTGCAGTTTGCAGTTGTAGGATTGTGAAGGGAAAATATGAATGTGAAGAAGAAGCATTAGACTAGAAGTTGCGTTCTTGTTGTGTACATTGTGTGCGCGCGCGCGCGTGCGATGGTTTCTCTCTCGTGTATTCTTTGTTGTGATCGGTTTCTGTGTGTTTTAGGGTTCTGTGGTATTGTTGTAGAGTGTGGTTTGATGTTTGTTGGGAGGTAGTAATAAGTAGGCAAATGGAACGAGATGATGGTGGTGATGTCTTCTCCTTGACTAGGTCGGTGGTTTCACAGAGGAGTTTGTGGCACATACATCGAATGTCAATTGTCTCAAAATTGGCAAGAAGTCGTCCAGAGTGCTTGTCACGGGTGGAGAAGATCACAAGGTCAACATGTGGGCCATCGGCAAGCCAAATGCCATTCTGGTACAGTACCTATTTCTCTCTTTTGTTTTTTTTTCTTTCTTTCTTTCTTTCTCTTCCATTATTAGCACCTAGGGTTTCAATCCATGCTTTTTGAGGTTGGAAACTCCATACATACAAACTGACTGATATTTAGCGCATGCATACAATCAACAGCATTTTGATCTCTATCTGGCAAAAAACAGGTGATGTGCCACATCTGATAGAAAACAAACAAAAGCTTTTAAGCTCCTGACAACAAAAACTGAGGTTTCTAGCTTTGTTTTTGGCCAGTTGTAGGGAGTGTTAGAAGAACCATCTAGTTCTGAAGTGCAGTTTTTACACACCTGTCAGTTGGTTCAATTGTTTGAAAAAGGATGAAACCACACCCCAGGTTTTGATATCAATGTGGTGAAGGTGCTGAGGTTTCAGCCACCATCACCCAAGTTATGTGATAGCACAATTGTATGCAATGCACTCTGGCTCGTGTCACATATCCAATTGAAGAGAACGAGAGATTGTCTCTTATGGTTTCACAGTTGATCAAAAATATAGGGTTCTTTTCTATTGCACTGTGCAGAGCTTGTCAGGGCATACTAGTGCAGTGGAGTCAGTCACATTCGATTCAGCCGAGGCCCTTGTTGTTGCAGGTGCTGCAAGTGGAACTATCAAACTCTGGGATCTTGAAGAGGCTAAGAGTAAGATTAACCTTCCCTGCTTTGGGCTCACACATCATTATTACACATTAGACTTAGAGAGTCTCTGAACTAGGGTTTGTCAAATCAGTTGGTTTCTTCCATGCAGAGATTGTAACCTGCTAGCAAGACGGCTTTCATTTCGTCTACCTTGATGGTGTTGTTGTCTGTGAATGACAGTGACATGAATCTCTGACACCGTTTGTTGGGGGGAGCAGTTGTTCGCACCCTCACAGGTCATCGCTCAAATTGTATTTCTGTTGACTACCATCCCTTTGGAGAGTTCTTTGCATCTGGATCACTTGATACGAATCTTAAAATCTGGGACATTAGAAGAAAGGGATGCATTCACACATACAAGGGGCACACTCGTGGCATCAATGCTATCAAATTCAGTCCTGATGGTCGCTGGGTCGTTTCGGGCGGTGAGGACAACATAGTGAAAGTGAGCACATTGCTTTGTCTTGGAATTTTCCAACTACAGGGATAAGCTATGAGAGAGTGAAGCTTATCTGACAAGCTTGTTTCAGCTTGACTGCGAGTTGACTATTCACTTTTTGTTTAGCTACATGTCTCTTGAGTGCCAGCCAACATCATGACTGAGTCTTCCCTTTGCTTCCAGAAATGGAACAGAACCTCAGGATGCAGATGTCCATATAGCAGTTTGCCTGAAATTTGTGCAGATTAGTACATTCTTATCTACACCCACTGTTGGGAGTTCATGACATCAGTGGGGAGTCATGGCAGCTAGTTGCTGCTGTTCACAATGAAGATGATAGTCTGGCACTTTGTGAGTGACCCTCATAAGGTTTTGACTGCTGCACTCATTGTCAGGTTCTGCCTTCAAAGTCTTGTTTTGGAGTTTCTCTGGAATCTCATAGACATTCTTCACTTTCAAAGTCTTGTTTTAGGTTTTCTCTAGAATCTCATAGAAATACTTTGTCCTGAATTTTGGGGCAATTTGCAGGAATTATTAATTGTTTTGTTTGCAACACCACATCCAAAATTTTGACCTCATGCAGGTAGTACAGCAGAAAGATATCCTTATCTGTCACAAGAATTTCTGGTCTCCTTAATTCAGGTTTTAACGCTGATGGCATTGTCATAATGTGTGACAGCTATGGGATCTAACAGCTGGCAAGTTGATGCACGACTTCAAATACCATGATGGTCAAGTGCAATGTCTTGACTTCCATCCCCATGAATTTCTTCTTGCCACAGGTGATGACTGATTCAAAGTTTCGAGTATTTGAGTTTTGCTTGAGGCTTAGGAGTAAATGAACACTTATTCCCAGCTTGAAGTGAATTTGATCTCACCAATCTTCCTCTTATACTTGTATCCTTAGCATTGTGGAAACTGCTAAAAGGATGTAGCAATGTTTTCTCACCAACATGCTTCATTGTTGTGCACACTGCAGGTTCTGCAGACAGGACAGTCAAATTTTTTGACCTAGAGACTTTTGAGCTTATTGGGTCAGCTGGTCCTGAGGTAAGCACTTTATTAAAATGCTCCATAGTCCTTGCCACAGAAAGCCTGACCAAATTGTCTGTTAGTGACTGGATACTTTTGAACACAATCAGTGCTATAGAGTAGGGAAAAGCTATTTTGTTGCAGAAAATGTCCCATAGATGAGTGTAAGTGGATCCAGGACATGAAGATAAATGGGCAATGCTTGATAAAAACATGCATTTTGTTGTATGATGGCATGCAGACTACTGGCGTACGCTCAATGGTCTTCAATCCAGATGGGCGAACTATTCTTTCTGCAATGCATGACAGTCTGAAGGTGAGTCCTGTCTATGGCATCCACTTTTTGTATTGACATCCATGTCTCCAAAAAAATTGTACTTGGAGACAATAAGAACCTCACATACAGTTTCATTCCCAGGTTTTATTGGAGAGGAGAGGGGAAAGCAGATGGGTCAGGGTGTGAGGCTGAGAATATCACTTCTAGAAGGCTGGTCAAATGATTCCAATAGGTGCTTGATTGTGAGACCAGGCAGAAGTTGTCCAACAGTCTTCCTGCTGTTGCTTGTTGTGCAATCTACTTCTGTTTGTACATCTATCAAGTTTGAGTCACATGTTAGGTTTTGATTTGCTCGTGATTTGGGTGGCATGGCAGATCTTCTCATGGGAGCCACTCAGATGTCATGATGTGGTAGATGTGGGATGGCACAAGTTGGCTGATTTGTGCATACATGAAGGAAAGTTGCTTGGATGTTCTTACAACCAAAGCTGTGTGGGTGTTTGGGTGGTTGATCTTCTGGTATGTCATCATTGAATCCTGTGATAGCATCCAGCATGGGAAAGCTTAAAGATGCTACATGTTAAGCAAATCTTTACTGTTCAAGGGATTTTTGTGAGTAAAAGAGCTTTTGTTTGCAAAGTAAAATTCCCAACATACTTGTCTATTGTATGGTGCAGCATGTTGCTCCATACCAACCTGGCAATCCTGGGCGAGCCAACAACATTCTCACTCGTAAATTTGGAACTAATGGGCACCATCAACCACAAGAAGGCCAACATGTTAGCACCCCCTCGAATAAGATTGACAAAGTCACAACTGATCAGACAGACATTGTGGAAATTGCTTTGAAGAATGTGAAGCTGAATACTTCTTTGAAAAGTAAGCTGCCAAGTGTTTTTGTAATCCTTGGTTGCATTAGTATTAGCAATGTGATTTGATTCTGATACATATGGAATGCAGTGGTCACTGTTGCATCTTTGTTTTTGTCAGCTTCTAGCTTCCTCTGAGAACTTTTTGGGTGCAGGTGGTGAGATTGAGCCTCCACAACTACGCCCAAGCACCCCAGTTTCCAGCAGAGGGGCTTCAACCACCACCTCCACAACAGTTTCCACTCCTACCCCTACACAGGCACGTAGAAGTAGTATGACAACAACCAAACTGCATACAGCGAGTAATGTATTCCGGGCTGCCAATCGCAGTGACCTCGGGATTGGTCTAAGTCCAAGGCCTGCTACAGAGTTGGCCAGTGCATGTCATCTTACAGATGAAATCAGGCCAGCCACAAGTGCAGGGGAAAAACCATCTTTGAAACCAGAAGAGCACAATATTGTAGAGAACTTGCGAGGTGATGCTGGTGCAGACTCTCTTAGGATAGATTCACCCAGTCACAGAAAGAGGGGAGTCCCAGCAAAGAGAAGCTTTGATGGTGCAGATAGAAGTGTGCACACCTCTTCATTTCATCAGTTAGAGAAGCTTATCTCTGAGACACGTGTGTCTAATGAAGGAGAGGATAGCAGTGTTACCTGGAATGGGTCCAGGAGTTATAGGCGCAGTTCATCTTTTGAAGTTCCAGCTGATCATGTACAAGGCCGTTTCCAGTCCTACACAGGTTTGACCATAGAACTGTCTACTCGTGACCTTCACCTTGTTCATACGATGGTTGCCGTACCAATGTCTGTTATGACTGTCAAAGCAAGAGAAATTTTCTTATGGAGTAGACAGGAGGTCTTGATCTTGGATCCTGCATGGAGATAGTGAATAACCTTTGTATGGATTAAGTTCATATGTTGCCCTACCTGGTGCAGATGATATGACTCGGGTACAATCAGCTAGACACACGACAGGGACGGAGACTTCCACTACAGGTAGCAGCCCACATAATGTTGACTGTAAAAATAAATAGATGGTTCTTCCCAAAGACATTGTTCGGCCAAAACCTGCAAGAGATGACTGTTCCGTTGTGGTTGATGTGGCAGGTCGAGCTGACTCTGGAAGAACCAGAGCTTTACATGCACAATGGGAGAGGAGAGACAGGCCAAGCTTCTCAGAATCACCTCGTGTACTCAGTAGCTGTCCAGAAATACCTCGTGTGTCCAGTGGCTTCCCAGAAATGCCTTCTTTATCCCATACATCTTCAGAAAGGTCTTCTATATCCATTAGTGGTGGAGTGAAAACACTTGGGCTGGATATAAACTCGTTTGTTCCGGTGGGTACCACAGGAGCGTCTTTATTGTTAGTGTCTGTCACATACTTTGATTATCCATTGCTCAGCCTTATATGGATGCATTCAGTCCCCATAATTACCACATGGGTCTTTCCAGTCCCTTGTGGATTCGTATCTAATGAGGATAAGCAAGTTTCTGATCATTAGTTGCATCCATGATGAGCATTGTAGCTTGCAGTCATGTTTATTCTCTTCAATGGTCTGTAAGTTTGAGATGTATTGCATATACACACAAGTAAAAGCAAGCTGGTTTCCTCAAAGTTCTTATTGTGTCATTGCTTGGGCCATAGGTCAGTTCCTTACGGGTCACAAAAAGCTTATATGAGTGTGCTGCTGGGGAAGTGCAGAAAGGTATTAGCACAACATCAGAGCAGACAGTGTCTGCAGTGAAACATGACACTGACATTATTGAGGAGTTGATGCGACAGCATCACACCATGGCCAGCATAATGCAATCTCGGCTTACTAATATGCAGGTCCAGACATGGTGTTTCATTTCCTCACTAGCTTTCAAATGTTATTAACTTGTGCATACACTACTTGTCACATTGATGCGTTTCACTTAGGTTGATAATAGGAAACACTACAGCTATGTCAGTTTGAAGCTGTTTAATGCTTTGTAGCACAGAATGTCCTTTTTCATCAGACCTCCTCTTAATTCTAGAAAAGGCTCTGATACGCAAAATGTTGCTCTCTGCTTCATAGTTCCAGGATATAGACTGTGCCACCTGTCAAGTTTTTCCCCAAATGCCTGAGTGCAGATTTGGCTTGCAGGTTGTAAGACGATTTTGGATCAAAAATGATGCACGAGGAGCTGTGGAGGCGATGAAGAAAATGACAGACCACTCTGTAATAATATCCAACTCCACAGTTTTTTTTTGATGGACATGCCATTTAGTTTTTGCCACTGTGTCCACAGGAGCTTAAGTCATAGGGTAATAGTTTTTGCTGCAGCAAACTTCACTTTATGCATATGTAGGAGATTCGTGTACTCTCTAGGCTACATCAACAGATCCAGTTTATTAACATCATAGTTTCAGTGCTGTGTTATTCTAACTGGCTGCTGTCTATGCTTGTGCTCCAGGTTCTAGTGGATGTGCTCAGTGTATTGATGGAGAGAACAGAGCTTCTGACATTGGAGATCTGCTGCATGCTCATCCCCCTGTTGAATGGTTTGCTTGCCAGCGACCAGGATAGGTACTTGATCTCAGCTGATTTCAAAATTTTGTGGCTGTGTACATGGCTGTAAATGCAGAACTCCCATGTGTTACCAGTAGTTCTGGCTGAGGTCATCATGGAGACTTCTTCTGTACTAAGGACTTTTTATTACCTGAAGAAAAGTTTCAACTTAGTATGGGCTGATGTCCCTATGGACAATCAGATTTTTTGTTGTGTTTGTAGTATGTCGCATAACTGCTGTTCATGTTATAAGGTGGGCTTGACAGGAACCTCATGACAGCACTCTCTTTTGATGAAGCTTGTAAACATATTTGTGGGCTTGACAGGAACCTCATGACAGCTCTTTCTCTTTTGATGAAGCTTATAAACACATTTGGCCCTGTCATCCATACAACCCGGACTTCAGCACCTTCATTGGGTGTTGACCTCCAAGCAGAGCAACGGTATCACATGAGATCCCTCTGCTATACCCATTGTAGCTTTATGGTGATGGATCACCCTATGGAGAGGATCTGATGATTGACTTGACAGTAAAATTGTTATTGGACTTATGCACTCACCTCTACATCTTGCCATCATCAAGATAACAAAAAAAACTCGGTTCTATGCTGCTCTTGGTGTATATTCAATGAAATTGTGATTATATGGCAATGATAGAAGAAGGGTGAACTGTTTCTAGACCTGCAATGACTTTGTTATGTGCCTATGTCAAATTAGTGGCATTACAATTTCTTTCAAGATAATTGCAAGTTAAAGGAAGCTGTGGAAGCATGTTGGGCAGGCTGGAGCGGTGTGTTATGTGTTACCATGAGTTGCAAACTGTAGGCCATTGTTTACTTCCACTCATGAGGTACTTGCCTGCACATTGGCATTCTATGTCCAATTTATTGAAGTGCTTTCTTCATTGGAACCTGCAGTTAATTATTGTTTTGCTATCACTGGTAAGTGAAAGTGACAAATGTCTGAGAACAATTTATTGCCAACCATTCAGATGTACTTTTCTTGGTGGCAGGTTGAGTATTTCATGACTAGGTTACATGACTAGTTGGAATATGTCACATAGTCAAAACTCAAAAGCTTCAGAGCTGTTTCACATCAATCATGTTTACTTTTTATGAGGACTGTTTGAACCAAGAGAGCCTTGGCTCATTTTGTATGCTTGCCTGTATCCTTGTTTTGTTGCAGGAGAGGTGGAGAAATTGCCTCGTTGACAAAAGAGTTACGTAGTGCTCTTGAACGAGTGTGACCTGTCACATGCTTGGTCAGTATTCCCACCCTGTCCTGTCTTTTGCTCCTACCATGATTAGCTCCAGATAGATATGATGTCATGCACAGGTTGTTGGACTAGTTCACATTTTACTGGAAGACCCACCCAGCCATTACATTGTCCCTACCCTTCATTCATCTGACACCACCTTTCAGATGAATTTGGATGTACTCATGTTTGGATCCCAGATATAGTGAGCTATAAATCAGTTGCATACAAGAGTTGCTGAATCAGCACCCCAGTATGCATCTGTATTTATGAGATTCAAACTAAATGGAATCACCAGTTGTAGGCCTATTCCTGAGCATTGTTATCACTTTAGAGCATGATTTTCAAACGTTGGAAGTTTGAAGGGGCTTTGACTTCGAAGCATCTTAAATTGTGGTCTATTAGGTAATTGTTGGTTCTGAGTTCTCTATGTTTTTCCTATCAGGAGGAGCATAATTGAAGTGTAAGGACATCCAGGTTGGGGTGAAAATTAGGGTTACTGATTCTTGCACCATGCTCTTTTACAGGCAGGGTGGTCATAGAAGGCCTTGTGCTTTGTATAACAACAATACAACAATGGTATTGTGGCTCCTTTTAAGACCTATGTTAGGTTTGCTGCAAAGTATGGAGTATGGACCTCATTATTGACTTGAACGAGTGCTTTGAGGCAGTGAGAACAATTGGATTCTTCTGTAGAGCATTCTTGGTTTTGAAGATTAGCCTGTATTGTGACAAATTCTGAAGCTAAGTTGGGCCTGTAAGAAGAAGCCAAGAATCCTGGTGCCATCCTATTGTGGGATTTGGTAGGTCTTTTGTGCCTGTCGACAGTGCCCAACATACTGTGGACAGAAGAAAGAATGCTGTAGTCTGAGTCTACAGAAGTGCACTAGTTGATTAGAGCATGCACCTAGTTCCAAAGCCAGGCATTTTTTTTTCACTGTGGCTTTTCTTGGATTGCAGTTGTCAGTACAAGATTGCACAAGCCTTGCGCACATGAGGAAATCATTTTTTGCGGGGTTTCTGGTTGAACTGAAATGTCAAGTCTAGGCTTACCACTGTTTTTTTAGGTTCAACTGGAAAACAGTAGAACATTGGAAAAAATGGGGCAAGAAAATGACTTTCAAAGTCAGGGAAACTGTTGTACAATGTACCATGATTTCACCACATATTTGTCAGTTAACTGCTCCCCAGTTGATGATAGCAGTTCTTCTATGCAGGCCATAAAGGAGAGCTGGATATCCATCTCAATTCATGTAAGTAGATTGCTCATTTATTTACCCATACACTTGTGTTTCAATGGAGCCATTTGTGTTGCTCAGAAATGTTCAGAAAGCATTTAGCATTTCATATGCCATCTTTAATCCTCACATGTCTCTAGATTGAAATCAGTGGTGTCTAGAAATGGGTTTCTGGAAGGTTTCTAGACCTGGGTTTCTAGAATCCTCTCTTACAGTCGTCAGCTATGAGGAGAATTA
>Ga0209208_10012511_pt1 | contig 10738 bp, 4 predicted proteins | sample S1TSphfallax_3_FD_187694 | JGI IMG/M metagenome (GOLD analysis project Ga0209208, IMG submission 187694) | Host-associated microbial communities from peat moss isolated from Minnesota, USA - S1T2_Fd - Sphagnum fallax MG (SPAdes) (version 2) | ecosystem: Host-associated > Plants > Peat moss >... | reverse complement strand
GCTTTTGCATTATGTGCAGTTGCAGTTGTAGTCTTTGTTCATTAAGTGCTGTTATTTGGTGTATTATAGATAGATACATCAAAGATGTTAAACTTTTAGATCCTAGTTCCTCATGATTGGGTTTTGGTATGTGCCTAATAGTGTGTCCGGGTTATGGAAACAGGGTACTTGGATTTTGGTCCAGAGTAGATGGCTATGAGAGAGAAGGCTTTTGGCATGGTTGCCGGTGTTTTTAAGTGACATGGAGTCGTTGCTCTAGACATGCCTGCTTTTGATCTCTGAGAAACTCTTATGGGCAAGTATGGTGAGGACACTCAAGCTCACCTTGCACCTTGCAGACCAGGTTCACAAGTGTGCCCTACTCTTTTTATGTGCTATTTAATATCACAAAGATGGGTTTAGTCACAAAATTGTACCTATCATTATTGCACTACTACAATGTCAACTTGAATGATAAACACTTTACCACTTCCATGCAAACTAAAATTCTGCAGTTTGTGCTAGGACTAAAAAATCTAGAAACTACAAAATCAAATTTGCATATATGTATATTTATATATTAAGATGGTGTGGGCTACTTAGGTTATGAGTTCCCAAATTGAGATGTTTCAAGTTTTGTTTGAAAATTTCATGCTCCAGAAGCATGACTTCAAGTTTCAAGTTTTTTTTTGGGGTGCCTCTACAAGCTCATGGCATTGACTTCACATAAGTTGTGTTCTCAGCTTGTGACCATTGTGTTGTTCATCATCTTTCTTGGAATTAAAAGTTCAAGTTTTTAAACATTTTTTGCATTGTCCATTTTGATATTTTGGATGTTGGAACTTGAACCAAATCCTACCCATAACTAGGGATTATTTAACTGAAAATTGGAATAGATCTAACTTGAAAATAAATAAAAAATCAAAAACAAAAACAAATTTGCTCTGCTAATAAAAAAACCAGAATCGAAACCAGGTCCCATATTTGAAATAAAAAGGAACCAGAATTGAACCAAGACCGATCAATCTGGTTTAGAGCCATTCTATAAAAAATTTATAGGTCCTACAGCCATTCAATCTTAACCCTATGGGCCAAAAGCATTAAACTTTCACTTTGAAACCTGAAATTATACCTTTCAGTCATTTGTTACTATAATGAAACCTTGTTACATTTTTTCCTAGTATACTTGGTGGGAACATTACAATGTGTAATTTTGTCTCTCATGTACAACTGAGCCAGCCATAATGGGTTTCCAATGGATGGGTGCAGGGGTGGGTGCTGGGTCACATGATCCCAAGATGAGGCCCTTGATCCAGTCCTAAAGGTCAAACTCCCCAGTTGGAGGGCTGAACTGTTACAACTGGAACATGCCTAGCACACAGTGGGTCCAAAACCCTGCAATGACAGTCTGTTGAATAACCAACTAGTTTTCAAATGAAGAAGAGATTCTCCAAAATCAGGTCAAATGAAGGAGCTCACAAAGCCCTTGTTATTAGGGTCAGTTGCCGAATCCATTCTCTAAGGATCAGCTAATGATCAGAAATGAATAACAGGAACTTGAAAGATCAGCTGATCCCTTGAAAAGTGCATGCATGGGTGGGGTCTTAGACCGGATCCAGCCACTCCTGCTATGTGGGCCTGAACTAACTACTCTTCTAAAACAGTAGAGTTGTCCGTAAAGTCAGGCGATTAGGGGGCGAGAACGGCCAATTTCGGCATAATAGGGCATCAAACACGTAACTGGGAATGAAAATTTTACAAAAGGAAATAACTGGGACCCAAACTAGATTTTCCACCAATTTTGTTGATAAACTCAGTTTCATCCTGTCTTTCCTTTTTCCTCAGAGCCTCCACTGCTGCTACATATATTTTCAATGCTCCTACCTGTAGAACTACTAGAATTACTCTCGAACCTTGTGCATTAGATGCTGAGTTTCAGCATTTCATACCAAGATTTAATAAAATTTCCTTACTTTGTTGATACCACTCATAGAGCTGATAGGGGGCGAAAGCAGAGGAGATAGTGGGTGAAACAGAGGGTGACTTTACTACGGAGATCTCTAGTGTGCAAGTTATTTTCTCCACCCATCTATAAACATCAGATCTTGAACAGTGTTATAGACTGAAAGTGTTTCTGATTTCTTTGAAATCGATTTCTTTGAAATCAGAATCAAATAAACCATTGGTCCTGTATTAAAAACCCTTTACAGAGAACCAACAGTTTTCATATGAAAGAATCAGCAATGAACTGATGCATTTATGGATGGGTCATTTGAATCTCTTCAAAATATTTGAGAACTGTGCCTTACATACCAGAATCAGGTCTTTGATGTTTTGGAGAATCAGGCAGGTTGCGAATCCTAAGAACCAACCTGATAAGGGTGGGGGGGGGTTTCTTCTTGTTTTTAATAACCGCCCAACAGTTGCATTATACCTCATGCATATGTACAGATGCAAAGTCAAACTCAATTTCACACTATTTTAAAACATGAACATCATCAAAATTATTGTTAACAAGCCATTGTACTACTTGTGATGGACTTGTTCTTGTTATAAGCTTTGGTGGCATATAAAAAGAGTGTTTGTTGTTTCCCTGCTTCCTAAAGCAGAAATGGACATGAATATGCAATCCAATCCCTATGATAACAAGCTCGCACCAAGGAAACTGTACATTCTATAACATTGAACAAATTCCTGGACAATGGACAAACAACTTGGATGTGCTTTATTTTCTGTTGGCATTCCTGTGGATTTAAATTTCAAGCATGGAAGGCTTGAGCTTGTAATTACCCATATTGGGAGGCTCTCTCTCTCTCTCTTTTCAAAGAAAGAACCTGCAGCTATGGGTCATGTACATGGATTCACGGTTCTCAAAAAATCAAAAACTGGGAGGTTATAACAAAATCAAAGAATCCTCCAACACTGGTAATTTACATCTACACTAATGACAAATAGCCTTGTCGACAAATGGTGTGTGTGTATAGTGACCATTACTCATTGATAAAATGCAACTTGTGTCTAATAGAGTGTTTCTTTTATGTTGCAGTTTGCATCATCATCAGTTTGACGACATTCCATCTATTTTGTGAAAGTCTCACACAATGTAAGGATTATATTCACATAAGGAGGCCATCTCCTTTCATTTCTAATCCACTTTCTTTTGGTATCATGGCTTCATAGAGGGTGCACCAAATTTTGTCTAGTTTGAGTTAAAGGTGGGCATCATGGGGGATGACCCATCTACCTAACCCACCTTCTTTGTTGGTGTCAGATGTTATTTAAGATAATTAGTTGGGGACTTGTTTTGAGGGCCTGTTTCTGTAACAAAATTTGACATTACTTGTATCTGCTGGGTATCATGGGGAAAAAAAAAAAACACTCAAGTAATGGACAATTCAAAAAATTAATTCTTTGGGAAATATGTAAACATTGGAAATTCAATAAGAATGACACTATTGTCTAAATTTGGGGATTTCAGATATAAATTTCTCAAAATCTGGCTACTGGATTCTTTTGGTCTCCAAGTGGTTAAAATTTGCAAAGGACAAAAGAAACTCTGAGCCTCCATCCTTTCGTTTAATATACCTACTAGACAACATACCCTAGTACCTTGGCCAATTCGACATTAATTATATTATTTTCAAAAATGTTGAAAATTTCAAAAATTATTTCTTCCAAGTCAAAAAATATTGTGAAGGATAATAGTGAATATTTAGGAATATTCCATTTTTTGAAATGAAAATTTCAAATTTAATTAATTATTCGACGGACATGTGTTGAAATGGCCAAGGTACTACGGTATTAACAACAACTTCCTTATAATGAATTGATTGATTTTGTAACCTCAAGTGTGCAAACTTATTCTAAGAATCCAAATCTGTTTGGTTTGGGGTGTAGAGATAGGGGAGGCAAGGACAATTGAGACCTTTGTTCCTTGTTCTAGCCTCTCCCTTAGGAGTGTCTCTTTTTGAATTGATGGATTATGTGACCCAGCATCCATGGCCAAAGTGACAAACAACCCACCAGTGTTTTTTCTAAGGATTCTTCAAAGTGGCCCTAGTGGGTGGCCTTAGTGGCTACTGTGTGCTTGAGTTGCCAACCCATGTGGTTACAATTGGATGCCTAGTTATCTTTTGATTGACTATACATGAAGAACAAATAAAAATAACATACGATGATTTTCCCCCTTAGAGGTGTTGGTGTATTTGGCTATTGCAGGCTACATTGGGAATGTGAATAATGGCTATTATAAACTTGACAAAGTCTGAATTTAGGCTATTAACTTGCAAGCCTGCACATTAATTTCTACTAATACAAATAAATCAAATGGGAGGGAGGGAAATTTTTTTTACCCAAAGCTCAAATTGGTTGGCATCATGAAAATTGGGGGTTGTTGTAGGAGGTTGTAACTTGAAACCTCTAACACTCACACAAACATGATGCATAATAAGAGCTTAGAGGTTAGGAGCTGGAGCTTACAAGTTGTAAGTTTGTAACACAAACTTCATAAAATTTTAGATGATGTAGAACCCATACACAATGCACATTGACACAAATGGAAAGTGTAAGGGTCTGAAGACAAGATCAGACACCTATTACCATTGAGTAGCAAAACATATACATGCTCAAAAATGAGGCAAACATGACAAAAATTTACAATACAAAAACCAGGGTCTATGGGGTTGGGCATGAAAAGTTTTCATCTCCTACACATATAATAGCCATAATACTTCAAGAACCTAGAACTTTCCAATTAAATAGTAGTAATGAGCAATTGTTGGTGAGCCATTGATGAAGCCAAAATACATCAAGCCAAAAGACCATTCCTTGTTTTTTCATCAATCCAAGTTGTGATGGCATCAGTATAAGGAAAGGTATCAATAATGTAAAGAAGTTATGTTAACATACGAACCACCAAATCCAAATGTTCACAAAGCCAAGTTCACAATCTTGTTTTCATGAACATCAAAGCTGAGAAAGTTCTTTCATCTTTCACAGATCCCATAACTTGAACCACATCCAACTCTACCACTTTCATGAACACAAAGAATCAAACACATAACAAAACATTGGAAGAAATCTTTTTCCAAAGTCTAGACATTGAATTGAGATTTATGGGCTAGTCCATATCCCATTAAGCAATGGACATCATTGTGATCTTGAAAAAAAAGACTATAGGTGTAAAATATTCACACCAAGATCCAAGTTTGGGTGAATCAAAGCTTCTTGGACTAATAATAGAAGCTTTCAAAAAAGGTTTGTTCACAAGACAATTTTAGCTTGTAGTATGGGTAAACCAACTCTAAAACATCCATCTCACCTTGGGTAGGAAATTGTTTTCAAGTTCATTGATGATCTTGGCTATTATTTCAAAACATTGTTTTGCACATGGTTAATGTTTTGTTGGAAAATAACATTAGTCACATGCACATAGAGTGATGTCTTATGACAATGAAAATGCATAATGATGGAAGTGTGAGCAATTTGAAAAGTTAAGCTTTTCAAACTAATATTCAAATCAAGTGCCCATTCATGCAACACCACATTTGATGTCGCATTTAGCAAGTTCCGATACCCATTGAACATGTCATTCAAGTAGGCATTCTAAGGGTCAAAGTACCAACAATTGAAATTTGCTTGGCTTAACTTGACTACAACAAATCACATACAAAACATTGCTGGGATTGGGAGAATTTAATTAACTCATTTGGCCCTTCAAGCATGGGCATGATACAAAAAAGCCCCAACATTACTTTTAGATCATAAAGGATAAACACATAAAAATTATGAACTAAACCTTAAACATGTTGATTTTGATTCACAAAACAATGAGCACAAATGAAAGTTCGACTAAAGCTATGAACCTAAAATGGCAAGTGCTTCAATTGAAATAGAAAAACTTCAATACTCTAACAAGATAAATAAGACTTGAACAACAAACTCACAAGTTTAAAGATTTGAAGAATGCCTCAATTTTTTAAAATAAAAACACTAGATTCTAGATTGTATTTCATGATTTCAACAATTAATTTAGTGTTTACATCCCATGACCTTGGGTCTTACTATGATTACAAATATGTGAAATCAACAATTACAATAATTAGTTTGAACCTTTGAACCATCACTAGTTAGATGAGATTTGGGAATTTGAAAACATGTACTCATTAAAGCAAACCCATAATTGGGTGGTACCATTGAGAACCACCTTTCCAAAATCGACGGAAAGATGGACCCAATTTAATTAAATAAGGAAATTTAACCTTTTAAATTGTGATTTTTACCTTCAAGAATTGGTCAAAATATTATGGTTGTTTCAGTTGACTATTTATTAAACAAATAGAAAGAGGATTATTTAAAGTCTTCCTAGAAATTAGAAATATTAAAAACAGTGAAAAAAATGTGCCTTTTGGGTGTGGATGAATTCAAACAAGCCAAAATTGATGTCAAAACAACAATTTTTTTGCAATTCTTGTTGCATTTGTCTACATGGTGCCACTTTAATGGTATGTGAATCATGGAAATTTTTTATTATTAAATAATATGGGTATTGAAAAATCTAAAAGGAGTCACAAATCTTCGAATATCAAAGTTTGGTTTGAACAAAGGATGTTTAGTAGTTTCATTCAATAATGTTACTTTCACAAAGGGCCCCTTAATTTTCATAACACAATTTCTTTGATCCTCAATTTTTTTGTAATAATAGGGTATTATTAGACACATTCAAATTTCAAAATCTTCCAATTTTGTGTTTATAATCAAAATTTAAGGTTTAAAAAAAATTCATGAGTCTTTTACAAAATGTAAATGTGATGCAATGTATATGTTGTTTAAAGAAAAGTTTTAGCTTATAATATATGAAATTAAACTTGAAAATGTTAAAATGTTTTGGTATTATTTGAAATTGTGACATGTTGGCTTGTTAAATGTCATTTAGACCCATTTGTGTTCTTAAATAAAGGAACCTTAGATGTTACTTTCTTGAAACTTTTTCCTTAACCATTCATTTGGAATTTTAATTTATTTTTTTGTGATCCAATTGAAAATTTGAAATTTAGACGATTTGGGTAATATTGTGATATAAATTTGAATTAAAAAAATTTATTTAAATGAGTCTTATGTTTTTTGAAATAAGGTGGGTTTCAAAATTTTGAGGTGTGATGTTCTTAGTGGTACCACCCAAGGATGGGTTTGCCCGTTACATGTAAACTTGGTCCTTCAATACTACCCAAAAAACATTGAGTTGAAAGCCAACTTGAACATTGAAAGAATTCAAATTCTAGATCTTGCAAGTTGCAAATGCTTGAGTTTTAGAAGAAATTTCAAGCATAATGATAACTTAAATCATGAAATCAAAAGGTAGGGTTAAGATATTTAAAAATCCATCTTGTCTATTTGCATTAAAGGGTTTTGATTTGATAATCACAATCATTGCATTGTCTCAATAATTCTTGAACATTTCAATTTTTGTTTTCAATGTACCCAAATCCTAGCACACTCATCATAATTAACCACAAGATTTGTTGATTTCAACAAATGATGCATAACTAATGATGATAGGTGAATTCAAACTAAAGTGAACCATTGTTTGTGTCATAATGACAATTTCTATGATGTAAATGCAAATGCAATGGCTGATGTATATTTACATGCCAATTTTTTTCAATAGGGACTTAATTTGACATTATTGACCTAAGTATGCATATGATGCAAATGTTGTTGTGTATAACTAACATAATTAAAATATTTGAATAATTTTAAAGTGAAATTCATGGATTGTCATTCAAGACAATAATTTTCATACATGGGGCTTCAAAATGGTTTGATAATTAATAATATAGGTGACACACCCCCAAGTTCCTTGATAGATTTGATTATGAGTCCAAGGTGAAAACAACAGAAGGATAAAGAGTTGAGGTACACTCTTTGGTTCGTAGCACTTTGAAGGTAAAGGGGCATGTTAGAGTTTTGGGATGGGACTAGGATAAGTGACAAGTGGGTCAATTATTCACATGGACCTGTACAAACCAAACAACAAGTTGGTTACTGCATAATTGGAACACCTTTGGTGCATGGACAAGCCATGGGCAAACATAAATTCACAAGACTCATCACATCCAAGACTTGGGGGAAGCCACCACCTTCCCCCTTATAGTATTCTTTGTGTTTAGCCACAGGGCCAGCACCCAAATGTCATTTTGTCATGGGACTACTAAGTTGGAGTCTTGAAATTCTTTAAATTGGGATACTTGGGAATTTTTTTATGTAGACATTCGATTGAAACAAAGTTGTAGCCTTCGTCGAGAACTTTCCAACGGTATGTGGCATGTCACCTGGATGCAAGTAAATTAGGGTGATTTTTGACATTTAGTGGTCGGGAGTCAAATTGGCAATTTGACTTCTGACCTTTCTTCTGGCCATAACTTATGTTTTAAGTACCCAAATGGTTCATGAAAACCCATTTTAGACATTTACGTTCCAAAAGTTTTCCTATGGTATAAGAAATTCTTTAATAAAATGAATTTTGACCCCCTGAAATTGCCCTTTCAAAATTCGGAAGTCCACCAGGATTCTAATTCCCAAAGTGGAAATTCACTTGGGAGTGTGTGGGTTCATTCCCTCACACTCTCCTACACTCCCAGCAGCATGAAATGTGACTCCCAAGCTTCACCCTTGTCTTGGTCATGAGCCCAAGGCTAAGCTTGTGACAATAAATTTTAGGGATTCATTTTTTATTAGGTAATATATCAACGAAATCAAGTTTTAAATTTTGGAACATGTCAATTGTGGGTTATTTTTAATGGAATTTTTGTTATTTTTTGTTAGCATTAAAAAAACAGGTTTTTTGAAAAGTTCATATCACTATAGAAAAATATTTATTTTATATTGGGTTTGTGCACAAAAGTACAAAAGAATTATCTTTAAGTGGGGTTAAAGCTAAATGGAAAAATATGGATTGTTATTTTATTAATTGATGATTGACCCATCCAAAATTCAAAAAAAATTGAAGGAAATGAACTTGAGTGATGTTTTCAAATGCTGCATTTGGGTCCACCATAGTTGGCATTCACTTTAGTAAGAGGGTTGTCTTGTGAACATCAACAAGTGGTGATAGGTATGTAATGTTCATTGCATTTTTGGTGAAGGACAACAACGATGGGTAGGAGAAAATCATATTGGATGGTTGAGTGCACCCATCTAGTTGTTAGGTTTTTTGTAAGCTTGTCACATGTGATGATTTAGGGGAAAGTGTAAATGAATCATGTATTTTAGTGTGTAGTATTTTTGTGATCTTAGATTTTTCACCTTATTTTTAACCTTAGAGGTAGAAGGATGAGATTTTAGGTCAAATTTTGGTGAGATTTTTCCATTAAAAAACATTGACACCCATTAATGCACAATGTAGGATGGATGGTATGTGGACATGAAAAAGTTTTTGTTGTATTCTTATCCAATCATTAACCATAATGGTTGGCTATGTATTAAGTACTAACCAATGTTGTATAAATGGCATGACACCTTTCTAGTATTTACAAAGGTTCTTTGATTTCAGAATTGTTGTTCTAAAACAACTTGAAGAATTGATCCTAATATATAACCATCATTATTCACTAAATAAGAAAAAATAATGGAATAATTACTTAAAATTTTAAAAATATTTGTTGGTTCTTTCATGAAAGCCATTGGTTTGAATTTTTGAAATAACAAGAACTAGTGGTTCTTTGAATCTTAATAGGAAATTCAAGCTCACAATTTTATTAGTTTAAAATTTCAAAAATAGAGTTGCGGGCCATTAATAAAATCAATTACCCACACAACATTGTATTAACCATCCACGTATCTATTTACTTAAAATTGTCAAAGGTTAGAATAAACTTTAAGAATTCTTTGACAGAAATTGTAGTATTAAATTTTTTATATTGAAAATTTTCTAATGAAAACAGATTGCTAAAAAACTGATACCAGAAAAAAATGTATATTTTTAGTACTGTAAAATTAAAAAGTTGATTCAAGTTTCTAGATTAGTCTTTTAAAAGGTAAGTAAAATTTTCTTCTAGTTTTAGAGTGATTTGAAGAGTTTTACCTTTTTTTAATGGGATCATTGTTTTGATCCTTATACTTACTTCTAATCTACTTAGGAGGGGTTTTATTCATTGTATTTTTGATGTTGAGTAATTCAAGCCATTGGATTTTTGTTTAGTGATTTTGAAATGGTATTTGTTTTGAAAAATTGGAATATTTGCTTGCTGAAGTGTTGGTGTTCTCTTTTCCAGCTTTGTTGAAGTTCTTAAAAAAAACTTAGTAATTTATTTGTATCATCAATTTTAGAATTTCCTTCTAGTAATGATTTGTCAATATAAAATTGCAAAAATCAAATTCTTATTTTTTTTACTTCCAAACTTGGGATAACACTGAGAAGCCTTAACAAGGACCCACCAAGGATGAAATATTTTTGGAATTTGGTGTTCTTAAGGTGTTTTGTATGGTTCTTTCACATTCTCACCAAGGTTCTAATGGTTATTTATTATGTTATCGATTAGTTCCCCAAGTTCCCAATGTGTTTTCAATAGCACTACACTTTATCATATTCAAGAGTACTTATTTAAGCCTAAAACGAAAACATAATAATCATTCTAATTTACTTGAAACAAATTACAATCATGGGTCAAAAGATATGAGTTTTTACTTGTAATTACTTATGTTTAATAGAACCAATATTATGAAAAAATGCCAAATAAAAAAGAAAACATATTTGGCCAAC
>Ga0209208_10012510_pt1 | contig 10739 bp, 8 predicted proteins | sample S1TSphfallax_3_FD_187694 | JGI IMG/M metagenome (GOLD analysis project Ga0209208, IMG submission 187694) | Host-associated microbial communities from peat moss isolated from Minnesota, USA - S1T2_Fd - Sphagnum fallax MG (SPAdes) (version 2) | ecosystem: Host-associated > Plants > Peat moss >... | reverse complement strand
AGTTTAGTCTAAAATATGTTGTTGGCCCAACTATCAACAAGATTATGTAATTGTTCAAAGTGTCAATAATGACCTAATAATAAATCCAAACCATGGATTAAAAAAAATAAAAATAAAATTAATTTAAAATAAAAAAATTGATTTGAAACTCAATGTTGTAGTGCAAAAATTTTCAATCTACTTTCTGATTGCCTAACATTTCATTTTCTTGCACACCTCCAACTTAGGTCTAAAAATCACAAAATCACCTCAAATTAATCTGGCTACTTGTCAAGATGAAGGATTTCCAACAAGACCAAGAGCTTGCCTCAAATGCATTAAAATATTTAGTTTTGATTTAGTTTTGAAATTTTTACAAAATTATCCAATATTATGTAACTCTTGCATTGTAGGTTTAAACACTATCAAATGACCTTGACTCACCGTTTACTCATCGAGGGCTTTCTAATGGTACCAAGAGCATGATGGCTGTTGATGTTGATGCATCCCTACTTATGGTGGGTTTTTTGAATGGTACCAAAAGCACAATGGGTGTGTTATGGTATACATAACTCACTGGTGAGAGGGCACAAGTTATTGTGAATAATTGAGGCACATAAGCACCAAGACTATTCGAAGTAATCATCATCAGTGTGCTTAGCCAATTACTGACATGACCAGCCCTCAAGAAAGTAACTTTATATATTTTAATTTAAAATTTCTCTTTGTTATGGTGAGACCTCCATGAACTCTCGGCATCTAAATGTGATGACATTTGACTGTTTTTCTTCAAAATTCAGCCACTTTTGAAAAAACAAAGAAAAATTCCCAACAGAGAAATCTTTGTACAATACGCACGTGACTATTTGTTTTTTGCTTTTTTTGTTTTTGGGGTCCCTACGGTTATTGTGAAAATAATTTATTAAAGAAAAAAACAAACCATGACTCTGAGTGTTTTGGATTGCTTGCAAGAAGAAGGTGTTTGAAATGTCAACAAGGACAAGATTAAAAAAATCGGGATGAGCTTAAAATCCGTATCTAGTTTCTTCCACACCACTGACTCGGTCGGTCTGCCGAGTTCAAATGGAATTCAAACAAATGCAGTGTTCATCGCAGTTTACTTTACTTTTGGGTGGATTGTGTCAGACGGCCATTGAAAGACAAATAAATAAATATGATGGATGCAACATAAAATAAGTGATACGTAACAAAGAAAAGGCCCCACTTCTAGGGGTGTCACCAGAAAAATAAGTGAAAATAAGTGTATAACTATAGTCAATTATGGTACATGAATTTTCAGGTTACACCCACGACCGTGGGCGGGTGGCTTTATGGTACCTAAAAAGAATGGCTAGAATTTTTATTTTTATTTTTTCCTATAACTAAAAACACGAAGAAACCTTATGTTTGGTACCTTGGCTAGAATTTTTTATTTAATTTTTTTCCCCAAGCTATAAACATGAAGAAACCTTATGTTTGGTACCTTGCCTAGAATTTTTTATTTTATTTTTCCCCTCAAACTAGAAACATGAAGAAACCTTATGTTTGGTACTTTGGTACGGATGAACATTTATAAAATGTAATATTACTCCTTGAAAATGAAAGATGCTTGCTTCCCTTGGACCGGAGTGAATCTTACCTTTCTTTCTAAGGTAGACTCCAAAATATGCTTAGAAATTTCTGAATGGAGAAGTGGGCCAAGAGAGTCTAGTGGGGTTATGTTAACTTGCGTTATAGTGGGTTTATGTTTGCTTGAAGGCAAAAATAAAAAGGAAAAATAACAACCGACCCATCCACCAACCGACCAACAATCAGCACCAAGCACCCAACAAGATGTCCGTGATTATTCATTCACCCCCAAAGCCCCTCTCCATACATGAAGGTTTCTTCGGTTATACGACTTGTATGCACAAGGCCAATTGAGTTCATAGATGCTTTGCACCAGCCCTTTTTTTGGGGCTGGCTATATATATATATATATATATAGCCAAAATTCAATATTAAAGATTGAAAGTGCTAAAATCATGTTCTTCTCAAACTTTTCAATTGCCAGGATTCAAAAAATTTGAAGAAAAATCATTGCCAGATTCCGTTACATGTGTTTTTCAAGTAGGGTAGCCGACAACATGAATCATCCAAGAACACATTAAAAAAAATGGCAGTCAGAAAATGACCTAGTGGATGACACCAAATGCACAATAGATGATAAAATGCACAATTTGGATGAAGAAAGTGTGTGCATTTGTTGTCCCGCGGACGTTGCCTTGCCTTCTCCTTCGAAGGAGAAAGTGGATTGCGTAGGCGGGAAAAGAGAGAGAGAGAGAGAAAGAAAACGAGAACGGGAGCTTGGTCGAGATCGAGAGAGAGGGAGAGGGGAAATCCCATTGCAGAAGAGTACCGTAGTAGATTTGAGGTCAGGAATTATGGCAATGGCGGAAGAGGTTGGGGAGTTTTACGTGCGGTACTATGTAGGGCACAAGGGGAAATTCGGGCACGAGTTTCTGGAGTTCGAGTTCAGGCCGGATGGGAAGCTCAGGTACGCCAACAACTCCAACTACAAGAACGACACTATGATCAGGAAAGAGGTTTTCCTCACCCAGGCCGCTCTTCGCGAGTGTCGTCGCATTATTTCTGATAGCGAGGTGAGTTTTGTCTTGGGTTTTGTTCTCTCTCTCTCTCTCTCTCTCTGCTCTTATTCTTTTCCTCCTCCCTCTTCTTTTCTTGCTTTTTGTTTTCCTTTTGTTCTCTTGCTTGTGGCTGCTGCTGGAAGGCGAGGTTTTTATGGCCTTAGGTTTTAGGGTTTAGGGTTAGGGTTAGGGTTTGAGGATAATAACTGGGAATAGACACTACTACTGTGTTTTGCTATTACGTGATTTTTATTTTTTCTTTTTGGTTTCCTTTTTTGTGGGCGAGGTCTCTATCTATCTATTGTTGTGTAGATATTGAAGGAAGATGACAACAACTGGCCTGAGCCAGACAGAGTTGGACGGCAGGAGCTGGAGATAGTCATGGGCAATGATCACATCTCTTTCACCACCTCCAAAATTGGTTCCTTACTTGATGTTCAGAGCAGTAAAGATCCTGAAGGCCTTCGCATCTTCTATTACCTTGTTCAGGTACCTGTCTTCTTCCTTTTTTCTTCCCCCCCTTGTTTTCGCAGCTTTCTTTCTTCATCCTGTGTGTGTGGCTGATGTTTTGTTGATGTTTTGCATCAACAATAATAGCAACTGCAATTGTTGTGCAATGATGAAGTTCCGACACCCCTCATGGAAACATGCATTGGCTAGGTTTTCTTGGGATGTAGCACTAATGATTTGTTTTTCCACCTTGCAGGATCTGAAATGCTTTGTGTTTTCCCTCATAGGTCTGCACTTCAAAATCAAACCCATCTAGTAGAATTGGAAGTCATCTTCAGCAAGTGAAGATACTCTATGCTGCTGCTATGGTTCTTTGTGTTTGATCCTTACATGAAGTGAAGAGGGGACAATAGTGTTCATGTGAGCACAAATTTTGTATCTCTCTTTATTGCCTCTGACCTTCTTTGATATCAGCTCCTCCACCACACTGAGAATGATCTGTAGTTAGACCGTGGAGAGTATTCACAAACCTCACACAACATTGTCAGGGTCAGGGAAATTCTGCATGTCATCATAGATTCTGCAAGAAGGTGCAAAACAGAATTACTGAGGCATGCCAGATTCAAAACTGTGCATGGGTTCAAGCATTGAATATTATATTTTGATTCCAAAGTATGTATGTCTTTAATCAAACCAGCATGCTGTATGTACTCTACTGGAGAGATTGACATATTGTCACATTGTACATGTTGTCCTGTGAACATTGAACCTTTGCAGAGATTAGTGAAGCCACATATAGGCTCGAGTCTTGTGAGATGCAGTGATGTAACAGTTGTTTGTACATCTCATGTGCTGAGAGTGAGAATCAGCTTGATGATCTTGTGTGCTCTGCCATCTTTTTGGAGATGAGGCTGCTGCCTGTCTTGTTTTGGTGTCTTATCTGATCTTATGCCATGGTTGAAAGGTGGAATATTGTGGTTGCAATCAGTTAGGCAGAGATGAAGGTCTTGCCAGAAAGTGAACTGTGGCATCAGCAAGGGGTCATCTCACAGAAAGCAGAGAGGTCTGATCATATTCTACCTCATGAAACACAATTTCCTGTCTTGAGATTCTGAATGAGGTGTGAGAGAGACAGGTTGCCAAATTCCTAACAATGGGATGCTGCTGTCTACATTGCAGCAGTTTGCTTGGTGGCCCTGCAAATCTGTGATGTTAAGCTCAGATGTCAAGCTCAGCTTTGCCCTTTTTGTGGTAGGTAGACTTCCATTACAAATTTGCCAGACTTTTTTTCTGTTTCATTATTGCTGTTGCAGTTTTAGCTCAAAGAGAAATGAAGCTCACATATGACGATCTTGATAGTGAGTGATCTCTGACTCCGAGAGAAAGCAACTTTCAAGGTTGTATTCTTGTGTGAAACATGACCATGAAGTAGGTCAATCAATCTTCAAGAACTGTTTTTTATGGTGTCCAGCAGCAGCTATGAGTTGATCAAGCTATGAAAACTGACATCAATCTTGAAGACAAGAAGACAACAGAGAAAAATGTGATCACAAACACAAACCTTAGTCCTCCTCCAACTACACTGGGTACATGAGGTGAATGCAGGTCATATACGCTATACACCCTTGAAAGGGGCGAATGTGCTGTCTCCTGTCCAGTCATCATGGCACCTGGAAGCAGATGCTCAACACTGTCACTACGCCAGCTATGCAGTAAAACCATGATACTGTGAAACTGTTCACTATGTATTCACAGTTTGTAACAAAGTAAAACATAGCAGAGGCCTCCCAAGGCTCCTTGATTCTAGAAGAACCCAAAGAGACTTTGCCATGGAGAGCAAGACACCACAGAGAGCACTCTAGAGGAGACCACAGAGTACAAGAAAGAGCTCTTCTCAAAAAAAAAATTGGAGGTTGAAAATGGATGAGAGGTTGTCAAGTTCATTTATGAGTTACCTTTTGGGGGCACCAAGCTCTCTTTCTCCTTCTCAAGGTTTGGGTTTTATCATGGCGGCAATGTGTTTTTACAATTCCTATCTATAACAACCCTATGTACTTCACACCCTCACAATATCATTGGGTTTCAATTTCAAAACCTGTGCTTATTTCTCAACAGAGATTCATGCTAATGGCATGAGTGGAAATCAGCACTCATTGCTAGGTGTACATGTGGTTTGGCTTAGAACATTTGCTGATGAGATTAGTGCTGATACAAAAAACAACCTTGGGGTGGTAGTAATTTTTTTGATTAGCACTGATCTCTTGAAGTGTCTCCTTACTCTTTACCCCAAAACCACCAAAAAATCTCCCAATCTACAAAAACAAACCTCAAACCAGGAACTGCACAAGCAAGCACCTTGAAGAATCTCTCTCCCATCATCTGGGAAGAATCTCCCACATTTTGGGAAGCAAATCCCATCGCCTACTGTGAAGAATAATCACCCATGTTCTGCTGCGAAGAATCTCCCACATTTTGTGAAAGAATCTTCCATCTTCTGCTGGTTTTGAATCTTTCATGTTCTGGTGGTGCTTCTCCTATCCAGGATTCAAGGTATAATTGATGGAGACAACGGAAGATGGTAGCTTGAAGATTACCAGTTGCAACAGAGGAAATGGTCTAGAAAACCATGAATTCAGTACTTGCAACAGCTTTGTAGCATTCTTCTCCTGAGTCTCTGTTTTAGGGTTTGAAAGGGTTTCCTGCTGGAGGACGAGGAGGAGGATCTGTGAAGAAGGGGGATGCTGCTGCTGGACAAGGAGGAGGATCTGGGGATGATGGGAATTTTTCTTGTGTGCCGCACAATCGGGATGGCATCATCTATGATGATCCTGCAAGCGCGGAGGAGATTTGGATGGTGGCAATTTGTGAGGGCATCATCTTCTTCTTCTTGGAAAGATGATGGAGGAGGAGGTGAGAACGCTTACACTATCTTAGGGTTGCAACGGAGCTGCAGTGTAGAGAGCATCCGGGCTGCTTTTCGGGAGCTTGCCAAAGCGACACATCCTGATCTGCAACCAAATTGTGCTGATGATGATGATAGCCGGAGGTCGAGTGCACAACAGTTTGTTCGCGTGCTCGCTGCTTATCAGGCAAGCATCTTCGCTCTCATACCTGTGTTTTCCTCGAGGAATTGCATCACGTTCAAGAGAAGCGAGTGGGGGAGTGAGATTCATTCTGGTTTTTGCTTGTTAGATTCTGGCAGATCCACAAATGCGTGCAGCTTATGATGCTGAGCTTCAAGCTGAAGCAAATCACAAAGAATCCAAGGGCACTATCCGGGAACAACAACAACAATCTGATAGCACAACAGGAGGACGAAGAGATCTTGAAGTTGCAGAATGGTTGAAGAAGTATCAAAGATCTGCTGTTTTAGAATCTGTTGTTCATCCCCAAGGATTAGGGTTTCAAGAGCTTCATCTACGAGGTGAGCTACGATCTGCTTTGCTGAAAGCATTTCATGGTCCTCAATTGACTGAAGGATGGAAGGGAAGAATCCCGGACTGTTTTGAAGCGGACGAGAGAGCCGGGCTTGGAACAGATGAGATTCTTCATCTTGTTTCAGGTCGGCAGCTCTTTGGCTTTGTGCGACAGCAGCAGCAGCAGCAGCAGCATCATCAGCAACCACCTCTGTTGTTGCAAGACTTGCATTGTGTAAATCCTCCTCCACTGGATTCAGATGATGACCAGCAGCTTCCTTCTCATCCTCCTCCTTCTGATTCTGCAAGGAGAACATTCTTCAATCTCACCAATTCAGGTCCCACCAACAAGAACAGTAGAAGAAGAAGCTCTCCATCATATCAAGAGGAGCTTCTTCATTCAACGGATGCATCAGCTTATGTTGACCTTGAATTGCACTTGTTTGGGAAATTGGTTGCAAAAGCAACCAGGTCACGATCAAATGCAAGCAATAATGGATATACAGATGGGATTCGTTCACATGACTTTGTGTCTGTTTTCTTGACAGCAGAGGTGCTTGCTGCTGCTGCTGCTGCTCCTGGAGATTCTGAGCCTGCTCAAAATTGGATCTCAGATCCCCAGACTGTTTATGCAACTCCCAGTGTCAACCCAAAGTTCTTAGGGACCATACATGGCTTGGGTGCAACAAAACTTGGAAGAGTTTGTGCAGTCTATGGTCCTGATGGTAGAAGAACTCACAAGATTGTGCAACATCAAACACCACTGGTGGGTAAGAAGACACTGATGTAGTTTATACCCATTTCAATGGCTGTTGAGATCTTTTGATTCTGCACTTTGTTTCCAGGATAACTGTTCAGGGTTTTATTGTCATTTTACCTTCAAATTGTTGTTGTGGAGATTCCTCTGTAGGTATATTCATAGATATCTGGAGCAGTTATGATCACTGCTGTGTCTGTCAGTGGCCATATGTTCTTTTTTACTAGAATGTTCACTTGGAAGTCAATTTTGCAAATTTAGCTCCAAGTCTTCTTCAGCTCTGGATGAGGACGTATAGATATCAGTTTGCCTTCCTGTCACATTTAGAATTCTAGTTTGCTGAATGAAAGGATAAACACTACAGTCTCATCACAGTAAATACAAAGTTGTACCTTCCATCTTGTACCTTTCTCTCCCCCTTTTTTGGGCGCTTTGTTTTATTTACGTTTGGCAGGTTTTCATCAATGACAATTGCTGATAAGCTCAGTGCATTCACTACAATACCTTATATGGTTTCTGATGGTGGTCAGGTGAAGCACATGTGGTGGTTCAAAGAAGGTGGTCGTTGTGAATGTCGATGCCGACGTGCCAGCTTGCCCTCAAGCAGGTAATTGACCAAGTTTGCCTGAGAAGTTTGATATGATATGCTGATTTGCTGTGTTGAATGAAAGCATACTAGCAGGGTTCTTCTGCAATTGGAGGAGTTCTTAATTCTGGTTTTGTATTCCTGTTGGAAATTTGAGGAGGATGTCTGTTGTCTGTTGATTATATATTTTCCTGGGATGTGTGTTGGGTCTACAAGATTCTGGATTTTCGCACCTCGCTCCACCACACATGATATTGGGGGTTGGTACATTGAGACGTGGGAAAAGGAAGATCATGTCCCAAGGAGCAAGACTTTGGGTTTAAGAGAGCATAATGAACAAAGGTATGAGTTACCAACAATTCACTCCCTCACTCAAACTTTGTTGGCACCATGATGAAGTTGTTAAATGCTCTTCTGTTTACTCTGGTGTGAGACTTTGTGTAATGAACTGGAAGTGGCTAATGGGGATGAAGATGGTGGGGAGGGTGCAGGTTACACCCAGCAATGTTTATCATGGCTGTAGCATACAAGACTTTGGATTCGGAGACTGGAAGAACATATGAGAAGTCTTTGGTCTCTAAGATAGCCAAAGTCAAAGATACTTTGTCAACCTTTTTGAAGTGGTGGAAGACAAGCTAGATTTACTGTAATGCACCTTGCTCCTCATTCCTCTTACTTTCTCCTTATGTGCATATCTGTTTCATAGTACAATCACTGGTCCAATCAGCAGTACAAAATGCCATCAATTTTGGCCTGGATTCATATCTTGGCCAGAACTGGACAGCATAGATTTTTCACTTTTCTGGGGGTCTGGCAACTTGAACTGATGAAGAATCTTGATGTGTGGATTGAATCTTGCCATAGTTTTGCTAATTTTCAGTTTTGGCATTGGGTGCAATCATAGTTACAAGCAATTGCTTTCAACATGAACACCCGTCAATTTAGATGAAATGGATTTGGTCACCAAACTGTGCAATAGTTGGATAGATGTGTTGGAAGGACAAATCCAAGTTTCCTTCACAGGCTACATATTTTGTCAAAACCACACATTTCAAGTTTGCTTATTATGTTGTCAACTCAGAATTCTGCTCACCTGCTCTTTCTGTAGACCTGTGCACTGCCTGTCCAATCCTGACTCACTCGGAGAACTGCATTGAGCTCAACCAGTTGCATGAGATCCCTTGGCTCTCTATGTACATGTACTATCATTTTTGCAGAGGAAATTGTCTTTTGGTTCTGGAATCTACTATCAATATCTTTGTACACTAGAAAGAAGAAACCCCATGTGTTCTAGCTATGGGCCTGCTGAACCCACAAATGTGCATAGCTTGGAGAACAATTCACCAAAGGGCCAGCTTGAAGAGAGCAGCCTCACAGGTTGGAGGTTTAGGATTTACCTCCTGTGGCCACAGGATCAGAACAGGCACTTCAGAGGGCCAGGAATCCAAAGTGCTGTGTAATATGAAGGGTGCCAACTGATGGGAGACCTCTTGATTTTGCTGCACAAAGGGGGTAATACAGAGGTTTGCAAGTGTATGTTTCCACTATCTCAACTGCCAGTGGACATGATGGACAATGATGCCTGACAGAACTGCAATACCTTGGTGGCAAATTCCATGGATTACTTGAGAACAAACAGAGCCAGTGGATTGTCTGGTTCATCCCTTGGATTACCTTGAAGCTGAAAATGAAAATGACATGATGATTTTTGGTTGGGTTGGGTTGGGTTGGGGGATCATGACATGTGAGGTGGAGCTGATGAAGGTGTTGGTGGAGAAAGGAAAGCAGGTACTGTTCAGGTGATGAAGTGCCACCTCACATCTTGGCTGCTGGTCTTGAGGCCCTCTTAGATTCCCTGTTGCCTGGCCCCTTCCCTAAGCAGACTCATTCTTATTCACTATGTCTTGTGCAATAGAGTTCTCATTCCTTCCAGGAGGCATCCTGTTGCCTTCTCTCTGTGAATGTGTTGTTTGACTACATTCACATATAATCATTCAGCTGATTTGCAGTTCATGGTATGGAATCTCTTTGTCTGTGCAACATTCTTGTTGGGTTGAGCTAGTTCTTGAGCACCTGACTCTTCATTCTGTTGAGATGCTAAAATGGAGTCCCATAGCTGCAGCTTAACAATTCCTTCTAGGAGGTTTGCCTACTCTGTATTTCAAAAAAGTTCACAAGCTCTCTGTTTCCTGTTGCGTTTTCACATTCTCCAAGTCTTTATGTCAGTTCTCCACCATAAAAAACTTGTGCATCAAGTCATCTCTTTTGTTGCAAATCTTGACATCCTCCCATGGAAGTTTGAAACCACAACCTTCTGAGTTCTCATGTCCTCACACTATCTGCCTGTGTGTACATTCTGAGCAAGGTTTTGTCATTGTCCTCCAATTCCATCAATTGCAAAGATAATCTCAGTTAGTTTTATCTCAGCTTCAAAAGCACTTGATGGTCTTGATTGTTTTACAGACTGTTTGAAGACTGAAGGTATAGTTTCCTTCATTCAAATGAAGATGACCACAAACTTTAATCCACTTTGAAAACACAAATCAAGGAAAAGTTTGAGCCAGATTTTCCACCAGCTGTGATTTGCTATGTAGCTATCTCTGCTGTACATTGAAGTGCCCATTGAGGAAAAAGAATTCAGTTAGAATTCAGCTTCACTCAAGGGACTAGTTTCCACCACTACTGTTAACCCTAAACATATAAGAACCATTTGTACAGAGCCCATTAATTAGCCACATCCCATTATCCACCATATGTAAAGTTTCAAGTTTCATTGTTATCATTTGAAGGACATTACAAAACCCTAGTTTGCCCAATATTTTGTGCGATACCCCCTGGCATGGAATTGTGCAGACCATGTTTACAGTAAAAAAGAGATGAACTATCTCAAGTAGGGTTCTGTCCTCTATTGGGTCTTTTATACT
>Ga0209208_10012509_pt1 | contig 10739 bp, 9 predicted proteins | sample S1TSphfallax_3_FD_187694 | JGI IMG/M metagenome (GOLD analysis project Ga0209208, IMG submission 187694) | Host-associated microbial communities from peat moss isolated from Minnesota, USA - S1T2_Fd - Sphagnum fallax MG (SPAdes) (version 2) | ecosystem: Host-associated > Plants > Peat moss >... | reverse complement strand
AAAAAAAACCCTGAGATTCTCAATCCCCACAATTACTTGCAACTACAATAAATAAATAAATAAATCAAGGAAATAATAGTTATGAAGAAAGAAAGAAAGAAAGAAAGAAAGAAAGAAAGAAAGAAATAGAAAATAAATAAATAAATAAATAGAAAAGGAACAAAATACCATATTAACATTGTGCCTTTAGCTCTTGGGAAAAAAAGAAAAAAAGGAAAAAAAGAAAAAAGAGAAACTGAGTGTCAAATTTTAAATTTAAAAAAGAAAATGATGCAGAGAGTTTGCTAGCAAAAGAGGCAGGTACCTACCAACCTACCTACCTACCTACCTACCTACCTATTTTGAAAATTTTTTTATTACAGTCCTTCTTGGTACCTACCTGGCAAATTGTACAGACCTGCCTGGTCCCCCCCCAACGCCTCTGTCTGTCTGTGTCTTGGTACCTACCTAGCAAATCTTACAGACCTGCCTACTCCCAAGTTCCAACGCCTGTCTCTGTGTGCGTCTGTTTCACTGTCTTGGTACCTAGTACCTACGTACCTACCTACCAAAATGTGACAGGTCTGACACAGGATATCGACATCAATATCAAAAAAAATAGTGGTCAAGTATGTTCTCAAATAACCGGTTGATAACCACCTGGTATGTTACCCTGTTGATCATTTAGCCGGTTATATAAATTTAAAAAAAAAAATCAAAATCAAAATCACTAAATATTTTATGTTTTTTTAAATCATTGTGTGACATCCAGGAAGGTTATTAGATTATTTTTCTGAAAACTCAATGTCAGGCGGTTATCAATTGAAACCGGGGTGTATTAAAACTCAGTAACAACCAGCTGCTGCTAGGTTATTAATAACCGGTATAATAACCGGACAACACTGGTCCCAACGCCCCATCTATTCTATTTCACTAGGTACCTACCAAATCTTACAGACCTACTACCTGGTCCCACCGCCTGTCTCTCTCTTTCTCTCTCTCTCTCTCAGTGTCTGTGCGTGCGTGTTGTTGGAGTTTGCTGTTGGTTTGTGTTGCGCGCGAACTCTTGCGTCTGCTGCTGTTGCTGCTGCTGTTGTTGTTGTTCTTGTTGCGGCTGCTGCAGTCTGTAAGTACTTCCATCCATCGCGACTTTGCTTTTGTTTTTGTTTGTATTATTTTACGGAATCGTCTGCTTCCATCATTCAATGACGACGTTGATGTTGATGAGACACGCTGCACTTCGTAAGAGCTTCTTTCTACTTGCTTGCTTGCTTGCTTCCCCTAGGCTATATATAGCTCACTCTTCTTCCTTCGTCTGCTTTTTTTTCTCACTCAGCTTTTCATCGTGTTGTGATGAACATTGTTACTGTTTGTTTTGGTTGTTGCTCTGTTCCGTTCAATATTTCTATTTTTCTCTCTTTTGCGGGGATTTTAAAAAAAAAATTGGTCTTGGTTGCTCTGTCTGTTAACTGTTCTAGAGATGGCGGAAGCTATGTAATTGTCTGTGCGTCCGGTGTGTTGGACGGACGGAGGGACTGAAGCTGGACCCGAGTAGCAGATTTACGAGAGAGAGAGAGAGAGAGCGGATAAGTGACAGGGGGATGTTCTTGAGCTGCTCGCTGTATTCTGTTCTTGTCAAGGAGAACTAGGAATTGGTTTTCGCAGCTGGATTTGGTCGTGGTCGTAATCTCGACGGGGGAAGTTGGATAGACATGTGTTGTCTGATGATGTCCATGAACGTTGCAATGCTCGTGTTGTTGTTTTCACATTGTCTCTTGCATTTGCATTCTCTGTGTGTCGTGTTTTTGTTTTCCCCTTTTTCTTTTGGTAAAATCTTCGACTTCCATGAGGAAGAGAGCAGTGGAACCTGGAACGCCAGAGGTTCTGAGCTCTAGCCTGGTCTCTTGACGATGGTTTCCCCCTTTCTGTAAGGTCCGCATTCTAACGTCCGAGAGAGAGAGAGAGAGAGAGAGAGAGAGAGAGAGAGAGAGAGAGAGAGAGAGAGAGAGAGAGAGAGAGAGATATTCTAACGTACTATAATTGATGCAGGAATCCCGTTGTACGACGGTTACGACGTCTTATACTCTGATTTTGGCGATTTTCTAAGGAGATGATGTGAACGTGGCAATATTGCTGCATACGGAGGAGGTCTGAAGACTGTAGCTTGGAGGAACTATCTCTCTCGGAAGCCAACATGAAGCCAGATACACCCATAGACTTCGCCATCTTTCAACTCACTCCCACCCGGACAAGGTGCCATTCTCTGCAAGTTCATAGTGAAGATAGTTCTCATCTAGTTAGTACCATGTCCTCCTTTTGCATCTAGTACCTCATTTAATATTCTTACCACCAAAATAAAAGGTTCAGTACATTGTGAGCTTGTAGCTGAAAAGATTGAAATTTCGTGGTCTATCTTCTTGTGCCAGCAAGCAGCCATGTGCACAATTAGAATGTAGAGCTGCTGTTCACAGCAGAATCTGAAGCTCAACAGCAGATCTGAAGCTCAAATCTGTAACTGATGTGTTGTAATGCCATCTATTGACTCTTACATAATCCTTGGATAGCAAGTTACTACCAGATGCTATTCAGGGCATAGGTATTGAGTTTCAGGTCTTGGGTTTTTTAGGTGTGAGCTGCTTGTAGTATGTGGGACGGAGTCGGAGAGATTAGCAATGGGCTTACTGAAGCCATATCTGGAGCACTTGAAAGCAGCAGAGGAGCAAGTGGCAAAAGGTGGCTACTCCATAAAATTAGAGCCACCTCCAGAATATATCAATGGAATCAAAATCGAAGTCCCATGGTTCACCAAAGGACTTATGGAGAGGTAGAAGCAATGCTATACAATACAGCAATTCCTTTCTCACTCTGTGAAGTTCAGTCTGTCATTTCCCTTGTATTGGTAGTATATGTGCCACCATATATGTCAATAGGGTTGACATCGATAACAGTGATGTGTAGTGAATGCTATTGTTCAACACAAACCTAGCATATAATAGGAACTGTACAATCCTTGAATGTTTGGTTAGAAAGTTTGTAGATGTTTAATTCATTCCTGATATCCCTGATTTCTCCAACTTCATGTATCTGGACTATTGGTGGTGGCAATATACACTGTAATGAAATTTGTTAGCTTAATTGTCCTTTGAATGGCTTCGCTTGGAATATCCTAAGAATCCAAAAACCAATACTAAAAGGGTTTAAAGGCCAAGTTAGCAACTTTGGTCTTTCAGGTTGCATATTAGAAAGACAAGTTCACACTGCACAGATGTAGCTCTTGACTCATGATTTTCTGGGTCAGGTTTGTGCGATTTGTGAGCACACCAGAGCTACTGGAGCGAGTCAGTATTGTGGAATTGGAACTCTCACAGATTGAGGAAGCAATCAACCTTCAAACGAATGACTGCTCTGCAGTATGTCTCTTGTAACTCTCTCTGCTTTTGGAAGGTAGCAAATGCCAGTTTATCCATTCTGCGTTACTCTCAAATGGTTAGGCACTTGTCAATTGCACCAAGCACTAATAGAAGGCTTAGTGTGTACTCTGAGCTGTAATTTTGTGCTAGACTGATTCTTTTGTCTTGACCCCTTGGGGGCAGGGTGACATGCCAGGGTTTAAATCTTCACCCACTACTCCCCCATCTGGTATATACTCTTAAACTTCTTGCTGTAAGTATTGCTCTTTACTGATTTGTTGGGGCAGGCCTGTGCCTGCATGCTCTTGATGCAACCAGTATAATAAATCATATACTGGAAGAATTTTTTTTTCCTCTGAACTCTGATCCTGAGCTCCTTTTTTACAGGGACTAAAACATCTCTACCCTTGAGTTTTGACAAGCCTGGAATGACACCTTCACCTAAGGTTGATCCTTATGCATTTATCAATAACAGAGTGTGACAGGCATTACTCATTTTGATGTCTGTTGAGTCTGTCAATAGCCTATGTGTGAATTCTCCTTTGACTCTTCATTTGTTTGATTTGAATGATGTATGCTGGAAACAATTGGGTTTCTTCTGTCCTTTCATTACCATTGTTCCATAACCAGGCACATCTCATTGAGACTTGTATAGGTACACCTAAATTCAAATACTGGACACCAAGTTTTGTTGCACAGGTTATATTTCCATCACTTTGGACAGTTAGTGGCACATGGGCTCTGTGTGTGTGAGCATGTACATCACCTTGGCACTGTTTGACCATCATGACTTTTTAACCTCAATCAAATTTGACATTGAAGGTTGGAGTTGGCCTAACTTCAGATATGGTGGGCTGATGCATTCCTTTCGAAATAGCAGTCAAGGCGGGAGTCATTAGAGGGAGGTGAAACCCCTGAAGCACCTGAAACTTCCAGGTGAGAAATCTTCCCTTTTATATTTTGACGTTCTGACCATCCTTATCTGCTCACCTTTGTTCTTCAGTTTGATGTGAATAACATCTTTTGAGGAGTAGATATCTAAGATGGCATACCTGTGGATGCACAATGTCTTGTATTATATTCTTAGATCATCAGGCTTGCTCATAACAAGTTGGGTGTGTTACAGGAGGCGATTGTTGAGGGCCATGGATGCACGAAGGTTGGCACTACAGAAGGAGCAAGGCATGGCTTTTGCAAGGGCTGGGGCAGCTGGCTTTGACATGCAGTATTTGGCCCATCTTTCAGTGTTTGCAGACTGCTTTGGTGCTACCCGCTTGGGGTAAAACTATTGCTTTGACCTTTGCCTTATTGCTCCCTTCATTGTCTATAGAAAAAATGTCTTCTGTTTCTTTGCTTATTTTGGTGTTTCTGAATCAGGGATGCATGCGGTAAATTTATGGCATTGTGCAATAAGCGGAAAGAAGCAATTTTGTGGATGGAGGAAATGGAGCTTGCCACTGCAGATGCAGCAGTTTTTGCACCAACTCCTCCCCATGTTATTTCAAAGGATCAGTATATGGATATGTGGAAGGATGCTCAGGGTGGTGAGGCTGATATCCTTCATGTTGAAGAAGGTGGCTCTAATGTATCTCACAGTAGTCCAATTGGTGAGGACACAGCTGGACTTGGTTTACCAAGGTCAGATGTGCATTATAGTCGGCGGTCGATTCCATTTGACTTGCGTACTGGGCTGGCTGCTGGCATGAGCCCCAACTGGACTGGGGAGACTAATGGTGAGTATCTCTCTCGAGGCCAGGATCGATTTAATTACCCAGGCTATGATGATGCTTATGACCAGGCAATGGCAGAACGAGGCTACTCAGAAGATGGAACCTTCCCTGTCAATGGAGGCAGGTCAAGATGGAGGCGGGATGCAGGGGACTATCATCCTGACTATCACATGTTTCATTCTCCCCAGGCTGTCCAAGTCAATGATGGAGTAGGCTATATTGACAGTAACAGAACCCAACCGCAATGGTCACCTTCACAAGGACAGGGTTCTGATCACCATTGGCATTCTACCCCTGGCTACACCAATAATGGTCCTGGCTATGTTCATCCTGGAGAACTGAATGTGCACCCAAATATGGAATGTGAATATGGGCACATTATATCTCAGGGAGAGAGGAGGCAGAATATGATGGCAGGCAGTAGAACTTCAGGGGATGCCCTCCCAAGTGCTTCTGCTATGGAAGGGATGGTTTCAGATCATGGGAGTCTCTCCGGAACAGAACCTGATGGGCCCTTCCCCAGCCATTCAAAGCACTTGGCCAAACATTCAACATCACCTAATATGTCCTCATCTTCACCATTGCGGAGAGTACAAGTTGGGCGCTCAGGAATGCGGCAGTCTGGAGTAGTGGTCATCCGGAATATCAATTACTTCACCAATCCAGGTGAAAATGCAGAAAAAGGCACTGTGAAGGACTATTCAGAAGCCAGTGAAAGCCTAGATGAAACTGACTCTGCTGTGGGTGATGAGGATGATGGGCCAAAGCTACGGGGTCGTGGGAACCTCAGTGTGAAGGATGCAATAAGTCTGTTTGAAGTTAAACGAAGGGGTTCTCTGGATTCAACCAAGACAAGGGTGTCAAAGCAAGGGATCTGCGGGGATTCAACTGACAATGTGATTTCAGAAAAACCGGTGTTAAGAAGGTGGAGTACCACAGCAGCTGAAATAGCAAGTGAACCATGCACGACCTCCGAAAAAAGTGACCAGTTGAATGGCAGTGATAACAGTTCAGGGATGGATATGGAGGCAGAAGCTCATATGTCAGTTCAAACTTCAAAGAACTCTGGCTCTTCAGCACCATTAGAAGAGGTGTTCATTCTGCCTGATCGGCATGCTAATTGTCTGGTCCAGACTTGTTATTCTGGAACTGACAGCAATTTTGTGCAGCCACTCGGAACCCATCCAGATGACATGTTTATGATTCCTAAGAGAAGCAGGCAAACTTCTGGGACAGACAAGCTTCTGGAAGTAAATCAGGATCATGAAATGGTCCTTATTGACAAATCAGAATTGACAGATGAATCATTCATTATGCCTGCTCGAGTTCAGGCACAGGAGCTATCAGCACTAGGGTGGAGGAGTGAGCTTCACTTGGACTCAGAGATCACAAGTAATCAAGGGAACACCATGCAGAGTAAGCAGATGACCCCTGCCCCTGAGGAGTTGTTCATGATGTCTGATAGTCAAGGAGGTCACAAATCAATGGGCTGGAGCTCTGTTGTCAACCACAATGTTGAGTGCTTGGCAGGAGATGTGGCTTTTCAAAAGTCTGAAGTAGCTGCAAATGCAAATGGTAATGTTCCTTCTTCTAAGGATCCAAAAGGTGACAAAAAACTGAAGGACCAGGCTGGGTCAAGAAAGGTAGAAAAAAGGAAACAGGAGCTGTTGGCTCACCATGCACGACATTCTGACAAGTATGCTCCTTCTGCTGATGCTGTTTTGCGGGCTGAGAAATTACGAGCCTTCAAGGCTGAGCTTGCGAGGAGCAAAAAGGAGAAGGTACAAATCACTGTTCCCTTCTCCTGATATCAAAGCATTTTGCATTGACTTGTGTTTGTTAGGTCTGCTTTACAACTAAATCTTTCCATATTTCAGGAAGAGGAGGAAAGAAAGAGGTTGGAGGCACTGCGGGCTATGCGACGGGAGCGTATAGCAGCTAGAAGCAGCTCTGCACCAGCTGCACGAACTTCTCGGGCCTCACTGTGTCAACTTTCATCACCAAAGTCCAGTGCAGTGGCAAGACCCTCACCCCAGAAATCCACCACTAGACTCCTTCGAGGTAGCGTTAGCAACCTTGCACCAGCAGCACTACCAAAATCATCACAGATATTTCAGCGCCGGGCTTCCACTGTGCCTAGCACTGCTTCAAACCCACTTAGCAAATCTGTACCATCATTTGCTGCATTCCGAAAAGAAAACACAAAACCTTCAGCAGTGAGATCAAGCTCAGCTTTTGACCGGGGCTCCCTGATGAAGAATAATAGTGTGCCAGCCAGACGTGCTTCCACAGCTCCTTTGGAAGCCAACAGGGGTCAGCCTTCTGGCAGCCGGAGTTCTTCCACATTGGCAAATCATGCTGATAAAAAACGGTTGAGCAGCTTTGGAACAAGGAAATCCGTTTCAGGATTCAAGACTGAGTTGTCTCAGGAGGTCCAAAACTCTATACGAGGCAAAGTCTCAAAAGCTGTTGGGGTGGAACAGAAGGAATTGGCAACCAAAATGACAAAGCGTGTTTCTGCCACCCCCACTGCATCTCTCAATACCAAACCTTTTCTTCGTAAGGGAAGAGGCACAACCCAGGGTGCCATGCCTGCTGCAAGAAAGCTCAAAGCTGTCTCTGCAGCTGATTCTGCAAAGGTTCCAAACAGGACTCCTCCTGTGCCTTCCCGTTCCCCAGTGCAAGACTTTAGTGTGGAGGCTCTTCCTTCATTTCAGGATTTGAACCCAACACCAGAAGCCTCCCATGATTTGGTGACAGAGGATACCAATGAGAGAGCTGGTGTTGAACCTGCCTTTGTGCCCACTCATGCATCCTCTGATGTGATGCAGGCTCCCCCTTGTATGCCCATAGAGGTGGGAAGTGTGGACCTGGTGCCTGATACTGATATTAATGTTGACTCACCCTATGCAGTATCACCAGAATCAGTTGAGGCTCCTATTGAGGACAATGTAGCTAACTGTGTACCAGAGACATTGGAGTCTCATGTCAATGGTCAGACTCTTTCTCCAGAGTTTGTAGTAGCTGGAGATGAGGTCTTATCCTCATTCACCCCTACTGCTGCAGAACAATCACCTGCTCACTCTCAAATTCATGGTTCTGCATTGACTTCTTCATCACCATTGGCCTACATTGCACCTCCAGCCATGATGTCATCATCACCAATCTCAACATCTACTCGAGCTCAATCAGCACCAGCAGAGGTGTGTAATGTCCCATTGGCCATGGTGACAGATTCTTCACCCAAGTACAATAACCCAATACCAATTGTTTCTTCCTCTGTGGATGCTCTGCAATCACTGCCAGTGCCTCAGGCATCACTATCGCCAGAGGAGGTTGGTAACACTAGCAGCTGTGGCCACCTGCAAAAACTTTCAGGGAGTTCTGAGAAGCTGGTTCTCACACATGACAAAGGTATTAAGGAATCACCCAGGGGCCTGCGAAAGCTTCTCAAGTTTAGAAGGAAGAGCCGGGACTCTAGTTCTCATGCAAATGATTGGAGATCAGCATCAGCTACTTCACAGGGGGATGAGGACATAGAGGCAACAAGTGAGGCTGGTTTTCTGGAGGCAGTTGTGAGGATGGACAAAGGCAGACGGTTTGGGTCCAAGAGTTCTAGAAGGGCATCACTCCCCTCAAACATGAGTATTGACATTGACAATGAAAGCAGCTCTGGTACGTTGACAAACCAAAAGGAAAGGATTATTTGTGTTCATTGAGCTGCAGGTTTTCTTAAAGCTGAGCAAAATTGGATTTTCGTTTGGTGTTTCCACAATTGGAATCTTCAAACAATTATTTCAAGGGTTTCTTAATCTTAAGCAGGAAGCTTTTCCAAGCCCAGTTTGTCCTAAATATCATGCTCTTCAATTTCTCCCTCAAGTTTCTCTCTTTTTTCATCCTATTTTCCTTTTCCTATTTTGTTCCTGTTGTTGTTTTTCCTTTCTCATTCCTCTTTCTTAGTTTTTCTTGTAGTTTTTGTTGGGTTCATCATGGCCAAGTTTTCATGGCCATGTCTTGTGACAGGATCTGATGAAGGTGTATGAAAGATCTGATGAAGTCAGTGAGCTGGTTGAATAGCACACATGTTGATGTTGAAGGTCTCTGAAAATGCACGTGACTGGTATCAGAAGAAATTGCCTATGTATGTTAGCAATGTCAGTGTTTAAATATTCAGAATGGGGATTCTACAGGGTTAACTATGAGAAACTCAGTTTCCACTCCACCTTCTGATTCCAAGATGCTGGATCGCAAATCATCAGGTGGCAGCTCTGGGAAAGGTATGTGTATGGCCAGAGCTGTATAGATGCTGCTGTTTGTTTCAGAAGATTCTTGCTTTCCCTGTAGCATAATTCTACTGTTGGGCTTAATAAATCAGCTCCAATCTGTGACTATAGATTAATATTTCTGTTGCATGTATCATTTGGCTTTTTCAATCCTCTTTCCTTTCCTTTATCTGGAAACTTTGGAGGAAAAGTTTAGGGTCTCCTCAACAAGGCAAGCTTTTTTCTTCTCATCTCATTTTGGCTTATGTTTTGGATGATTGCAGCTTCACGATCATTCTTTGCAGCATTCCGGAGCAAATCCAATGAACCAAAATCATGATCGTGAGCTGTTCATCAAAACTTGTTGGGGTCATGCAGTTGTTGAACAAGCTTTTCTCCTGGATGAGAAATTTTGAGACTGGTAGATTGACACCTCTCAGTTTCTGAAGACCGCTATCATTTCCAAGGATCCTTGCTTTGGATGGTGAAGCTGCTGAACACAATCAGCAGCCACACACCACCACCTAAATATGGTTTACTGGGTTTTTTCCCACTCCTACTCTGTTGTGGTTTATCAAAGAGTCTATTACCTATTTGGCTATGCACACCAAAGCACCCAGGCATTCGAGCATACACACAGACATGCATGTGTGTAAGAGGAGATTTGTATACCCAGTTATTTCTGATTTGCACCTGGTTATTGTTGTTATGATTAATTTTTGAGAAAAAAGGTCATGTCATTAGAAATTTTCACTCTTCAAAAACATAAAAGAGTGCAGCTTGTGTCCGAGGGCAGCGGGTTTTTTTCAGATGTTTTTAGGAAATCTGTAAATGGCAGGAATATAGTTCAACAAAGTAGGAAGGTGAAAACATTATCCTTTTTCTGTGAAAAGGAATTCTGTTTCAATTTTGGAGAGACCATTTTCATTTTCTGTGAAAAGGATTTTTGTACAATTTGGATTCTTTGGACAGGCTTTGTTACTGGAGAGGCGAGTTTTTGGTACAACTCACAGTTTTTTTTGGCTTGTTTGTTCATATCAACTATGTTCCAAATTGCATATGAAATCGTAATTGAAGCCTACAAGCCAATGAATAAGATTTTACTGTGTTGAGTGTTGAGCTTACCAGGTATAGCACTAAGAAAAGTGCTTGTAATTTGTCAATGCAATATTGTATATATCAGATGTTCATGCACAGCCTCAAATCACTCCCATCTGTTTGTAAGTAGAAGCTGCCCATTGAAGCCATACAAAGATGATAAGCAAATTTTACATGAAATACAAGCAAATGAGATCATTACTCATATCGTGAAAGAAGGTTTTTGCTTCACCCATGAGCAGCACCCCATGTAATTATGC
>Ga0209208_10012508_pt1 | contig 10740 bp, 8 predicted proteins | sample S1TSphfallax_3_FD_187694 | JGI IMG/M metagenome (GOLD analysis project Ga0209208, IMG submission 187694) | Host-associated microbial communities from peat moss isolated from Minnesota, USA - S1T2_Fd - Sphagnum fallax MG (SPAdes) (version 2) | ecosystem: Host-associated > Plants > Peat moss >... | reverse complement strand
AAACTAGCAAATTGCTGATGCATGGGGTGGGTCGAAGTGTACAAATATGATTTGGGTTTTTGTGTTTTACATGTGATGATCCATGCCCAACCCAATGGAATTGATTCACATGATAAGTACACCATGGCAGCTCATAGAATTCCAAAACTAAAACTATCTATCGAAAAGCTAACTGAGGATGGTACACTAAAAATCATTAAATATCCTAACCTTTTCACTATAAAAAAGAGAACTTTTGCTCAAAAATTCATATAAAGGGATTTTTTTTTAATGGCTAATAATATATCAATTAATTGATATATCAATCAGAAACAATCATCACCAGAGTAGAAGTTGGAATTGTGACTAATGAACTATTACGTTTGATTGAAATTAAACTGGAAATGTAATTAATCATTAGAAAGATTGGTCTTATTTTAAACTAGTGGATGTAATTTCAATAGAACAAGCTAAAGAGCTAATCAAATGAAATGTTCATTTCGAATGGACTTGGCAAGATTACTATCATCTTTCCAAAGAATGTAATGGACAGAAATGATAATTTTGTTTACAAAATAATATATTTAAACTACCTTCTTCACTACAAGAAAAAATACTTGCACACATTCATAATGGGACAAAAGTTTGGTCATTAAAGTGAAGAGTCCTAAACATATGCGCTAATGAGTTGTTAAAATATAAATAATAGTTGCAAGTAATAGTTTGTTTGTTAACTTTCACCACAATAAAAGATTAGTGGCAATTTTAGTAACCATTGAGTTAGAAAAAAAATCAGGTTACCAATTTCCAATTGCCTTGTTAAATAAATGGTTACTAGGGTGAAAGTACATTATGCAATCCTTTTTTAGGTGTTAAACTTGTAGTTTTTCCTACATCTCTTTGAAACTTAAATATAAAATGTTAATATTTTCATTAAAATATCAAGAAAAGGACTCACATATGTAATGTTAATAGAGTTGACATTTTTAAAATGAAAGAAAACACATCAAAATCCTAAATTTTTATTAAGTAATGGGTGCATTCACAGTAAAAGGAGCCAAAGCAATTGTCAAATGTAGTGTGATATTGTACCATGTCTATTTTGAAATACAAGTTTGTGTATTTTGTTTATTCAAATTACTATTTATTTTTGCAATTATATTTATTTGCTAATGATCTTGATCTTCCACAAATTTAAAGGCATTTCATTAAGTTTTGATAGTCTTTTCATGCACATAAAGCACTTAAAATGCAATTGTCAAATAATGATTTTAGATTTGAATGTCCTTTTTGTTTATCAAATGTGCACCATTCATTCCCAAAATTTGAAAGAAGATTCATACTGATGGTTTAAAGTGAAAAAGGTGTTAAGATTAATAAAAAGCATATTTGTTACAAATATCTACACAATTTGGTTCAAATGTGCTTTTGGCCTTCTAAATTACAAATTTTGATGATTATTTTAAACAAAAGTTGTTCATTTTTATATGGTCAAAGGCATGGATAAATTTTATGGAGGAAAAAATATTGATTAAATAATTTATTTCATTGATTTCTACCATGTTGTCTTGAAAAATGCATAAATTATGTTCAATTTTCAACTTTAGCATGTTTAAAAAATGATTTTATGTGATAAATTTCTTCCAAATAATGTAAAGTTCAATTCAATATAAACTTTTGGGATGTGTAGTTTATCTTGGAAATGTAATCATTTCTTATATTCAAAGGATAATCATTTTTTCTACACATTTTATTTTTTGTACTTGAAATTCATTCATGTACAAGTAGATAACATTGCCAAAAGTTGGGTGAATTTTTTTATATATTTCAAAGTGAGTGGTGTAGAATGTGATTAAACCCAATCATTACAAAGCATTGAGTACCTAGCACCCTTGGCTCCTTTTATTGTAAATGCACCTTAATGGACTTTTGAATCTTAACAACAAATTTTATCACGCCCTACAAAATTCATGGATATGAACTTTTACTTTATAATGTGTTAGTCTTATATGTTTAAAACTTTGGGATAGTGGATGAATGATGTTTAAGAAACTAAAGATCCATTGAATGAATGGAATGTGACTTTAATTTATTGTGTTATGGATTTTTCAAAATCCCAAAAATTATAATTATTTTAAGATATTTTAAGCATTTAAAAATAATTATTTTTTAAAAATGGTATTTTTATTATGTCTTATAACATCATGACTTGAAATTGGAAATGGAAAAAAATGTTACTTTCAATATAATCTAAATATTCATATTTTAAACTAATTTTCAACTACACAAAAAAAAACATTTTGCAAAGGGACTTTAATTCATTGAAATTTAACCACCTTAATGTGTTTTCACCCAACATTTAATATGTTGGTATTAAATAATGAAGAATGGGACAACATAGTGAAATGTAACCCCAAGGGAAGATAATTATATTGGCTTCTTCTTATGATTGATGAAGAAACATTATCATCATTATCATTACTATAGAGAATGTGGGAAGGGGGTTATGAACCAAAATAAGTAGAATTGGATGAAATAGATTTGAGCATAACAAATTGTAACTTTTTACAAGGTGTTCATGTCAAGAAAGAATAGAAGAAAGGCAAAAAATGCCTTGCTACAAGACACTACTACAAATCGTGGTTTTTTAAAAGGTTCAAATTAACTAACTTATCATTTTTTATGAATGGACATGTGCATTTGTCTAAAGGCTAGGGGTTTGAATAACACATGTATTTGTTGATTAATCAAATTGACTATAATAGCTTATTTAACTAAATAAACATAGCCAAGTTATATGACCTTAGTCAAAATGGTCAATGTTCTTTAGTCAAATTGAATATTTAATCAACATGGCCAATAATTTTTAATCAAAATGACCAATGGTTTTTAGTCAAGTTGAACATTTAGTCAAGATAGCCAATGATCTTTAATCAAATACAACATGGTCTACTACCTTATATATCTACCTCCTACTTACTCACCCACCTATTTACTTACATAATTAATATCTCTACCTACCTATTTATTTATACCTTTTCACTTACCTACCTACATTGTCACAACCCTAGCCTTGGGCTCGTGACCAAGGTAACGGCTTATAAAGGTGCGGGCCAAAAGGGAAGCCCGAGAGTCACATTTCATGTTCCTGGAAGTGTAGGAAAGTGTGAGAGAATGAACCCTCGCACTCCCAAATGAGTTCCCACTTTGGGAATTGGAGTCCCGATGGACTCTTGAATTTTTATAGACAATTTCAAGGGTCAAAACCCATTGGATTGAGGAGTTCCTTATATTATTGGAAACTTCTTGGAACATAGATGTCTAAAATGGGCTCACATGACCCATTTGGACACTTAAAACACAAGTTATGGCCAAAAGAAAGGTCAGGAGTCAAATTGGCAATTTGACTTCCGACGACTAAAAGTCAAGAATCGCCCATATTTTTTTATGTGCAAGTGGCGTGCAACATATTATTGAAAAGCTCTTGACAAGTTCTATAACTTTATTACAGACCTCATTTCAATCAAAGGTCTGCAAACAAAATTATGGGCCCCCAAAATTACAAGAGTCTCAATTTCAGGACTCCCATTTGAAAGTCTTCAGATAAAATGACATTTGGGTGCTGGTCCTATGGCCAGAACACAAAGTATACTATAAAGGGGAAGGTGGTAGCTTCCCCAAGTCCAAGCCGTGGTGAGTCTTGTGAGTTTGTGTTTGTATGTGGCTTGTCCATGCACCAACTTGCTCCAACTACACACTAACCAATGTTGTTTGGTTTATGCAAGTCCGTGTGAATAACTGATTTGCTTATTAATTTTCCTGGTCCTCACCCCGGAGCTCTAGCACATTCTTCTACCCCCAAAGTGTTGTGAGTTAGGGAACGTGCCCCAACTCTTTTTCCTTATGATGTTTTCACCTTTGGACTTGTAGTTGAGTCTATCAAAGAACTTGGGAAAACATCATACATATTATCTACCAACCACTTATTTACCTCATTTTAGCCACGGTGTGTAACCATTAAGTTTACCCATTATGTTTGACCATGAAATTTAACCATTAAATTTATCAATTAGGTTTAATAACTATATTTAACCACTAGATTTAATCACTATATTTAAACAAATTTTAATCATTATTTTAAATCATTATGTTTAATTCATCAATTTTAACCATTATTTTAAATCATTAAATTTAACCATTATGTTGAATCATTATTTTAAATCATTAAATTTAACCATTATGTTTAGACATTATTTTAAATTATTAAATTTAGTCACTCAGATTATCCATTATTTTAAGTCATTAAATTTAATCACTAAGTTTAACCATTATTTTAAATCATTAAATTTAGTCACTAAGTTTAACCATTATTTTAAATCACTAAATTTAATCACTAAGTTTAACCATTATTTTAAATCACTAAATTTAACTATAAAACTTAACCATTATTTAAACTTACTTAGTATAATCATTAAATTTAGTCATTACTTTAAGTCACTAACTTAAAGATTCAATTTGTTTCAAATCAGTCCAAACTCATTCCTATAAGAAATTGGACCTTGAACCCTCATCTAAAGTGGGCCTAATAGGCCAAAAAAATACATTCCGAATTGTGTAAGTTATTGCTCCCACAATATGAGCTAACAAGATTTTTCAACCCAAGGAGAGACCAAAATATACAAAGGAAAAAAATGCTGCAGTGCTTTACAGCAGGGGCAAAATTGAGGGGGCACATAATGAAAAAAAATCGCCAAGTAGAGTACAATTCACACTACATCATAACTTAACTTGTGTGAAAAGAACGGAACAGAAGAACGCTCTCGCTTTTCCCCTTCCTTTTTTCCCTCGTTCCCTTCCCACTTCCAGCTTCTGCTGCAGCGGCTGCTGGCTGCTTCGTGTGGGCGATGAACACCGGAGGAGCAAGCCAGGGACGTGACGGGAATATGAAAGAAAGAGAGTGAGTCAGGACAGAAGGAGCGGTTTTGGAAGAAAAAAAAAAAAGGAACCAAATTAACACAACCATGTTCGCATAGTTCTTCCTAAAGGAAGGCGCATAGTTGCGCATCCAATCTAATTACAACATCTTCTGTTCTGGTAAATGCTGCCCTCCTGAAGCTTCCCTGTTTTTTTTTTTTTTTTTCATTCTTTTGTGATTTTCTTTTGCTTCGGATTGCTGAGTAGCGCACCACCAATATAGATATATCTGATCGGAAAAAAGGGTACACCTCTCCGTCCGCTTACTTGATGACCTAATTCAAGAACATGCCTTGGGAGAGTGAGCGGATCTGTCTACTACCTATTGCTGCTGCTTGAAAATGAGAACGCATTCTCTCTCTCTCTCTCTCTCTCTCTCTCTCTCTGCAGTAGATGGGTAGGATTTTCTTTGCTACCGTGGTTTTTATCAGTAACCTAATTAGGGTTTCTGTCTCAAACTCTAGATGGAGGGTTTGAATGCCATGGGGTTTTGTGGTTTTTCTAGGGTTTGAGGAGGGGCGGAATGATGGGCTCAGAAGAAGATGATGGGCGTCTGTACACGTCCACAGACATGATGGAGAGCTTGACTCTCGATTCAGAGCCACATCCTTTCCTATCCAACAACAGTGACTACCGAAATGCAATGTCAGGAGGAGGAAGCTTTTTCTCACCATCACTGCAAGATTCGCATCCACTTGCAGCTAAACCAGTGGACACGCATCGATTAGGGTTTCAGGATTCTGTGAGGAGCAGTGGTAGCTTGCGAGAAGATTTGGTGGAGCCACCATCATATGCTGATGCCATTTTTGCTCGAGATTTGAGCCACACTACAACATCGGTTTTCTCACAGACAGATTCATTCTCAGATGTGCTCACAATCACAGTGACCAACCCACAGAAGATTCCAGAGTCAGGTGCATCGCTGGCTGCTGGGGTTACCTCCTCATATGTGACCTACTTGATCAACACACACACAAATATTTCATCTTATCAGGGGACAGATTTCAGTGTCCGGCGACGCTTCCGGGATGTGGTGACACTTGCAGATAGGCTTGCAGAAAGCTTTAGAGGTTTTTTCATTCCGCCTCGGCCAGATAAGAACATTGTGGAGAGCCAGGTCATGCACAAGCACGAGTTTATTGAAAACCGGCGTGCAGCATTGGAGAAATACTTGGGCAGATTGGCTGCACACCCTGTTCTTCGCCGAAGTGATGAACTCCGTTTGTTCCTGAAAGCTGAGGTGAATTATTCTTTGAATCTCGCTCAAATTGTTCTTCTCAGGGAATGATGACTTGTTTGGCCCATACACCACATGAGAACTACAAAATGATATGTCATGAATATTCATGTGCAAACTCAGCTCCTTATTGGGGTTGAGAGTCCTTCATTCTGTGGCATGTTCATGAGCATCATCAGGTCATCCCATTGGAATTTAGACTCAACAGCTTGTAAATAAACAAAACCTTTGTGGACTTTCTGTTTTATGCAACAAAAAGACTTTCTTTTTTTTCAGGGAAAATTGCCTCTTTTGCCAACAACAGATATGGCATCACGCATGCTAGATGGAGCAGTGAATCTTCCTCGACAGCTGTTTGGGGAAGGCAGTGTGATCCTCGCACCCCAAGAGGCAGTGCAGCCTGCAAAAGGTGGCCGAGATTTGGTGCGATTATTCAAGGAGTTGAAGCAGTCAGTTACAAATGACTGGGGTGGCACCAGGCCTGCTATCATTGAAGAAGACAAAGAGTTTCTTGAGAAAAAGGAGAAATTGCAAGACCTTGAACATCACCTTAGTGATGCCTCCCAACAGGTAGGTTGGAATCCTCTACGACACCTTGATTTCAAAGGGGGTTTAGCAGGAATTGACAGGGCCATAACCCAAACTGTAATCTTAAAAGGTACAAGCAGTGCAGAAGTTGAGTGTTGATTTATGGTCTGAGTGAGGGGTGCAGGCAGAGGCTTTGGTGAAGGCACAGCAAGAGGTGGGAGAAGTGATGGGTGAGCTTGGGCTGGCCTTCATCAAGCTTGCCAAATATGAGACAGAAGCAGGGTACACACCTGTACATGCTGCTGAAGCAAAATGTGTTGCCACTGCAGCTGTTAAGGCTAGTCGCTTCTACCGGGAATGCAATGCCCAATCTGTACGGCACTTGGTGAGGCCTCGGTCTTCCCAATTTGCTTTCCTCTTCCTGTATTTGTTTGTTGCAACACTTCCAAGCAGTGTGTCTACTTCTTATTTCTGAACTCTGAGCTACCCCATCACCTCCAGAAGAAGTAACATCTACAAATGCATGTATCAAATTTGTGGCATTATCAATTGGGCCTGCTAGGGCAATGAATCAGTGTTTTTCTGTTCTCATAGGATACTCTCATGCTGTCAAATTAATGCCTGAACTTTGTATATTTTGCAGGATGAGCTGCATGAGTATTTAGGGCTTATGCAGGCTTTGCACACAGCATTCACAGACCGCTCAAATGCCCTCCTGACAGTGCAGACATTTCTGTCTGATGTGGCTGCAAACAACATGCGGATTGAAAAACTGGAGGCAGCATCCAACAAAGTCTTTGGTGGAAGCAAGACTCAGAACCGGAAGATCAGTGAGCTCAAGGAGGCAGTCAAGGTCACTGAAGAAGCACGTGACCTTGCCCAGAAAGAGTATGACTGCATCAAGGTATTTTTTTGCAGTCTGGCACTAGAAGTCCAAAGGCTTGAAAGTTATTTCTGATGCTCTTGAAATCCTGTTCATGGCCCAAGGGTCCCATGAGTACTGTTAAGATAAGCTCCCAAGGTCCACAGTCATGGGTACATAGTATGTCTTAAACTGGCTGAACCAGCACTTTACTGTGGCATGTGCAGGAGCATAACCGGGCAGAGCTGGAAAGGTTTGATGAGGAGAGGCGACGAGATTTTACCAACATGCTTCGGGGGTTTGCCCATACACAGGTACCTTATATGCCCTTTTGCAATGGACTAGGTGTCATAGTTAGCTGATGTTTGTCATGTTTCAAATATGAGACCTTGCAGTACAGACATAACATTTTGAGCCCAACACTTTTGTGCAGGTGGGATACGCAGAAAAGATTTCTAATGTTTGGGCTAAAGTAGCTGAAGATGCAAGGGGATATGCAGGCAGATCTACAGATGCAACTTCCTCAGGTCTTTCATCAATGCCAAATTAGGGTTTAGGTTTCTCAACTAGGGCTCTAGGCTGCCACTGTCAAAAAACACTGTAGTTGAATAAACTGTGGATTGATCACCTTTCCTGCATTCTCTTAGGACACAAGTTTTCACACAATGGCTGTGTGAGTTTTTTAACTTTTAAATAAGCTACAGCAGGATATAGATTGGTGTAGTTGCTTCAAGCAAGGAGATTGAAGAGACCATTGTCTCTCTTACTCTTACTAGAGTTTGGATTTCTGTAACTGTGGCATGTGTAATTGCAGAATGGAAATTGCTCAACCAAGAACTGATAGTGGGTAGGATTGTTGTTTGCATTGGCATGGAATGAAATCAGAGTCAGTGCTAGAAATGACATGAAATCCTCACATGCATATGATTTTGAAGGCACATTGCCAAAATTCCATGAACACACATAGTTTGAAACAAGCTTTTTGTATTGATAGAAACACCTTTTGACAGAGTTGGAAAAACTTAAAAAGTCTCTTGGGATTCTCTTGGAGCTCTTGGAATCATATGATGTCAAACTCTCCCAAGAGCAACAAAAGGTCTCTCACAAGCTTTCTTCACACAAGTTTTGAAAGATGTGTTTCTTCACACCTCTTTCCTTTCTCTGCCGTTCATTGTTCTCACTGAGATGCCTGTTGTCAGCAGCAGCATAGATGTTTGATAGCAGCATATAACCAGCAGCATTTTCAGGCTTCAATTTGAGAATTTGTTTAGCAATGTGTACTGCCATCTCCATCTTACTATGAATTATGCAAGCACTTGTGAAAAACTGTCCATGCAGCCTCATTGGGTTCACAGGACATTGCCTTGATCATTTTCCCTTCCTCCTGTGGCTGTCCAGCTTGGCTGAGAAGCTCAACCATGCAGGTGTAATGTTCCACATTTTTGCAGAAATTGTATAGACTGTGACCATCAAAGCATAACAGTGCGTGATGCCTTCATGCAATTCATGTACCACACCTGCATGGCTACAAGCTGACCAAAGACAAAAAACTTGACAATTGATCTAATTACTCCTCACAATCTGATACACAAGAAGAACATTGGAAGTAGATCTAAATGAAAATCCCTCTTGAAAGATCTTTGCAATCGGCTACTTTGCTTCTCACAATCAAGTGCACAAAAAGATCATCAGAAGTGGACCCAAATGCAAATCCCTCTCCAGAATCTGAAACCGATCCAAATCTGATCCCCCTATCAAGCATCCAAAAACCACCCAAATCAACACTTCTCTCTCCCATCACCACCATCTTGCTGTGAATTTCTCAGCCTGGCAACTCCACACTGAACGTTCTCCTGCTAAGGATTCATCTGCTTGCAATTGCCCTAAAACCCTCAGAAAATCTTAAAACCCTAAAACCCTCCAGAAACCTTAAACCCTAAAATCTTGAAAGCTGAAGAAGTAATTAGAGTTATCTGGATAGGTATAGAGTTATCCATAAAGTCACCCTATCTTTGGGCCTTAGTTTGACCCTCTAAACCCTCTTTATCCTCAATTTGAGTGTATCCAAATTGGGTACTGTTTCATGAAACTGGGTATCAGTTCAGAAGATTTGCAGGATCTTATTCTGATAAGGCTTGATTTGACAAGGAGTATGAGCAGCAGTCAAGGTGCAGGTAAAGCAAATCCCAAACTGGGGACCAATTTAAATGAAAAAACTAGTTGTCATTTCATGCAACTTGAAATTGAAATTTAATTGATTCAAGTTGAATTCAATTCAATTCAACTTTAATTATGTTAAAATTCAATCGAATTGAAATTCTTAAATTTAATTCAAATATATTGAATGGAATTCAGATTGTGCATTAACATAATTCATTGTGACAAACTACAACTACACATCTTTGAGATCTTTGAAGACATTTTTGACATATTTCAAAAAAATTGGAATTCTTTTTTGGATGATTCCAAATTGGAATAGTTTTGCAACAGATTCCAGTTTATAACTATCAAAAAGACAACTAATCTAACCTAAAACTATTGTATCTAAACCAACTTTGATGAATCATTGGCATCAGAATAACACTTTGCTTTCACTCTATTACACAAGACAAATACCTTATGCACCACTCACAATTGGCAATTTTTTTTTGAAATATTTAATTTTTCCAAGAAATGGGTTTGGCAATCTCATTTTTAATATTCTAAAAATTTGACATTTAAGAATAATTACAAAAGGAACACTTTTATTTTGTAGAAGGTAGGTGGTAATTAGTGACTAAAATAGTCATTGTTTTGGAGGTGTTTGAGAGTTCAATTCTATCATTCTTTTTAGCTAGGCTACTTCTAAATTCTCTTTTTTTCATGTTTCCATTTTGGGAATCATATAACACTGAACCATAGTGGCAAGTACCATATGTATCAAGATATGCTAACTAATTATAGTTTCATATATGACTTTGTACAATCATGTACACACACAATGGATTGTAACTTCATTTAATTTCGATGTTGCTACATGATATTATTGTGTTGCAATATAGCACAACAATATGAGGTTAGTGAAGCCACTCTATAGAATCATTTTTCCAAGTTTGATTTAAAAGCCAAATTTTATGTTTTGGAAACATGGGCACAAACATTAAAAGAAATAAACTATGAT
>Ga0209208_10012505_pt1 | contig 10741 bp, 5 predicted proteins | sample S1TSphfallax_3_FD_187694 | JGI IMG/M metagenome (GOLD analysis project Ga0209208, IMG submission 187694) | Host-associated microbial communities from peat moss isolated from Minnesota, USA - S1T2_Fd - Sphagnum fallax MG (SPAdes) (version 2) | ecosystem: Host-associated > Plants > Peat moss >... | reverse complement strand
GGCTAGAGTTTAGCCACTAAAATAGTATTTAAGGTTGACTTATGACAAATTTGGTGTTTTTAAAGTGTGTTTATCACTTTTGTAGGAATGAAGGACTAATTATCTCAAACTAAGTTTAAAGGGTTGAGTAATTTGAATGTGGTTTGTATGTGTGGTTGGTGAGCAGTAGAGATATGAAGAGGGACCAAGTTAAGAAATACTTAGGTGTTATGAAGTCCAAAGACTTGGACAATGTCACTTTTGAATCCTACAATGGTGTTTTGTGTGAAAATGTTATAGCCCATTATTGGAATGTGTATGTATGATTGTATTTATGTTGAAGTGACTTCCTTTCGGGTCCTATTATAATCTTTATGATCCCTAAAGTATGCATTATTGGAGTTGCACAATTGAGCAATGCATTATTGAGTTGTTTATTTAATTATAACACAAATTTTATTTTTATTTTTTTAATGTTGTGAATTTCACTAAGTTCTTACTACAATTATCTAACTATTACAAATCATGTATTTTGATTTCTATTTATCCAATTAGGGTTGTCAAAATTGACGTGGTGCACCAAATATTTGTTAGTTGTCATGTTTGCATCATTTTTGATGAATTAGTTTGATGGTTAACCTTAATGTGTTGACCAATGCTCCTAAAGTTAGTTTTAATTTCTTTTTCACTATGCAACAACTAAGTTTTATTATTTTTCTATTTTCATTAAATAAATAAATAAACAAATTACAAAGATGGTGACCAAAATTTTGTGATGACTAAATTGTGATCACATTTACATAACTAATATTACGTTTACAAAAAAATATTAGTTTCGCCTAGGTTGAACTTAAATCAACATGTGATGTTTGGTTGAATTGACATCAAAATTAACATGACATGACATAGTTGATGTTCATAACCTTGGATCTAATAATGTTTTATTGTTTAATCTTCATATCAATGATATTATAATGTTAATGTCACTTACTAAGGAATAATTCAACCATAGTAGTTTGGATTTGATTGTTGTTTGTTGCAGTATTATTTATGTTACTTAACTCATAAATTCATCATTTCTTGATATTGTTGACCCATTATTTGTTCATTCCTTATTTTTAGTACTAGTAGTCTTTCATGTTACCATAATCACTTAACTTGGTCATAGTAAAGTTGAATCCAATAATGTTTCTATGTTGTAGTAGGTATGTGCTTAAGTCACATAACTATTGCAAATTGTCTTTCCTTGAGTTTGTCAACCATTTATTTTTTCAAATATGGTGGTGTTTTCATTACTAGGCTAGTTTGTTGTAATAGAAATTGATGGAAAAAAATTCAAATTTTAATGTTTTTTATTGTGTTGGAAACTTTAGTAGGCCACCTACCTACTACCCATCATGTAATTTGTTCAAGTTTGCTAATTTGATAGTCTTTATTACTAGAATTCAGCCTATGTGAATTCTACCTATTAAGTCTTCAAAAAATATCTCTTTTTTAGAGTCTTTATATATCACAACACAAATTTTGCAGTAACTTGATAAACCAATTGTTTTTGATATGCACATTTTAGAATTGTAGAATAAAAGTAATGGAAGATGTATTTCATTTTGTAGTGGGGTGTAGTCACACTAATAGGAGCCATAACAAGTGTAACACATGCTTTTTAATTAGCATTATAAAGACTTATAATTAGACTTCAAAACTCTTGAAAATTACATATAGTTTGAAATCTTTTACATAAACTTTGACATAATAATATAAAGAAAATTTTAAAGACTTTTGAAGACTTTTTTGAGATTTTTAACATATATTATAAAGAATATTCTCTCAAAAGCAATCCCAAAAGTAGGTGAGTGCATCTCATGTTATCATGTTTGCACCCAATAGAGGATTAATATTAATTTCAACTCGTATACTATTGAATTGTGGCCAATAGTTAGATCTTTTGTCCATGTATTCTTAGAATAACAATTCATTTGACAGAACAAGAGCTTGGGTGAAACCATAATGAAGTGGATAGTTTGACTATTACAATTGCAATTTTTCTAAATCGCAAATGAACTTAAAATGTAAAGTCATATTCAACATTAAGATTGTTAAAATTTCAACTATCCATTTAGCAATAAACTTTAGTGCAAATCATGTTTAAAATTATGAATTAGTTTTCAAAAATATACATTCATAATGGACTTTTGAAATGATGACATTATTTCTATCATGTAAAGAAAGTGAAAAATGCAAATTCAAAAAAAAAAATGTCATAGTGGTGTCAAAATAAGAATTAAACAATTGGTCACAATAAAAAGAGGAAATTGAGAGTAAGATCTATTGAAACTTTTCCAATACAAAAAAAATTCCATTTCAAAAAATTAAAATGGCATGATTTTTATCATTTCTTTCCATTCCACATTGAAATCTTCAAGCTTTCACATGGATTATTTTTATCAATCACGTGTTTAGGGATGTCTATAAGGTGGCCTATCAATATTTGTGACCAAAAGCATAGGGGATAATTATAAGATTTTATAGTTTGATAATTATTATATTTACAAGAATTTTAGGTAGTGTAAGATGTGAACTTTTCAAATTGTCAAAATTAAAGTGAGTTAGCACTACATGGAATTTACAAATAAACAATTGGATTTATGATTAATTTTTAATCATAAATATGACATGCGACTTGCTACAAGGCCTCGTCGCCTTGGACAAGTCGTATAAAATTCTAATCACAAAAGACAATATATGGCATCAAGTTGCAATAATTGTCGCATAAAGATGTGAATTTACATGAACTTTACATCCATCCAAACTAGCTTACGTGACATTGTCATTTTGTGATGGATTTTACAACTACGTAATGTAGTCACATCATTTATATTTATTACTGAAATGTTTATTATTTGGACACAAAAATATTATTGTTATATTTATATTTTTTTGTATTATTATTAGTTTCATTAAGTTCAACAAGTACCATGTTGATACATGTCATTACATCTAGGTTAGGTTCAAAAAAGAAAAGTTGTTAGGAAGGCCATCTATTGTGCCTACTTATTCAATCAACAACCCACCGTTGATCACAACCCAGGTCATGGGTGGGAATTGATGCTTGCCCCCCATCAATTCATTTACCACCAAGTCACCCGACTTGTTGTGACAAAAATAGTAACGTGCATTTTGTTTATGCTATTTCATTTCAAACATTACACAAAATTTCATTTTTGATCTTTCAAATCTTATCAAGATTTTGTCCAAATGACAAGATTAAAGTTTAAACTTAAAGTTATTTTAATAATGTACACATATACATTTTTTCCTTTTAAAAATATAAATTGATTTGAAAAGAAAAATATTTGAATTTAGTTATTGAATACAATTTCAATGACCATTCCATGGAAAAAATAATTCAATTGCATGATTTATAAATGGATAATACAATTAAAATCTAAATATATATCATTCATATCTTAAACCTTCATTTGATTCTAAAAATTGTTATACAATTTTTGTTTATAAATGGGTCATAATTTTTCCTATTACCTAGCCTATTCAATAAATAAATTACATTGCATGCCTAATCAAATAAATAATTTTTAAAAATCACATATCAACATGATAAAATACCTATTACTTAATTCACATACATATGACCTATTAACTATTTATTAGCTAATACCTATCCTACTCATTGCTTATTTAATATATTAATTGCATGACCTATTTAATTAATTAATTGCACCTATTACTTTAACCTTAACTTATTGAATACATAAATCAGATAGACTAATTAATTAAATAATTAATACAAAAACTTTATCACCTGTCACATGACAAAATACCCACTATTTAACCCACATACATATTGCCTACTACTTACTACCTTACAACTTATAATTTACTAATTGATCAATTACCTAGCCTAATTAATTAATCAAACATAAAATTATTTCATTGAACACAATGAAGTACCTACTACTAATTAGCCTACTTACATACTATTTTTTACCTATTACCTATTACCTAGCCTACTTAATTAAGTATCTAATTAAAAAAGTATGATTTATCAACACAATAAAATACATATTACGTAGCCACTTACATATTACCTGCTACTAGCTAGCCTTATTTCTACCATTAATTGCCATGGATCCTTTAAAACTTTCATAAACCCACCAAACCTTATTAAACATTTAACGGTTAATTCATTGAAAATAGTTAAAGGAAAACAATTAGACCATAAAATCCAACAATTTTATTGGCTAACTCTTTTTTTCACATTTAATTACATGTGCATTTGCAAGTATGTAAGATTTGTAGTTGCAAATCAAATTGAAAATATGCCATGTGGTATCCAATGGCCTATGATCCACCTTCCAAGTCACAAAATGAACTATATTTTCATTTATTTTGTGATGCCTTTAAAAATGGATGATATAAATCTATTTTTCATATTTATTTTCACCCAAATCAACATTAGTCACAAGTATAAGTTGCATATGCAATTATAAACCACTTTGTAGGTATTTATGTGACTATAAATTGTTTTTACTAAATGCCATAGACGACAGTCACATCTATAGTCACAAAAATGGTTGATTTGGACACAAGTCACAAATGCATGGGTTGGAATGGATAAGATTCCTTGTGCACCTAACCCTCTTTTTATTCACTTGTGAACATTACGATCATTTGAGGCTATTTTCATCGGTGTCAAGCTAGTAAATGTAAATCACCCCTTTGACATGAATTTGAATTGATAGAATATGAAGGCATCATGTTCAAAATTATAATATTTCCCATAATCTACATAAAGTTCCCCACTAGTTTTCTAGGCATAATGTAGTGCCGCCACCTACAACCCAATAATTCACCTTTTAGCCTTTTGAATATAAAGTGAACAAATTAATCAAACCAATTTTGCATTCATAAAAGTAATTGAAAAAAAAGTCATAGGTAAAAAGCCTTGGGAAATTACATCCATGTAGATAATTTTTACATTATTAAAGAAACTTATACAACAAAATGAAGACATTCAATATACAACTTTTGATTTAAAAAATTGGTAAGATTTTAGATTTAGATTTCTTGAATACACATTTCCTCTTTATTCAAAATATCAACTTAATTGATAATCCATGGAGGACATGAACCTTCATAGTTCCTTACTTGATTTACAAAATGCTATCAATCATTACATGATAAAGCACATTCAAAAACACTAGAATAAAAATGTTACACTATTATAACCACTAACACATAGAAAAAAGGTTCTATATGTAATCACATCAAATACATTATAAAACAAACAATGTTCACCAATAAAACTCAATATTTAACACATTTCTTCAAAATCTATAAAATGATGAAAGTCATTGTAATTGAAAATTTATATGCTAAATTAAAAGTTATCAATGTTAACATTAGATATATTCAAAATATATCCTTTGTAGATGCCCCATGGATACAAAAAAATGTTATGATGTATCCCCTTACGAATGTTTTACTTTATTTAATGCATTTGATTTGGAAACACATCACATTACAAAACATAACACTCTATAACCTTTAAAACAAATTCATACCAATAACAGCCATATCAATGGAACTTTCAATATCATCACTACATACCAAAATCAACACCCTCCAAAACATACACCATCAATAAATATCAACTACTAGTTGTTGGAACTCTTTGTTTCATAGATTCCAAAACACAAAACACACATTTGACCAATTGATTATAGACCTTTGCCAACCACTTGACAATGTGTCAATTAATATGCTCAACATATGTTTAACATTATCATGTTTACATTTCTTAAATGGACTCATAATTTTTTGAGTTATTACTATATATCCATGACTTATGCAATGTCAATTAAAAGCTGAGAATGAGAACACCCATTATGACATTAATCATAAAGCAAATTGAGACACCCACCTACCAAAAACATTCCATCAAGAAATTTTTTAAATTTATTTTGAGTTGTGTAAAATAAAATTGATGAAACATGGTTATTAATGTTAGTCCTATCATGTCATGTCATTAATGTTAATTTTAATCTTGACATAGCCCAATGTCATGTTGATTTAGGGTCAACCTAGAATCAACAAAATGTAATTTATGTCAAAGCAATAATTTGTTTTGCCAATCTAAAATTAATTACCCAAAATGCAACTAAAACTCAATTATCATGGAAGTTTAGGGGATTTGGTGGATTTGGTGGGCTTGGATCTTGGTCCACATGGTGACCAAAATTTAGTACCAAAAAAAAATTCAAATTGTCAAAATGTGGTGATTAAATTTTGGTCAATAGGTTACATTTTAACAATTTGAATTCTTTAAAAAATGATTTTGGACAAATATATGGACATGGATGGATCTACATTGTATTATTTATAATGACCAAAATTCAACCCAAAAAAATTATTAAAAAATCCAAATCATTCATGTGTGCATTTAAATTGACATTATTTTCATCACAACAATCATTAGATCTTAGTTTTACTAATTGCTATTGTTGAACAATTGTTGTACTCATATGCAAATGTCATGCAATAAATAGTTCATCATTTAATCTTTTCACCATAGCACATGCCATGTGTTGATAAACAAAATATACACAAACATTTACATAAAAACCTCACTATTTCCTATGAATGTATGTTCAAACTAAATACAATGTATAAATTCAAATTCAAAAGTTAACATGACAAACTTTCATGCATGTATTACAAATGAATAAGAATGACAATAGATTCAAAATAACGTCCTTATATAGGCTAAGTAATTTTTGTTAGTAATTAAATTAATAACTTAACAATAAGTAGGAACTATTTCAAATTTAAATTACTAATTAATAGCTAAACTAGTTCCTTAACACTAAGAACTAATTCAAATATGAACCATTAACTAGAATTAACAAGGTAACTAATAATTAATTGATTAACACTTACAAATTTTTTGATTTAAGATTTACAAAAGTTAGGTTCAAAATATGTACCACTAATTATAACTAACAAAATAATTAATAACTAATTAATTAACATTTATAGATGTTATAACTAAACATTTACAAAGGTCAAATTTTTATTTAATGTGTGGTTAATATTACCCCCCTTTTTGATTTGCATTATGTCCTCATAAATCCTTGGAATTTTTTTTTAAATACAAGGAATTAGGAAAACACACATTTTGATGCATTCATCCAATATTGGTTTTTGGTGTTACAATCCATCCAAATGAATGTAAAAACAAAAATACTATGGATGTGGATACATTCTATCCCTTTGGTTTTTATGTGGTTTTCCAATGGTGTTTTTGTAATTTTCCTATGGTATTTTTATGGATTCTTGGATTTTTGGTGGTTTGTCATTAATATTATGAACATGCATTGGAACAAGTATCAAAACATGCATCAATTACACAAGAAAATGTTTTGTATACTGAAAGCACATCAATTGTTGTTGGTTGTGACCATTGTTGGCCACACTATACTTTCAAAACCTTGTTGTGCACATTCAGAAAACACCATGTTCACATATTTGATGTGTCATTTTGTGGTGAGATTATTGTTTCAACACCTTGCTAGGGGCAACAAATGTCAAGTTTCATTTCTTGTTGTAGTTGAATTGAAACCACAATTATGATGCTTGGTGTCGATAAAGTGAATGCACACATGTGAGCCTTTGGTATTCTACACATGTATCAAATCAAGCATTGAATTATGCAACGGATCAAACATTGGTGTTTGCGGCACCACAAAGATCATATGTGGTTATATTGAAAGGTGAAACATCTAGAGTTGATGCCTAGGTTTTGCCTTTAACTTGATTGCTAGTAACATAAAAATGTTTGAAGAACATGTATGAGTTGTTGGTGTTGGTTTCATGTGAATATGTATGTGGTTGAGTTAAAGGAAATCGTGTAAACTTACATAGGAAGTTGTAACAAAATCTTGGTGAAGGTTATGTTATAGAACCCTAATGTTGATTCTAATATCCTTCAGATTTTTGAATAGTTGTTTGACAATCATGTGATTGCTGGTGATCAATGTCTTGTGGTAATTGTTGCCATGTTGAGGTGTGGTTTCTGAAAATTCTTTAGAATACATAAAGATGAATGTAAACCTTTGCTTTTGAGATGAGGCAAACTTTAACAAAAATGCTTTTGTAAACAAGTGGATTTGTAACTTCTTTTTTTCTAACAATTTTAAGGGCAATAAAAAAAATTTATGTCCCTCACTACTACATTTTGTAGATGTGGCTAGACTTTTAAGCTTCATCTAATATGAAGTATTTTGACTTGCTGAAAAACAATTTTGATTATATATTTGTAATTTCAAAACATTTTAGAACTTACCCATTATCCTTGGTTGAAATAAGACCTTCTTTGTGGGGTACTTCCCTTTTTTAGGCGAATCCTCCAATTGAACTAAGGTGCTTCTTGTGCATCCATAAGTTCTTGATCTTTCCAATGTACCAAGGATGTTGTTTTGGAATGTGATTATGGCACCAAATTGTTTCCTTTCCAAGGTGAATCCTCCACTCATGCTTGAATGCTTCCTTACACTTTTAGATCTCTACTCTTACTAACAACACGGTTGTTCACTAGTGGTTTTCAATTATTAATTTCTATGTTATTTGATATTTCTCAATAAAACAACTACAAAAAAAAAACTCAAACCAAACAAGTATTCTAAGTTTAAAACTATGATACATGATGATAATACATTCTTTTCCTTACAAGAGAAAAATGAGAAAGTTAGAGAGATTTCTAATTTAGGTCTACCTTTCTTTTATAGATAAACAAAATGAATTTGAACCCAAAAAATGGTCATCAAATGTTAATAAAAAAAATAAAAATTTAAAAGACATGTACACAAGTACTTCATTATTTTCTATGCATGCATGTTCAAATTAAACATAATGTATTGATTCAAATTCAAAAGTTAGCAAGACAAACTATCATGCATGTATTACAAATGAATAGGAATGACAATGAATTCAAATTCATCTTGTTATGTTGGCTAGGTGCTTTTTACTCGTAACTAAACTAATTACCTAAATTAAGTAGGAACTAATTCAAGTATGAACCATTAACTAAAACTAGCACGATAACTAATAATTGATTAATTAATATTTACAAAGATTACAACATAAAATTTATAAAGGTCAAATTTGTGCTTGTATAACATTAGTTCAAAATAGGTACAAATAACTATAATTAGCAAGGCAATTAATTACTAATTAATTAATATTTACAGAGATTATAACTTAACATTACAAAGGTCAAACATGTATTTAATGCATGGTTAACACCATAGATATCATGTTTGAAATTGAATCATCAAAATATATTTTACCAAAAATGTGATTACATTATGAGAAAATAAACAATGGTTCCATTTATTCGTTCCCAAAAGACTTGTTGTAGAAACTTAACATTGCTCCTATCCAATTAACATTATCTTAAAATAATGTCATGTACATATTTTTTTATCATCCACATACTATAGATCATCATTCATAGTGTGAAACTACATGAAGCCCAAGTTTGTATAGGGCTGGTTTTGACAACCACCGATCAAATGATTATTTTATTTTGAAATTTATACTTTGACTATAATCATTTAAAATTTTATAGATATTTGAATGGTATTATACATGGTAATATTTGTTTTTGAATTGGATGAAAGAATTATTATTTTCATCCTCAAATTGTAGTCCTTCATATCTTCAATATTTTCAAAGATTTGGCACCTTTTTTTTTATCTTTGTATTTTTTGCTTCATTTGTAACAATAAGGCTTCCTTTTGTGATCTATAGCAATTGTCTATGCTTGATTTAGAATCTTTTGAGCATGCTTGTTTGAGGCTTATATTTAAGACTTATAATAATTGTATATGTTTGATTAGAAAAACTTCAAGCATCTTTATGACTCATGCATTTTCATTCTTTTAGCTTAATGTGCATGATAATGAGTTACAAGTGAGGCATTTCTTATTTGGTACATATTGTCAAGGCATGTAAGTAAACACAAAAAATATTCAACTTTGATCATGTATCATGCATGTAAAAGAAATCATTAAAATGGGTCAAAGTAGGATAAAAAAAAGGTCCATGTGCCCTCTATTAAGCATATAAAAACCTATTAAAATTTTTTATGACCATATGAATATGAAAAGTTAGTAAGTCCAAAAATGAATGACAAATTTGTGTTTGTGAGTATTTTTTCAACACACAATATTCAATTTGAATACACATGCAAACACACAATCCAAGGATATGAAGATTATGTTATGTTTGAAAAGATCATGAAATATGTGTTGTACCTTCTAATTGTTAGAACATATTTGACATGTATTTTTATAAAAGTCCACACTATAATTAAAAAAGTAAATTTCATGTAACTATATATCTTTAAAAAAAGTAAGTAAAAAGCTTATTTTAAAAAAATTGAAAATTGAAAATAATTCATATTAGTGAGGAACTAGCTTGTCTTTGATCATGTTGGGGAAGTCATTTCCATTTTATTCTCAACTATGTGCAAAAAAAAGTATGCAACTCATCCAAAAATTATAATTTATAGTTATTTATTTAAATATAAATAGGGTGTCTATAATTCATTATATCATAAAATATTTAAAAGTACCCTTTTATCTCAAGTGCTTCCTAAAACAATTGAAGAATGACCTCCCCAAATTATTCATTCAAATAAAAAATTCAATCTATAACACTTTTATAATGGGTTTTGTTATTA
>Ga0209208_10012504_pt1 | contig 10741 bp, 12 predicted proteins | sample S1TSphfallax_3_FD_187694 | JGI IMG/M metagenome (GOLD analysis project Ga0209208, IMG submission 187694) | Host-associated microbial communities from peat moss isolated from Minnesota, USA - S1T2_Fd - Sphagnum fallax MG (SPAdes) (version 2) | ecosystem: Host-associated > Plants > Peat moss >... | reverse complement strand
TGTGTCACTCACAAGTTTACTAAAGTTAGTCATCCAAACATGACACATTAATATGAGTTCTTTGTTATGATGTGACACTACTAAAAATTGTGTGTGTGTGTGTGTGTGTGTGTATGTGTACATATGATTATTTTTCAAGAGCTCAATTCATAAAACAAGGGTGCAAACATGCTATTGAACTCGAATTACTTACATTGATTAATGTCATTACATAAATTCATAATAATCAAGTATTATAATAAAAGACATTACATTACAATTTTCAGAATATGTTTTTGAAATACTTTAATGTCTTCAAATTTGAAATTAAAAACCATAAATATATAACTAGAAATATCAAATTCATGTTGGTGAGGTGAATAAGTGCTGTCGAGCTTTCCATAGGCCTATTGCCAAATGCAGAGATACAAGATTCTGGATTCATTCAGTTGTGTCAAAATATTGAGATGTCACGTGTCTTGATGTATTGCACCACATGGCAAGGTGATGTCTGAGGTGCCTGATTAAACATAGAATGATGCATCATCACAGAAATTTGGAAATGCTCCTTTCCAAAATACCACTGCCCTTCAATGTAAATTTGGGAACCAAACTTTCTAGTATTGTCATTCACAAGTTCTCTGTTTCTGTGATCTTGCTCCAGTATTTCAATTTCATGGGGAAGCTTCAGTTGGAATTCAATGTAACCTCAGGAAGCCAATTTGGTAGAGTGGTTTTACCAAATTACATTATCATGTACTTATATAACTCCCACCTTCACATGCTACGTCTGTTGAATGTGAGTGATGCTCATAGGTTTATGACTGCACTCATTGTCATGTGAGTTTAAAGTGTTGGTGGAGATTTTCCTGCAACCTCATAGATATATGAAGATAAAGGGTTGGGACACTAAAGGTTGCACTACATAATCAGCTTTGATGATTCCTGTGAAATTTACATCTATCAGTGCAAGTCTTGATTGACACTGCTGTTGATTTCTTTACCAATCCAAGAGAGGGAAGCTTTGGTTCATGGTTGATTCTATGACAAATTTCACATAATTGGTGCCAATTTGGTGTCATAAGTTGTAAGGAAAGTTGGTTCATGTTTGTACTCTTTTTTCTTTTGTTCTGGGATTTGTATCTGGTTGGGTTTGCCACCACCAAAGTAACAGGCACAGAGAAACAACACACATTGAGGAGGTGGAGGAGTGCTGGAGTGAGTGGAGTGCAGTTATTTGGCCTTGGAACACCGGCAATCCAACTGCACCTGCTGTTTCCTGCAAAACCCTCATTGCACCCATCTTCTCAAGTTCACTAATCTGTTCATGGTATGACTGATCTCCATTTCCTACTTTACACTTCCAGTTTCAAATTTTTAGCACTTAGGGTTATGAATGGTGGGTTGTACAGGTGTGCACTGTGAACCCATCAGAGTTTTCTTAATGCATCTCCACCCACATCCCCTCTTTGGATTTGTACACATACAGCCACTGCAATGAATTGCTGTGAATTGCATCTTGTTGTATTAGCCATCTAAGTCTCCCATTTTGACCAAACAAGAGGGAGGTAGAAAACCCTCCCATCTCTTGAGAGTTGATTGTGGAAATTGACTTCTGTACAAAACTGAACAGTTTGCACAATTGAGTTAACTGAAAAAGTAAAAGAGGCAGGGACTTGAGATGCTTGAAAATTGGTAGAAAGTTTTTGTGCCCATGAATGTTGTTGAACTGTCCACATTCTGGCAAGCATGCATTGAAGCATTGGGGATTTCTAAGAGGTTGCAGATGGGTGTGTTTTTTATTGCAATGAGTGGTTTGAATGTACAAACTTTGGTGAGCATCATGATGCACACTGTAATAAGAGTTGGGAATTTCAACGGGTTGCAGAATGCGTAGACTTATGAAAGTTGAAAATGTTTAGAAATATGGAGTTGCTTGCACAAATCCTGATCATAGTCTGATGATGATAGCCTTTTTTTGGTAGTGGATTGGCACTTAAGCTTTGCTTTCGATATTGTTCTTGTATTTTCTAGGTGAGGTCTACTGAACACTGTGTATTAGTAGTACCTGGAGAGAACAAAAGGGAAGATTGGAAAGCTATAAACCTGTATATCATTTGAGGGAGATTGAAAAGAAATCATGCAGCTAATGTTTGTTCTATTGAAGTTGCTATTGAGAGAGTGAAAGTGAACGGGATGATTGATTATTTCTTGAGTGCATCACTGTTTCCTTCACACTATGTTTAGTTCCATGACATGTACACATTCGGATGTGAATGTTCAAGAAGTGCACATTTTCTCTGCTTTGTAACAGCATAATGGACCCAGCAGATATCAATCGATCATTGGGTCAGTGTGATTGGATCATACATGTGAAAAATTGTGTGAACCCAGTGCGGGGAAAGAGGTTTGTGAGCATTGGATAGAATACTTTCTCCAAAAGGCCTAACCCAAAAATATGATTGAACTTGATTGGTTGATCAAAATGAGTGACCAATGTGGTGGCATTTAGCTTATCCGCATTCTGCATTACCATAATGGTACCTAGTGTGGTTAGCCCACTAATTAATTATTTTTTGATTCGTCGAAAATTCTTAGAAATCCTTACCTGCCGCCATGCTGAAAATTTTCAAAGAAACTCTTAAGCACACTAGCTTCATTATTTAGTATAATGTCTAATTGTAAATTACTATTATTACCACATACTACCCAAAGTAAATGACAAAAATAGTATTATTATTAGGCACCTTGCTGCTGAGCCAGGAAGTTTCAGTTTTGTTTTCATTTAGGGTTAATCAAAATGACCAATTGCCAAAAAAAAGAAGCATAACTGGGCAAGCTGGCCATGTAATGAAGAGGAGAGGAGAATAGGAGCTTGAAAGGCTGCAGAGAAGTTCATTAAGTTTCAAAATAGTGAAATACTTGTGCACCTGTTTATCTCCCTATTGTAGCCAAAACATCCATACAACATTAACAGTTACAAATAACTTGGAGTTTAAGTGGGGTACCCGCCTTGCTTATGAAGGGGGAAACTCAAAACAATGAATGAATGAGCAAATAAATTCCAAAGAACCCACAAGCCCTAGAAACCTGTCATATGTTGAGGACACTTTATATTGCATAAGCTGGTGCCTTGTAGTTACTGTATGGTGTTTTTTTGGAGGAATTCTTTAATGTAGCTTAAGTGACGATCATCCATATCATGAAAAAATAATGGTGATCATCACTAGGAAACTTTAACCAAATCTGGCAATAAGATATGAAATACAAAGTTCTAATCAACCTTCTATGTTTATGGCTATACACTGAAAACCAAATACGGAAATCTGATGATTTTGATTATGATGACGGGTCTTTAAGTATGAGAAGGGCCTATCTTTCAAACCTTTTAAGATTTTCGATACCGTGCACATGGACTGTTGGTATTGTAATAGGTCTGTTAAATCTCAGAAGGTCCTTAAGATAGGCCCTTCTCATCTCGTGTACTTTTACATAGGGGAAGGTTTGGGATATAGGGCCTTCTGGATATTTGGCGCCTCCTACCCTTGGCCTACTACCAGCCTCGGAACAGGACCTAAAATTTCAAAAGGCCCTATATCCCAAACCTTCTCCTATATACAAAGTCCCTGCCCAAAATATTGTGTACTTCTCATCTTTGCACTGTAGACATACTACATACATTTAACACACTACTTCCCTTATATCTATCTACCAATGTGGAGGGCACAAGGGTTAAGCTTGTAGGGCATGGGATACGATCTCATGTTTTCATAGAGAATTCTCCATTGCCCAGTTTGCAAAATTTGTACTTTTGTGTGATTGCTGGTTTTTCCCTCAATTGGGTTTGTCAGGATTGCAGTCAGATTGTTGTACTTTGGGAGAGAGAAATTTTGCTTGAATTGAGTTTGTTAGGATTGCAGTCAGATCCTTCTATTTTGAGAGATTAAGAGAGAGAGAGCGTGTGTGTGTGTGTGTGTAACAGTGCAGAGAACAGCAGCAGGAGGCTCAATAAAGCTCCGTTGGCGTGATGGGTAGGCGGGCAGTTCCAGTTCTGTTGCTTCTCCTGAGTTTTGTGCTGTTTTCAGGTAACTCAATCTGCTCTTGTCTTGTCTTCCTTCATATTCTTTCTCTCCTTTTTCTCAAGCTTGTGTTGGTGCTGCAACCAACAAAAGGTTCCACTGTTTAGGTTTGGAACCTTTAGGAGTATGATTGGAAATATTGGGGGCAAGAAAAAAGAGTGAATCAGTTGCTGATGGAATCTGAACGCATTTTAGGGTTTGAGGATGCCTCATTTAGCATGAGAATAAAAGAGGGGCAGAAGAGAGGAGATGACTCATGCTGGCAAGAAGATTTTATTTTGAGATATGAGACGGTGGATATGCATGCTAAACAAAAGGACCTTCTCTTGGAGTTTTTTTCTATGTCTCCTCCACTTTGTTATCATCCAAACAACATGTCATTGCCAAAGTTTTAGTGTAAGGTCATGACAAGGAGATGTTTTGAGTTTAGGGAAGGAATGAGAGAAACTTAGATTTTATGTGTCATTTTCATCTGGTATCTTCTGATTCTGCAGCAGAGGCCAGAAAGGAGGAGAAGGATGTCACAGAGCTCCAGATTGGTGTCAAGGTGGGTTGCAATGGGTTTGGGGAAAGGCCATGCTGTGTTGTTGAGATCTTGCTGTTCAACTGTTGGATCTAAGAGTTCAGCAACATTCCAGAAATAGAAGAATGCTTGTACGTGGTGGTCTCACCATTCTAAGATTTAAGAGAATCAACCCCAAGAGATCATCAGTCTCAGATTCCATGACATTGGGTAGTTTTTGTCTCTGTTTAGAACCTCTGAGGAGGATGATGAGGAAAGGATTTGACCAGCAGATTTTGATTTGTGTTTTTCTTGCAATCCTTGGTATGTGTAGTTCAAACCAAAGACATGTCATGTGCAAGCGCACAAGGGAGACCAAGTGAAGGTTCACTATCGGGTGAGTGTAATCCCCTCCCTTCTGTCGAGTGTTCCATAATTGGTTATAAAATCCATATATTTACAATGCATAGAAGATTTTAGAAACCCTTTGTGAGCAAGTCTCACAAGGTTTTGTGACTGCACTCATTGTTGTGTTATACCTTCAAAGTGTTGTGTGGAAATTTCTCTGCAATCTCATAGAGAAATGTTGTTGAAGGAGATAGGGGGAGATGGTGGGGGGCAGGGTTCACTCACAGATGGGAGTGTATTTGATGAAAGCTATGCAAGAGGTGACCCGATTGACTTTGAGCTTGGATCTGGTCAAGTCATAAAAGGTCAGGCTCTCATATTCTTTTTCAGCATTTTTTTTTGTGTGTTCATTTAGGACAAGGAATCACTCATTGATGGCACCTTGTTTGACTCAAGCTATCTATCCATGAGGAAGCTCATTTGAGTTTGTGCTCTTGGACAGGGATCAGTCATCAAAGGTCAAGCAGTGTTTTCATTTATCTGTTCCTCCTTGTACTATTGATTTTTTATATTATTAGCTGTCTCTTGAGTGCTAGCCAACATCATGTCTGAGTCTTTCTGTTGCTTCTGGAAATTTAACAGAAACTCTGGGCACAGATTTTGTATAAATGGTTTTGCCCAGATTTTGGATGAATTTTATATACATATCTGCTGCACCCATTGTTAGGAGCTGATGAAGTCAGTGGGTAGTCATGGCAGCTCATCACTGCTATTCGTGATGAAGGTGATAGTCTGACACTTCGTGAGTGACTCTCATAAGGCTATATGACCACTCCTAGTCATGTTATCTTCAAACTGTTGGTTTAGAGATTTCTCTGCAAATTCCCATAGATATCTGCTTTTCTTTGTCTTGTGTGTGCCTTGCTTGTTGCAGATACTTCGAATCTACACTTATTATATTGTACTCTTTTGAGAGGTTGGTGAAGAAATTGTCAGTACTTATGAAGATTATTGAGATGAAATGAAATGTCATTTTGGGGGTGGATGTTTTGCAGGTTGGGACCAAGGTCTGTTGGGTATGTGTGTTGGGGAGAAGCGGAAGTTGAAGATTCCATCCACCTTGGGTTATGGTGCTCAGGGCTCTCCTCCAAAGATTCCAGGTCTGGTCTAATTTGATTACTACTTTGAACCATTCCTTGGAAGTTATAGCTTTTCTCCTTGGATGGATTTGTAGCACATTTTTATGACTGTTTTGGGTCTCGGGCAGTGGACATGTGAGTCACAAATCCTCATTTACAACAGAAGTTACATCAGTTGCCACTATCAGATTTGTGTATTGAAAAGCAAGCTGTGCTTTGGGCACCTCCTATGTTCTTTTGTTTGATTGTGCAGTTTGTGTTGTGCAGGTGGGGCAACTTTGATTTTCGAAACAGAGCTTGTAGCTGTCAATGGAAATACTGGTCAGACTGGAACTGTTGATAGTGAGCTGTAGATTGGCACTCACCTTGTCTTCTACTTCTCCACTTTCTGCATGGAGGCCACTCCTGGGTGCTCAGGCATGCCCCAAAGACATGTTTTTTTACAAAAATACAATTTGAATCACATGCAAGGAAGTTTGCATCAATTAGGGATCTATCTTTTTCTCTGATACTGTGGTCAAATGTCCAATCACTATATGGATAAAGTATAATCATTCAGAAGAAGTTTGATGGCAAGTGGCGTTTCAAAGAACCTGCAAGTCATGGCAAATTGTCACTGCTATTCATGATGAAGGTAGTTGATCACTTGCACAATATTGTAACCCCACTCACTGTTGTGTTGGCTTCAAAGTGTTTGTTATGAAGATTTCTCTACAATCTCCGAGATAAGATAGAACCTGCTCTTTATTGTAGACATGTCCATTTCCTCAGCAGATAGTGACCGACAGACCACTCTTGTGGACTGTACTTCTCTCCCTGGAGTTGTAGAAGACTTAAAGCAGGTTCTGTTAGGTAGGTCAAATCTGTCTCTATAATGTAGTTAACCTATATCATTGTGTGATTCTTTCAAGCAGCTCAGCTTCAGCACATTTCTAGGAGATTGCTCCAAACCATAATCTCTCCAAATCAACACTTCGAAATTGAACACAAGAATGAGGGCAGCTATATCCTTGTACAAGTCACTTACAAAGTGGTATACATTAACCTTTATCATGAATAGCAGATTCTAAACTCATATACAGAAAATGGCAGACTCATGAGTTGACCTAATGTGATGAGGTTATTTTTTGTGATATCAATAAGTGACAAACAAGGGAGAAAATATAAACCATGATTTGTCAATTCAGCAAACACAAGAGTTTAAAGAATGACATAGGTGGTGGTGACAAGCCACCACTTTCCGACATATATGGTTTTTTTCAGACTGTCCAGTTTGTACAGTAAAATCTAAAAGTTTGACAGAAGAGTGGGCCTGACAAAATAGGTGTACAGAGGAAAATTGACAAGAAAGACTTTGCACCCTAAAATATTAGAAATTGTGTGAAATGGTTAAAAGTCTCTTGGAAAACAGCAGAGCAACATTCATTAGGAGATTGAACCTTTTGTGTCAACTGTTTTGGATATACAGAAACAACTCATGCACACAACCACCTCCAACCTAATCAGACCATGGACCTTTGCAGCTTCCTCACCATGCTGGAAAAAACCCAAGCAGACACAAGGAGCAACTCGAAACCATTCAAACTTGTGGATTGCATGACAGAAACCACCACAACCCTTGCCACCACATAGTGAAATCTGGAAAATTTTGTTGAAAGCTGCAATCAAATCAGTATCAAAAATCCATGGCTGGATGCCATAGAGTCACTGTGAAACAGAAACCAAAGGCTCTAACACTCTATAATGAGCTATGACAAATCACACACAAAACTCATCAGAGCTTTGCTTGTGGAGGAGGAGAACATGGGGGAGATGCAGCTCCAGTAATCTTGGCCCGCAGTCAGTCAGTCACTACAACTTGGTCAGCTCCATTTGCTTTAAACGAAAGCCCTGGAAAAGATGCCATACTTTCATCCCTATTCAGAGGTGATACCAGACCTGGACCTAAGGGTTTGAGGCATCGAAGATCCGGCCGCAAACGTACCAGCAACAGCAGCAAATCATACACCACCAGACTTGTAGTTGTAGAGCTTGCCAACGACATGAAGCGCCGTGACAAAGCCGATGAAGCAGAGGCTCATAACCAACACAACCGTGGGACTGATCTTCAAACCAGGTGCATCGTCTGTGTAGAAGCGCAACATGTTGTTGCCGCTTCCTCCGAATCCACCACTACCTCCATTTCCCGATGACGACGAGGATGTCCTCCTCCTTCTCAGCCCCGAGGCAGCTGCCGCAGTTCCTCGCGGCCCCGCTCCCGCAGGCCCCGTCCTTCCAGCTCCCGCTGCAGACGAACCCCCTTTCGAGACCGTCGACGACGCCTGGCTCTGCGATCCCTTCGCCATTCTTGCGGAATCTCTTCAAACTCCAACAGATCCGGTTTTGAATGACGCGAGAAATCCTCTCTCTCTCTCTCTCTCTCTCTCTCTCTCTCAAACCGAACTCTAGTGCGTTCGATATCCCTCAAAGAAACTCCTCAGACCAAACCCTAATGAAGCCGATCAAGCTCCTCCTCCGCTCAAACAACCTCCTCCTCCGCTCGCATCAAGCTCAAACAAAAGCCGCCTTAAAATCTGGATGCAAATGCTCTAGCACAAAGAAATCGCAAGAAACCACAACAGAATATTAGCAGAATGCAATTCGCGTACACGCGATTTGTCTCTGACGGGGAGGAGGAGGAGCGTGGGCATTGCGTAGCGCGAAAGTCGTCGATTCTTCGGAATCTGGGTGCTGGTGGCTGGTCTCGGCAAAAGCGATTCTAAAGTGTGGAATCATCCATGGATCGTTCCACAGTTTGGAATCGCAGTGTTGTGGAAACTGGAATTCCAGGAGGATGGCACCCGCATTTGGTAGGGTCAAGTCACATGTAAGCTGCTCAAGCACTATTTTCTGGGATCTAGTGATTGGTGTAGCGCAATCATGTGAGATAACAATAACTATTAGACTACCCAACTCCAGAGATTCCTTAGTTGAATGTTCTCCAGGTGCTTGAGATTTTAAAACCCTTTGATTCTGGGTTTGGCACATTTTTAAAAAAATTCAAAACATTGAGGATGAGCTCAAAAATTGGGTTTGGATCCATGCACACACTACATACTCCCCAATGTTAGAAATTGTGTAGGTATAAAGTATTACAACAAAGTAAAATAAGGTTCTGTCTAAGTATGAAGTTCAACCAACTAATTCAAATTAAGACAGGTTGACGATAAAATTTAGTCTCCTTGTCAAGCTTTGAAGAAGAATTCAGTTTGCTTACTAAAAAATTGAATGTGTTTGGAGGTGTTTTTTCCATGGTCCAGTTCTTATGTTAGTTCTAATAAAAGGGTGCCAACTTAGATCTGTGTTGCAATAACCAGATAAATATTGGTGCTAACTTACCCAATATCGATAAAGAACTCTAGGGTGTGAAATACTAATGTTCCATAGTTCAAAAACTAAGTTTGTAGTTCATATTTCCTAATGACTTCCAACTATTGTATTCATTGGAAAGCAGATGTGTGAGGAACTACAGCGATGTTTGGAAGCATTTCTTAAGCCTGGTTTCATGAATGGCTCATCCTGCTAAATCATTTCATCTTGCATCAAATCTCAGTTTTGTTGCGTGCACTTGGAAGATAGATTAATTATGGGTTTGCATGCCATCATCTCTATTGGGACAAGCTCATTAGATTTGCATGATGTTAGGGTGCAAGACCAGAAGGTGCAAGTCTGGTTTTTGAGGTTGTTGGGGCCATATATTTTGCTTTTCAATGTTGGCATTGGGTGAAAGCACATAATGGTGGTCAAAAAATGTTGTTTTTCAAAACTATGCAACTTTCAACAAGTCAATATTAAAAGAGGTTTTCATAAATTATACTTAAAATAAGATAGTTCAATAACCAAATAATAAAATTGTCAAAGGAAATAGATTTTTTTGATTAGTATCAAATGATTAAAGAGTATATTTGTGAGAATTTAGATGTTGTCACGATATATTACAAAGTGTAACTATACTTTAAAAATGATTCAAATAATTGTAAAACTCAATGAAATACTTAATCATATATTAAATATGAATTGATTGTACCATTTCAATTACAATTGAAAAGTTTGATTCATGTGATTTCACAAAAAAAACATCTAGACAAGTTTTTCATTCAAATGACCATAAGCGTGTTGAAAAAAGCATTTTATTGAAAAATTACTTTCATTTGAAAGATGAAAATATGTTGGAGGCTTTTGTATAAAAATTCATTTTATATATTTATTGAAACGCTAGATGAAATTTTTAAAAAACTGCCCTCAAAATATACCTTAAAAAATATATATTTCCTTTTGCTAGAAATGGTCCTTGTAGTGTGCTTTCACCCTTGTTCACTATTACCATCTTCTCTCTTGTTTGTGTCTTATTTGGAATGCTTGTCCATTGTTGAAGAAGTGTCTAGACACAAGGTTCAAAGAGGTAGATGGGATGGTATGATCAGTCTCAAAGTCTTTGTCCACCACTTCGTCCAATATGCATGAAAATTGTAGATAGAACATGCAGTTCTTTTGGTTAAGAATTTATACATGTTAAGGTTCAGGTGGTCTTACAATTCTTATTGAAGATCAAGCTCTAGTCAACTTTGTATGAACATTGGACAGATACAAACCAAAGAATTTTCACACCAAACATATTCAAAAGTTTGGTGTGAAATGAAATCATTTGTTCTGTG
>Ga0209208_10012501_pt1 | contig 10743 bp, 1 predicted proteins | sample S1TSphfallax_3_FD_187694 | JGI IMG/M metagenome (GOLD analysis project Ga0209208, IMG submission 187694) | Host-associated microbial communities from peat moss isolated from Minnesota, USA - S1T2_Fd - Sphagnum fallax MG (SPAdes) (version 2) | ecosystem: Host-associated > Plants > Peat moss >... | reverse complement strand
ATCCTGTTGGTTAATATATGGTTGGCAGGGTTTCATCATTTATTACCTTTTCACCTAATTTTCTAACAAAGATCTATTTGAAAACTATGTAATAAAGATATTTGTAAAGTGATGTCGAGTTTTGCCAAGTGTCTCATGCCTATTTCATATTTCACCCCTAATACTTGTTGTCCTTAAAGTCACCCAAACAAGAAGCCACAATGGAAAGCACATGGTGATATAAAAAGTTGATTGTGGAGCAGGGTTTTCTTTTGTGGCTAAATTATTTTTCAAGGTGGGTAAAAATATGTGTTATTTCTTTTCTAATAGCCAAACTTTTAAAAGTTAAAAAATATTACAAAATCGCCAGAATTCTTTGTTGCGTTCAAGAAAGTGGCCAAAAAATATGAAGAATACTTCAACTTTTTTATTTTCATATCATATGTTGTTAGTAAGCAAATTTGGCTAAACTACCTTATGGATCGCCACTTCGGCTACATCAAAAATATGAAAATAACACCATGCTTTGGAGGCACGGTTTGACTGCTTTGAAAATCGGACTGTGGGGAGGGCGGGGGGGACAAGGGGGAGAGAAGGGCGTGGGCTGAGGTTGGTTTACTTTTTCCACACTCTTGTTTTTTGGACAAGGGGGATGGGAGAGAAATTGTTTAAAGGGTTGGGGGGAGAGAAACTTTAAAAGTCATCCTTTTTATAATTTCAGAGGAGGGGTTTTTTTTGCATGCCAGTGTTACTGTAGAACACGAATGGGTTTAAGACCAAAACTATGTATGATTATTATCTATGTTCTTGGTTGTAAAATTATCCTTTCACTCTTCTATTGGCTATGTAAGCCTCACCATTATCCTACCATGAACTACACACAAACAACACCAAAACTATCCAAAATCAAAAGCTTTTAAAAATCCAAAACTTGCATTGTCGCAACCTTTGTATTCATACCATAACTTTGTACAAAATGAAGGTGTTTCTCAAGGTCACAAACACCTCCTTAAATATTAACCAAAAGGAAAACTAATAAAAAAACTTCCTAAAACTTATCCACCACAAGGTTCCCCAAATAATCAGAAGGAACAAAATCACAAGGAAACAACATCACATGGTTCCTCATGTGATTCCACAATTAATCACAAAGAATCAACATCACATGGTGCACATGACATAAGTCTATGTGCCATGACCTATTATGGAATCCTACACCCCATTAAACAATTACCTAAGTAATTGTGTAATTAAGTTACACATCAAGTTACATTACCCATATTTTAGGATTAACCACTTTGGATACCTATCTATTTAAGTCGTTTATGAGGTTAAGAATATATTATAAGTACCCTAATAGAGACCTCATTTATCCTTTTCCTTTTCAAATGTCATTCCATTTTATTTCACTTAATCTTTTAGTGTTTTCTTGTGAATCTCATTTCTTTTTATTTTAGGGTTTTGTGAATCTTATTTCACATGTGTTTTAATTTTTTTAAAGAACTGCAACTTCACTTGATTTTGATTTTTTTCAATTTGAAACCTTCATTTCACCTTTATTGTTTTTTTTCAGGGCCCCATTTCACCTTTTTTTTTGGGTTGTTCTTGTGACCTATGGAGTTCATTGACTCCTCAAACAACCAATTAAATAAGGATATAGGCCAGAATTGCTTGCATCAGCACTGGGGAATATTTCAGAATAGTGAAGTTGGAAGAGGAATGCAAGCAATCGATTGATTCCAATGTAGATGTGTGTGATATGTTGATAACCAAATAGGTTATTATGAGTTTGTTTAAAACTTTCACCAATTTCACTTTTGGAGGTTTGTGGAGTTGTCAAAGCTTAAGGTCATGGTCATTATTAGTCATGCGAGGTGCACAAAGGAGTCGCACCACATTTTCGGCAACTATCTAAGTTTGCTTTGGAATACCATTTGTTTAACTTTATTTTGTATATAAAACACAATAACATGATTAAATATAATGCTTTCATAAATGATGATTGTCTTTTCATTGCATCTTGCATCAATTTTGTCACTATCGACAAAATTTCATGACTTGTCATTAAAGAACAACAAATCCTAACTATGTAACTTTTGCAATTCTAGGGGTGCATTAGATTTATTGACAAAATTTTCATTGAAATTTGTAAGCATTGGAACCATCCTACCCATTGGAACTAATTTAATGCATCAAAAAAATGCAATGCATGATTTGCCATGGTGGAAAATGGTGGGTTGTTCATCTATTTGGTCCTCAAGTATTTGGGGTTATACCATGGCATGAATATCCTCCAATGCTAGTCAAACATCCAAAAAAATTGGCATCAACATTTTTTTTCACACTTATGAATACTTTAAATACTTGTTGGACAACTTTAGTGGGGAGATGTTCATGATGTTGCATTGTGAGGCATGAGTAGTGCTTGGAATTAATCTCAATGCTATTAGGACATTCAACAAAGCATATGCAATTTTTTGAAAAGATTGCCCATTCATTTCACTTTACTTTTAAAAAACTTTATGTTTAAAAGTTGAACATGTTAAGGTTTGACTTTTTAGGTTGTAATTTTTTTAGGTTGTTAAATCAAGGGTTGAGTTTTGTAGGTTTTAGTTTATCAAAAGGTTTTAGGTTTTAGGAGGTTAGGATTTTGTGTTGGGGTTTCAGTTTCAAGATGGGCTTTAGGTTTTGGGTTACAATTTTGGTTTTTAGGATAAGGTTTAAGTTTTATTAGGTTTAGGTAATTCTAAGGGGTTTAGGGTTTTAGGTTAGGTTTAGGGTTTAGGGTTTTAAGTTTTTGGTTTTGGGTTTTCGATTTTAAATTAAGGGTTGGGTTTTGGTTTTGATGTTTAACAAAATGAATGCAAATTTTAAGGTCAAGTTGGAATCACTACAAGAAATCATAACCTTTTTTATTGGGAAAATTGGTCAAAAAAACCATTTTGGCCCTTATCAACTTGACCAAAATGTCATTTCAAACAAGTCAATTTGAACCTATCCATTTTTATTAGTGTTTTTTTTACCATGGGTCCTAAGATGTTTTCATTAGTCAAAATGACCAATTGTCAATTTGAGCATTAGTAAACTAAACCATCATTTCCACAAGTATAATTAATATATATACTACGTGTCATGCACTAAAGCTTCACTATGGGTATTGCTAGACCAATAAAACTAACCAAAAAAAAAAAACCCAACCCCATTTTTGCATGGAAAATGAGGATGGGATTCCATATCACCATTGGCAAATTTAAACATATTCAAAATATTGATAACATACTTTGAAGAAGCAAAGTTGTGTATAATACAATTGCCTATTCTTCAATTGTAATTGATGCCTTGGCCTTGGTTGCTTTCATGTGAGTTTTTTTCGAAGTGCCATCCTAAAAGAAAACAACCATTCTATTAACAAAAAAAAACACAATTTTTTTTCCTTTTGATGCGACATGCAAGATTAAACAAAATAGCAACAACTAACTTTGACCTTGCAATTCTAAGATCGGTTTTCACTAGACTTGTAAAATGATTACCTACATGAGTAATGCAAGAGAATAATTAGTTTTACAAGGTCATTATAAAATCTAAGACTATTGAATCCTAGCATGGTTAGTTCACATAGAGTTTTGAGATGAGCAATTTCACTTGTTGCATGGGAGAATGAAAAATCGGAATTCCAAAGACATGATGGAAGATTTGAGTGTAGAGATGGCAAGAAGCTTTTAATTTATGGAGCTCACACTACCCTACTTACCTATTGTTGACTGCAATCCTTTTACTTTTAAAATTTTTTGTTTTTTTTTCAAATTTTATGATGTAATCAAAGTGGTGAACATTCACAAAAGCAATAGCTTTGGGATTAAAAATTGGCCAATGTTTTCTTTTGTGGGGGTGAATGGAGCAAAGTAAAAAGAAGAAGAAAACAACAACGAGAGTCGACATTGTTGTCTTCTTCTTTCTCAAACAAATTAAACAGAACAAGATGATGATAGCAAGCATTGCCATTGTCATCCTCTTCTAGAATAGAATAAAAAGAAGGAGACAATGATGGCAATGCTCATCGTCATTGTTTTCTTTTGGAACATAATAATAAAAATAAGAAGATAATGATGACAATGTTCAATATTGTCATTTTTTTCTAAATTGGGTGCGAACGAGTTACTATGAGCCACTGGTGCCCCTTAGATGATTGTTTTTTAAGGAATATTCTTAGAGAAAGTTTTCAAAAAATATTTTGAAGCTTAAATTTATTTTTTTGTATTATTTGGTTAAGATTTGTCTTAAATGTTTTCCAAAACTGTCACTTTCAAAGTTTTCCAAGTCCATTTACAAGTCCTTTTACTACTTAAAAACAATGGTTACAAAAAAAATTACATTACTTTTGAAGGTCCAAATGTTAATGGAATAATTTCATATTTTTGGACATTAATAAAATAAGATATTACATTTATTAATGTGCAAAAACCTTAACTTATTTTCAAGTTAAAATTCTAAAAGAAAATTTTGATGTAACAAAGACACTATTAAATAGTGATTGGGACTGCTTCTAGTTCCTATAAACATGATTACATCCAATTATTTTAAGAAAAAAATTATGACATTTGCTCACCATCATCATCATATTTGGGAGCACACAAAAAAAAACCTACAAGCTTATAAGGAAAAAAAGACAATGATGAATAGGTGGTCATCATCTTCTTCTTCTTCTATAATTTTGTAAGATAACAAAAAAATAAAAGAAAGAAAAAGAGCTTTGGCGATTGTGTAAAAAAAGAAGAAAAAAAGTGCAAAAGATGTAGAACTCATCCTCTAACAACACTCCTCCCATAGCCTCACTCCATTCCTCTTGCAACCTAGCTCCTTCCATAGGAGTGTTCCACTATGAAGCAATGTTTTCATGCTCCCCCCTAAGCAACAACAATCCTCTCTGCTCCTCCGTAATAATGATCTTTTCTTTCTTTGCAACAATGTAGTTCCCTTGATCCTCTCACACAAAGCCTCACCTTGCAACACCTCCTTCACCTTGGAACACTTTCACCCAACAACCAGAACAACATATTATGACAATAGTGATAACGACTAATGGCCGGTTTGGGCTTTAGGGTTTTAAAACATTTGTGAAATTTTTTTTTAGCAAAGGTGGGTGCATTGGGTAGGTATGGGGCTATAAAAAAATCTAAGGGTTAAATTATAAGAAAAATAAAACTTTGATTCAACATGTTTGATTGCACCAAGTTTGGTAATTAGGATGAGAACAAGTTCATCCCAAATGGAATTGGTGTCATTATGGGGGCTTGGTCACTCAAGTCGCTGTAATGGGGCTTCAATAGTGAGTGGGCATTTTGAAAAGTGAAATGTAGGCTTCATCGAAATGCTCATAAAAACAATTGTTCACTTCTCAAAGTGCTTCTTGTTATTTTTCAATTTTTTTACTATGAAAACCACCTGGTTTTCACTAGTATCACAATACAAAAATAGAGAAAAATAAAAGGTGAGTCAAATTTTATGGTAGCTAACCACCCAACCTTGTGCATTGCCCTATACTTTAAAGTATGTGAATAAAATTTCAAGACTAAGAAGATCCTAAAGGATGCCTTTGATGAGATGTGGTGCCATTTGTGCTTGTGAAAGATGAAAAATAGGATGGTGTTACCAACCACCAAGTAGTGGCTACATTATGTGGTAGGCTTGGTGTCTTTGGTTTGCTGGGGGTGATGGCCTAAGTTTTGTGTTGTATTTCAACCTTTTTGCAATGGATGTTCTCCATTTGTTTTTCTTTTTTGAAAAGGGTTCAAAACTAACAATTTGCCCGTGATAATAGTTCAGGATCCTCTGCTAGAATTGTTCTCAAACCAAAAATTGAGGAGTGCGTTGCTAGACCCACACCAACAAAATAACAAAGGTTGGTTTCTTAATTACCTCATTTAAAAAAAAAATGTCTTATTGTTGATTCATTTTTCTCCTCCAATCTAAATTCCAAGCCTAAACAAAATTGAAACATGGTTTTCCAAGAGGACTTACATGCATTACCATAGCCTTTGGTCAACTTTCACATTGAAAAAATGAATAATTATTTTTTTTCAAAAAATGAATTCGTTTTTTATGTTGAAATTATATATTTTTCCACTATCTACTATAATATTGTGATATGAGTATTGAAATTATTCAAAGTGTAACCTATGATAATTATGATAATTTTCAACATGTCAACTTCATATTTGCACATTATTTCATTTCACTATTTTGAGGATTATTTAAAATGAAATTGACTTTAGGTTAAGGTAATCAACTGATGAAAGCCTCAATTCTAATAGAATAGGAAACTTGACCCTTACCAAAATGTAAATTGCTATATGTTGGAACTTGGGTGTTAGTGTTTTTTTTTTCAATTTTTGTTATGTAGTTGAAGTGGCAATCATCCATAAAACGATTTAACCAAAATGAGAGTACTAAATGGCTATCAAAAATGAAAGTTTTTAATAAAAACCATATTTTGATATTGTTGGCTACCTATTGGAACATAATATATAATTTGGTGATTCAATTTTAATTTTTCTTAAAATTTAGTGATTGGTAAAGTCAACAAACACTATTTATTTTTCCCACTGCACGAAACGTTGCCAAAAAAACACTAGTTCAAATTATTAAATGAAGCAAAACAAATTGAAGTTGATTGAAAAATTGAAACTCAATTCGTGAAAAATGCTTGACAATTATCCATATATTTGCAATGTTGTTTTAGCATATTAATATTTTTTGAGTAAATATCAATTTCTAGAAATGCACAAATTTCGTGAAATTTTGAATTTCATCTTGATATATTAAATAATCATTTCAAATCATTTCAAAATATGTTAATTACTTGATGGATCGTTTTCTTCTATTCTAAACTATAATTTATACATATATATCATGTGCATATATTTCATTTGCATGTGATAAAAGACTTTCAAAGAATTCTTGAAACTTTAAGATTTTGAAACTTTTTTGAATTTAAAAATAAATAGAATTTCACTTTCCTAAAATTGTGAATGTTTTTTTGGAAGGTAGTTAACAATTGTTTATCATCTAAGTTTTTTAATCAAAATTCTTTTAATGATATTATAAATAAGATAGTCATTTTACAAAATTGTTCTCATTTCATACATCTATGTCCATTTTCAAAAGTTCTTAACTAGAGTCAAAACCTCAAGTTGAATGAAACGAATTTTTAATTTACATATCCTAATGTTCAATTGAGTCATTTTGCACAAATTACAATGATTACAGTGATTTTCAATGATAATTTTTTTTTTATTATAATCTGTAAACCCCATGCCCTTTTATTTTCATTCAATCAGGTTGTGCCCCAACATAAAGCACTTGACAAAATTTTGTACAATTTGTAGAAAACACTTTATATCCTTGAATTTCCCACCTAGGATATTATGCCTACTTTTCAAAGGTGGAGGGAAATGATGGTTATTTATAGATGTAAGAACCCTCCCACTATTGAATAGGCATAAGAATGTTCCCATTCATACATCTCATGATTTACATAGGTTTGGTTCATAATAAATTTTGTTTTGTGCTATATGATAGGTAAAGCCCATGAGTAGGGGACATTCCCAAAATGTGGGGTGGAACTTGATTTCTAAAGCAAGCCCATCCGTGGGTGTTACTTTTAAAAACATCACATCTTGATTTTCTTGGACCCCTCAAAAAATTTAAATCATAAGAAACACTTAAATAAATATTTCAATTTCTTAATGAGTAAATTTATTAAGTTCTATAGATTTTGAAATTTCAATAACATCAAAAATATTTTATATTTTGATGTTCTTAATCATTGCATTTATAAAACTTTTCAAAAATATAACAATGGTTCCTTTGCTTGAACTTTTTTAATGATGAACAAAACTTTGAAACATCATTTGAGAATTTTTTTTAGGAATTAATACTAATAATAGTTTGGAAGTCATTTTACTTTTAGGTTTTTATTAGCCAACTAATTGAATAAATATAATTTAGTTATGAATTTCCAAAGTTAAGACCATCAAGTTTTGAAGGGGTCATTTTAATTAGGAATAAAAAAATTTAGAAATTTTTAATTTTTTAATTCCAAAATATACTTCAAGCCATATATTAATGCATACAATTGATAAACATGAGAAAAAAAAAATTATAATTGTCAAAACATTTAAAGTAAAGAGCCCAAAAGAAACGGTTTGACCATTTTTAGTTCATTAACCATTCTTTGAGGTGATTCCTAGTGATACCAACCAAAGATGGGTTCGCCCAACACCTTGTCCTAGGCCTTTTATTTTGATAATGCTTGCACGTTAAGGTTTTACCTTACATTTAATGGACAATGTTCAACCCCCATATTTTTTTTTAATTAAAAGACTTAAGCCCAAACAAGTTGACATGAGCACATGGTTGATCAATTTTTTCAATGGTTTCATAATTGCTCTCTTTGCTTGTTCCCATAGAGCTCCTGTTCATTCTTCAAACATAATGTATTTGGGAAATTCAATTTTGCAAATAGTTAATAATCAAATTATGTAAACTTTGATCAAGATATTCTTCAAGTTTCTTTAAGTCATAAGAGGTTTTTAGCTTGTCAAAGTATTATTCTTTAGAATTCAATCAAGGTGATACTATGTAAATTATAGGTTCTTCAAAAATAAAAAATAAAAAATCTAGAACCTTATCCTTTGCAAAGCAATCATTAAACTTGATTCCAATTTGGTGGTTAATAACAAACCAAAATAAAATAAATTGTCCTGAAATGTAAAATATCTTCATTTATGAATCATAGAGATATTATATAATTTTAATAAATGATATGAGATTTTTTTTTATTACAAATTTCCTACCTTTTTTTTTGCAAGTTCAACAACATTGTTTAGTTACAAAGGAATAAACATGTTAATAGTTATTGTGTTCGTCAGATGTAAACACAATATCAAACATGAATAAAAAGTGTGACCATCACGCACTTTACAAGTTTTTAAACTAGGGTCATGTTGAAAATGTGTGACACATTTACTTAATGTTTTCATGCAATCATAACATAATGTTCAATGAATGATCATAGGTATCTATCTCTACAATTTTCTCACCCATGCCATAACAATCATCCAAACAAATGCATATAGTGATTAAAAAGCTATAGTTTCCCACCCACAAGGATGTGCTTCTGAGTTATTTGGTTGGGATCAATGAATCTTTGATGGAATAATTCTCAAGGGATTCAACAATTCAATCAAATATTGTTATTCAAATTGGTGGATATAGATAGAAAGGGATAATTTCTATTTAATAAGTGGTCCAGATGGCATCCTAGCAAACTTCATTGAATAGTTTGGGAGCAACCACCAATTATGATGAACTTGGCTTGGAGTAAGACAATGGACACAATCAAAGCTAATCCATTAGCTTTACATGAGTTTCTTCCGACCTTCAATGAGTCATGGGATCATAATTGGACAATTATTAATTTGAGAATCAATCTCCACATTAGTTGGTCACACAAACAAACAAGAGACCGAAGACATGTAGTTTTACTTTAGGTGGTTTATATGGGTTTCCTTTCTCCAAGGGTGTTGCAATATTCATCTACTTCAAGATACCGAGGTTTAACTAGATGATGGATGGTCTTCTTTTGGCACTTGGGGTGTTATTACATTGGAACATGCATTTTGTTTTTTTTTAAACACCCCAGAATTATGCTGGGCAATCCCATCCCCATCAATTAGAGACCAAAAAAAAAAATCAAAGCGAGTTTATACGAGTTCCAAACTTAATACTTCTAGGGTTGAATATAGCCACTAAAATGCAGCACTCAAGAAGGTTAGGCATTAGAGTAGGTATTGGATCTGTTTATTAACAGGCTTCGTGATTCCAGAATGGGAAGATACTATTGATAGGACTAGGTACTAGGTACCTTGCGCTTGAGGACCACAAGGAGGAGACTCATACTCAGAATCTTGTATTCTTGTTGGGCTTTAGGGTCTGAAAGGAGGGAGGTGGCACGAGCTGCTATGCGTCGCTGGTGGCGAATGAAGAACTCGTCGGTGTTGTGTCGGCCCATGTGTGCCTCCATGACTGGGCCAAACAGCGCCCTCATCCATGCAGAGAAAAACGTAGCGAAGGATTGGGGGAATTGTAGCATGTGCATCAGTTCGTCCTCAGGGCACAGGTTCTCGTCATCCACCGATTGCAAATATTGGACGTCAAATGCACCACACTTGATGACTGATGCCTCCACCTCCTCCTTTGAACGGCAATAGATGGGGAGGTTAAATGTGTCTCTTGTCTCAGCAGTTATGACTCCCTGTGCTCGCAAACAACCATGATCCAAAAAGACGCAAAAGAGTTTAAGTGTCAATCTATTGACAACTTGAACAACACCATGGAATTTTAGTTCAAAACTTTTAGAAAGATTGCATGTTTTCTTCCAGACCAGAGACAATGGCTTTCTACTTCTGTTTCATCAAAAAATTGGGTCTCCGAGAGGATAGCGTATTGTGTTCGTTACATACGTCGTGAATGAGGTCGTTCCAAGCATTCTCGAAGTCATGACCAGCAAAGTAGCGATGGCGACATTCGGGGTTGGTTTGGTTTTCAGGGTTGACTGGGTCCTGGCGGCTAACAAAATACGCGAACACAATACCACTAGGCGCCATTTCGGCAGCACGACTATCAAGAAAGTTGTCCAAGTCAAGCATGCTTTGATGAGCAAACTCTCGTGCAATAGTAGGGTGGCTGCCAAGAATCCAAGAG
>Ga0209208_10012500_pt1 | contig 10743 bp, 8 predicted proteins | sample S1TSphfallax_3_FD_187694 | JGI IMG/M metagenome (GOLD analysis project Ga0209208, IMG submission 187694) | Host-associated microbial communities from peat moss isolated from Minnesota, USA - S1T2_Fd - Sphagnum fallax MG (SPAdes) (version 2) | ecosystem: Host-associated > Plants > Peat moss >... | reverse complement strand
CTCTGGACTCTTTGCACTCCCGGGAGCATGTGATGTGACTCCCGGGTCTACTTCTAGGCCCGCAACCTCGCAACCTCCTTGCCTTGGTCGCAAGCCAAATGCTAGGGTTGCGACACTCTCCCCCACTTGAAGAAGAGGTCAATGTCCTCATTGACACTTAGAGTTTTCCTCTCACACAATTGCACTCCCGGGTCTACTATTCGGCCCGCATCTTGCAACCCCTTTGCCTTGGTCGCGAGCCAAATGCTAGGGTTGCGACATTGGGGTAGATGGTGTTAATGTTTTTCAAGGCACAAAAAATGGTGTTACAAAACATATTCATGACACCTATGTCCCTCATTCTATTGGGGTGCATTACATGGCCCATTAGATTAATTTGGTTGTCCAAACATTGTTGGAACTCCCTTTGGTGGTGTGGATTGAAAGTTTGCTACAATGTTTATAGTCTTATTTTGCCCACTCACCTAAAAGGCATTTGGAGTTCACTAAGATTGTGGAACTCATGGCAACAAAATTCTCCAAAATGTGAAGACAAGATGGATTTTGATGTTGAGCCCTACCAAGAAAGTTATGGCAAGATACAAAATTCTACTTGTGAAAATGGCCTTTGATAACCTTATAAACCAACAAGTTATGTTGAATTATGAACACTTTTGTGACATCCATATTTTTCTTGGATTTGCTTACATTTCGCCTTCACTAGAATCTATGCAAGTTGTGATCAAATTTGCACAATCTAGAGATGTGTTTGTGTGTGATTTGGTGGTAGCCATCAAGGTTTGTCAAAGCAATGTTTATTGTATGTACTGTGATCATACTTCCAAGTTCATTGTTGATAGCTTTTGGGCTTTCAAATCATTATTGGACCTGAAGCATGAAAATATCCACATGCGTTGGATAATTGATGCGAAATGTGGAATTTCACATTTGGCCTTTGAGTTGAATGGCCAATAGGTTTGGCCAAATTCATTGGGATTTGGAGACCATGGTGCCTTCTATGGTAATAGAGGATGTTTTTTCTATTGTTGAATCATTGGTGAAAAACTAATGCAAAGGTAAGTCCTATAACTTTCTACCTTTCAACATTTTGCCCCCAATTTTTTTTTATTCTAATTTTTTGAAATTTTTTCACCTTCATGCATGCAATAAGCTTGTGGTTTTATTTGTTTTGATAAGTGTTGGAAAAGCTTTGGTTTGAGAGCTTGAAATTAGAATTCCAGCCAATGGTGTCATGGATGTTTTTGGGATTGTGTATCCTTAGTATTGGATGGAATCGGAATGTGATACAACATTTTTCAAACACCTTCAAGTTATTAAATTAGCTTTTTGCTTGGGCAAAACCCATAAGGTGGATGACCAAGATATGATGGTGGGTGAATTACTCAATGTTAATGACCTTGATGGCTAGCAAGGCATGTTCAAGCTCACAATGAAATAAAATGCAACAATGTGTATGGCACCTCCTTTTGACTTGAATCCTTTAACCAAAATGTGATGCCTTGTGACAACATTTCGAGTACTTTCCTTTAGTTTCCCAAAGTATGTGAAACTTTGTTGAATTGGCAATGGTGCAGATAGTTGGCAACATGGAGGATGAGAGATGTTTTTTTACTTTGACTTTTATGAAGTCAAAGCTTTGAAATAGGCTTACTACCCACCTACCACTTGTTGTGCACATGTTTGCACAACAATTCTATATTTTGCAAAATTTCCCATATGCAGATTGTATTGAGCAATGGTGAAGAGCTCACCATCAATATTGTTATGATGACTATGCAATATGCCTTCTGCATTTTTTGGGCTAGTTTCTAAAGGGGCATATATGTATTGTTGCAAAATTGAATGGTTGTTTTGTGAGACACATAACTTTCTTTCCATGGTGTTGGCATTTTTTACCCTTTTCTCACACTGCAATGCCATGGGTTTATATTTCTGCCTATTGTATTTGGGTACTAACTTGTGCGTTTGTAGGTCATTTGTGCTGGAATGGCCAGTGTCGAGGGTTCAAATCCCCTAGCAGTGCTTATGTTTGCTAGAATTTAGTGTCAAGGGTTCAAATTCCCCCATCAGTGCTTATGTTTGCTAGAATTTAGTGTCAAGGGTTCAAATCCCCCACAAATGCTTATGTTTGCTAGAATTTAATATGATGCGTTTTGCAAAGAAGTTGTTTGCACTTTGCAATGTGTGTGCAATATGCACTTCATAGTGCTTACTCACATGCATTAGATTTTACTATTTGGGGGAAGTAGTTGCTAGATTTTGACAAAAACTTTTCACTCATCACCCAAAACACTCCAAATACAACAATAAAGTAGCCCAAAAACTCCAATTTAATTTGAAACATGGCCAGATTTTTTCTCCTTTAAATCTGAAAGAAGGGCCAGAAATTTCACCTTCACAATAATGTGACAGCCACTTGGAGATAAATACTTTGGGAGTGGGGCCAAAAAAAGCTCCCAACAAATCTAAATCTTAGCCAGTTGAGCACCGCATGCAGTGCAGATGTAGCCCAACAGGCCACTTTGCAAAAATGAAAAAAAAAAACACTGCTCTGGAACAAGCCATGGAAGAACGCCTTAATTGCCACCAAATGGACTAATGGGTAGCTTGCCGTACGGGACTTTACTGGACTTTGGCCAAAGTGAACCGGCACTAACCCACGCACCATCCAGTGGATGCCCATTCTGACTCAGATGTGGATGAACCTAAACTGCGAGTTAATATCTGGTTTCCCCTGTGGTAATCCATTCTGTAAAGAAGTGGGTCTTATATATAGGTATATAGGTGGGAAAATATGCTTTTAAAATAGGTAATGGCTGTTTTTACTACCTACTAACATGTGGGTTGTGTGTAGGTAGGTAACATAATAACAACCCATTTGCAGGTTCTTAGTAGGTAGGTAATAAAATAGCCAGCTTGGGAGTGGGTTAGTACTAATTAGTAGGTAGGTTATAAAATAGGCAACTGATGTAACCACCCTGGTTGATTAGGGAACTGCAACCCGACAGAAAACTGTTTCCTGACCAATTATTATCATCCATCCTTCATGGTGCGCTGGAGGGTGCTGGTTCACTCTGGCCCTGGACTGGCTGCTTTCCCAAGCGGACTGGGCCCTACCAGGATTCTTCGTTGCATTTTCCGCAGTACTTTACATGACTCGATTGAGCAAAAAAAGGTCGAAACATGTCCTAATTTAATAGCCATTAATGATATACCTGAGACCCATAGCTCGCCACAATTAAAATCAAATAATAGCTGTCATGTAGAGATAGGAAACTCAAAATTAACCTCAGTATGTTAAGCCAGCATCAATCGCCCAATTTCCACTTCATTTTTTTAACCTAATAAGAATCTGGCTCCTTTTGCGTGCGTGCATTTTTTAATAGGAAAATTATTATTAATATTATTGTTACAATTTGTTGGTTGAGCAAAATTGATGAGTTTTTCTAGAATTGGTTTTTTCTTCAGCAAATAGTAGCCAGAATACGTCATCAAAAAAGTCATTGAGCCAATTACTATTTACTCCAGGGGAGTAAATAAAAAAAAGCTCTGATATCGTTCGTTGTCAATGAACTGTGTGAATGGTCAGAATCGCGACACGCGTCCGTAAAAAATTTGGCCCCACAAATTCTGTGTAAAACAAAATGACGCCAAATCGTCATTACCTGGAAACGCGGTAATCAGAATGAAATTCCCCATTTCTTTTATGGAAAAGTGAGGAGGATTCCGCCATTTACGGACACGTAATCCTGGAATAGCCAGGTCTGGAAAACCCGGTCAAAACAAACGCTTTCTGTAGACTTCGGAAAAAAGACTTCAAGAATTATTAGGCGCATGGGCCGGCGCCATTATTCCCCGCATTCCATATTCGGAATGGAGCCAAAATTCCAGATTCCGCATCTTTCCCCCAGCTAAATTTATAAGGCGGAAAGTCATGGTTTTCTATTCCTGTTGGAATCCCCCATTCTGCGCTTGACTTCCCCCCTCGGAATTTAGGTCTATAATTCGCGGAATTTACCTAGAACCACATGCTGTTGACAGATTCCTTGTGGAATCTACTTCTTCTCCCGCTCTCTTCCCCCTTCTGGCCTTCCATCTATTTAGATCGTCGCGCCCTCTGCCCTTCCACCTGTTTAGATCGTCGCGCCCTCACACTCTTCGCGTTGCGTCGCGCACTGTTCTGTCGTGAGAAATCCGTGCGTTTCTCTCCAGCTTCTCCTGTCTTTTGCGCTCCCACCAACATCCTGGAGAGAGGAAGAGCAAAAGTCTAAGTTCGAGAAGTTGAGCGACGAGAATTAGTGAAGAACCGAGTAAGAAAAGAGGAAACGAGGAGGAGAGAAGCGGGAGTGGAGAAACTTTGGCAACGATGTTGGTCGACAGTTTTCGAGTGGAGAGTCCGAATGTGAAGTACACGGAGGAGACTATAGAGTCCAAGTATGAGTACACGACCACGGATATGGTGCACGAGGTGATGAAGAACGGAAAGTACGAGTGGGTGGCACGGCCGAAGTCTGTGACTTACCAGTTCGTCACCAAGCGCAAGCTTCCGAAACTCGGGTAACGAAAATACACATGTCCTGCTCTAACCAGCGAGGATTTTTCTCTCATGATTCGGAAAGGAGTGCATAGTCATAGTGACGGTTGGCATCAATTTCTTCTCAGTGGAGTTTGCAAAGAACAAAGCTCATCATCAGGGCCTGCAATTCATCCACCCCCTGAGGAATTGCAGGACTTTGAATCTTCCGCACTCACATCATCCAACTTCTCCTCTTGTAATCTGTTGCTCTTCTCTTCTTCCCATTGGAGCTCCAGCTCCACAATTCTCTTTTGAAATTCCTCCTTGGCACTTACTTTGTCTACCGTGCTTCAGCGCATTTCAAAAGATCACTTCTTGGACTGACTCCGATGCCTGTAATCTGCTCCAGGACTTCATGTTTGTAACCTAGCTTGTGGGAGCCATGGCTAGTGGAAACCCTTGTCCATTTGGGCATAGCTAGTGGTAACCCTTGTCCAGTGGGGCTTATGTGCTGATAACCTGGCTGTAGGCAGAGCCAGCTTTTGTAGCCAGTTATCCAGTTCAATTCCAAAATGGGTTGAAAGCCTTGATCAAAGATGTAAGCTTTTGGGTGTTTAGAATGCAATGACTGATCATAAAGTGGCCCTGTCTCACACTGAGTGGGAGTCTGGCCCTTTAGAGCATGGAAGGAGCATTCAGTCATGTTGATTGACACTTTGACACTTCAGACCTCATGGTTCTTCTTTGTCTTTGGTAGTAACTTCTTTTAGTGGTTGCCAGCAGCATTGTGACTGAGGCTTCCCTTTTGCTCTTTTCAGAAATGTGAAAGATTAAAAAGAGGTAGATTGTCATGTGATTGTTTGCTGGAAATTCTGAGCAGCTTGTTATTATGTACTGTGACACAAACTGCCAGGAGCTGATGAATTCAGCAGATAGAAATGACAGCTAATCATTGCCATTCATTATGACGGTGATGATGGGTTGATGTATCAAAAATGATACTCACAAGGTTAATATAATTGCACTTGATTCTTGTTGTGCTTGTTTGGGTTTGGCTGGAACTGAATTAACTGTTTACTTTCGAAGCTGTATTGTGGTTGTTTTCTCTGCAATTTGATAGTTTAGTGAAGAGTCTTCTTTGGGACCAGAAAGAGGTCTGAGGTTGCTTAGGATGGGTTCTCTTGTCAGGGTTGTCACGAGAGTGGGTATAAAGATTGGATGATGCTGTTTGTGTTTGCAGAGTGATGCTTGTGGGATGGGGTGGCAATAATGGGTCTACTCTCACGGCAGGCATTATTTCGAACAAAGAGTAAGCTTTTCTTGTCCTTCAATCTCTTATTTTCTTCCAAGCTATTTGAAACAGTTGTACCTGTGGTCACCTTCAGCAGCATGGCCTGTGATCAGTGGTGCATCATGACTTGTGTATGTTTCTCCTGTAACAGGGGAATCTCATGGGTGACCAAGGATGGAGTGCAACATGCAAACTACTTTGGTTCATTAACACAGGCATCTACTTGTCGCATTGGCACCTTCAGTAGAGAAGAGATCCATGTTCCTTTCAAAAGCCTCCTACCCATGGTATTTGCCAACCTCCAATGCACTGCTTGTTTTAATATCTGAGATAAACCTGTTGCAAAGGAGAGAGCTCTCTAGCAAGAAATGTTATTTGGTGTCAACTACTACTTTTATTGTTGTTTGTGGATGTTCTACCCTGCTGTCTTTTTCTTCTTCCTGGTCCTTCCAGTCCCTTGTTTTTTGCCTGCAGATTTCTCTGTACTCATGCGAGTTATTTTGGTGGAGGTGAAGACACATAACTGTAGCTTTTTTGTTGGTGCAACTTGTGAAGGTGGACCCAAACGACGTTGTGATTGGTGGTTGGGACATTTCAGACATGAATCTGGCAGATGCCATGGAGAGAGCGAGAGTGCTCGACATTGATTTGCAAAAGCAGTTGCGACCATTAATGCAGGATATGGTTCCTCTTCCTGGAATTTATGATCCGGACTTCATTGCTGCTAACCAGGGGTCTCGGGCAAATAACATCATCAAAGGCTCAAAGAAGGAGCAGATGGAAAGGGTGATTCAGGATATCAGGTGAGGAACACACATATCATGTTACTTTTTCATTCTGTGCAGTTGAATTAGCTGCCATCTGTCATGTGGAGATGACTGTCAGATCTTTAACAAGAGGGTACTTACTTGTTGTGCAGAACTTTCAAGGCTGAAACCAAAGTTGACAAGGTTGTGGTACTCTGGACTGCCAACACTGAGCGGTATAGTGATGTCATTACAGGACTGAATGATACCAAGGAAAACCTGTTTAATTCGTTGAAAAATGGTGAACCAGAGATTTCGCCTTCAACACTGTTTGCCTTGGCATGCATCCATGAGGGTGTGCCATTCATCAATGGCAGCCCTCAGAATACTTTTGTTCCTGGTATGTTCATATTTAACAGTACATGATTTCTCTTGTGTTTACACTGAACAAAGGCAATGTAGCTACTTGGGGCTGTAGATCAATTTGATGATTGGGTTGTGATTTGAGTGGCTGTGCAGGTGTGATAGAGTATGCCATAGAAAAGAATTGCCTGATTGGTGGGGATGATTTCAAGAGTGGGCAAACTAAGATGAAGTCTGTGTTGGTAGACTTCCTAGTTGGTGCTGGCATCAAGGTGTGTAATCTGACAGACCTTAGCAAAAAGCTTGAAATGTCTCAAAGCACTCTCAAAATGCTTGACAAATGAATTGAGGATTGAATAGTAGTAGTAATGGTAGTACTGACCTCTTGATTTTAAGTTGGTGCTTGGCTTTTGTGATATGTGCAGCCTACAGCAATTGTGAGTTACAACCACTTGGGAAACAATGATGGGATGAATTTATCAGCACCGCAGACATTTAGGTCAAAGGAAATTTCCAAGAGCAATGTGGTGGATGACATGGTGTCCAGCAACTCTATCCTGTATGGCCCTGGTGAACACCCAGACCATGTCATTGTTATCAAGGTAAATTTTCTAGTGTCAAACTGCTTTGAATTGTTTCTCCTCAGCCAATTTTGATGATGTTGTTCAGTATTATGCAGAGTGTAATCATATGGATTGTCAAAATTGTACTCACAAGTGTGTGGGAGTCTTGGTGAAGGATGTCTGTCCTGCCCTGTTTGCACCTATTCTGTAGCTTCATGCCTACTTTTTTTTAGGAGTCAGGAGCTCTGAATACAACAACTGAGAAATATTGTGTGGGTTGTGCAGTATGTACCATATGTAGGTGACAGTAAGAGAGCCATGGATGAATACACATCAGAGATATTTATGGGAGGAAGAAACACCATAGCGATGCACAACACATGTGAGGACTCATTGTTGGCTGCTCCCCTCATCTTGGATCTAGTGCTACTTGCGGAGTTGTGTACCCGCATTGAGTTCAAGGCAGAAGGCGAGGTATGCATTTCTGTGCTGCTATTTCTTACATGGGTGGAAACTTGAGGGCATTAAAAAAAATTATATGATGGGATTTTTGTGTATAGCAAGCCTGATGCAGCTTACCTGGAATTGAGACATTGCTAGTATAAGGTGACAGGTATTAATTCTGCATGTTATTTGTTGTGAGGTGCAGGAGAAATTGCATTCTTTCCATCCAGTAGCAGCTATTCTGAGCTACCTGACTAAGGCACCTTTGGTAATCTCAGAACCCTTTCCCACTTCTCTGTTCTGTATCTTCTGTGAGAGTTCCAGTCGGAAAAGAAAATTCTAAATCCACATGCATGGATTGATCACACACATAGCCTCAATTTGCTCATCTGGGCATAGTTTTGAGTTGTGTTTTTCGTAATACCAGCAGTTGGGGCATTTGAAATCAATTGAGTGTCAACAATCACAACTGTTGGAAAAATGGCAGGTACCTGCAGGGACCCCTGTTGTGAATGCTTTGGCAAAGCAGCGTGCAATGTTGGAAAACATTATGCGTGCCTGCATTGGTTTGGCTCCAGAGAACAACATGATGTTGGAGTACAAGTAAATAATGTCCTTATGAGTTTCTCCACTGGTGATTGGTAAAGCTGACAAAGAGCATTGACGAGTCACACTGTACTAGGCTTTGATTGTAGCAATAAATAAACTGGTGGATGTATTGCTTTGTTGAATGATTACATTTTAGTGCCCAAGCATATTGCTTCCTTGTCTTTAAAACCATGTGATTTGTTTCTTACTTATGGTTCTGGGAATTTTTAGCTTTCGAATTTGTGACTTTTGTTGCTATTTCATCGAAAACAGGAAGGGGACAAAGAAACTTAGGTAGGAATTGTAAACTGTTTGGAGGATTTTTTCTGCAAAAATGTCATCCAGGTGGGTTTAATATTATGACAAGGTACTTGTACAAATACTCCATCTAAAAGATGCGATGTGATTATTGTCCTTCTGCAAAGATTTTGACAGCTAACATGTCAAAGATGTGGGTGGCTAATTTTGACCCCTCTTCAGCTTCTTCACCATTTTCAAATCTCTTTGCTGCATATAGATTATGGCAGTCATGTCCAGTAAAACTCTCAGAAGGAATTTCTAGAAATTCCAGGGAAAGGACTAACTGTATTCTTTTTGGGGATTACAGTTGGGGATTTTGTTTGAATTTGTGCAAATACTGAGTATTTTCGTCTTTAAGTTGAAAGTGAGGATTTGTTGGAATCTGCACAAAAACTGTGCATATTCAACTTTGGGTTGAAAAGTGAGGATTTTGTTTGTATTTGTGCAAAAACTGTGTGTATCTGTGTGTATCTTTTTTTGGGTTGAAAGTTAGAAGTTTGTTTGGATGTGTGCAACAACTGCGTGCATTTCTTCTTTGGGTTTGAACGCTACAATTTGTACAAAAACTCTGGATGGAGGCAAAAATTGTGCATATTCTTCTCTGGGTTGAAAGCTAGGATTTGCTTGGATTTGTGCAAAAACTATGAATATTCCTATTTGGATTGAAAGGTACAATTTGTTTGGATTTTGTACAAAATCTGTGCATATTCTTCTTCAGGTAGAAAAGGAGGATTTGTTTGGGATTTACTTATCTATGATACAGTTTGCATAGCAGTAAGCTTTTTGGCTGTTAAAAATGCATACTACATGCTCTACTTTAGATGCACATGACACGCTCATGAGAATTTGTGCAACATCATGAGAAAAAGCAGAAAAAACCATGGTAAAAAATTACAGCACAACATGGGCCGCAACTAAATAAATGAATATTACAGTTTCACCTTGCATAAGTAAAAGAGCCCATGCAAAATTTCTATACTGAAACAGAGCATGCTACATTCTCATCGCAGTGACCTACTTTCTCATTGCAGACATGCAAAGGAAGGCCGCCATAGTGCAGTGTGAAAGTAATCATAGAAGCTGAAAGTTTTCCATACTGTAACAAAGTACACTACTTTCTCATCGCACACATGTGAGAAAGGCCACCATAGTACACTGAAAACACTCATAGAAGCTGGCATTGGCATGCCCGACCATATGGAGCAACCAAATACCCTGACTGATACTACTAATGATAAGAGGTGGAAGATGGATCCCAGTTTTGCCAGTGCAAAACTAAGCAATCAACCTCCTTGTTACAGCAAACCAGCTTTGCACCATCCATTTAAAGCCTGTTAAAAATGCAGATGACCGGCAACTGAAAATTATAATGGAATTGTAGATGAACGGGAACTAAGTTATAATGGAATTGTAGAGTACCATCCATTTAAAGCCTGTTGAAATGTGGATGACTGTCAACTGAATTATAATGAAAATTGTATAGATGAACCCTGAACTAAGTTATAATGGAAATTGTAGACGAACTGGAACTGAGTTGAAATGTGGATGACCGTCAACTGAATTATAATCAAATTGTATAGATGAACCCTGAACTGAGTTATAATGGAATTGTAGATGAACTGGAACTGAATTCTAATGGAATTGTTGGTGAACTGTAACTGAGTTAATGTCAGGTTTCACATTTGTAACCTGGAATAGGTGACTTAGGTAGGTAGATAGGAAGGCTAGTAGATGGTAACTAGGTCAATTAGATACATGAAGATAGTTAGGCTAGTACTCAAGTATGGGTTGAGAAGAGAAGTTGTTTGTAGATTGGCAATACATACCAGCAACTGAGCTAACCACTGTGGTTAAGCTACTGAACTGGAATCCAATGGAAAAGTGTTTCCTGTCCACCCACCATCCATCCCTCATGGTGTGCTGGTGGCTGTT
>Ga0209208_10012499_pt1 | contig 10744 bp, 10 predicted proteins | sample S1TSphfallax_3_FD_187694 | JGI IMG/M metagenome (GOLD analysis project Ga0209208, IMG submission 187694) | Host-associated microbial communities from peat moss isolated from Minnesota, USA - S1T2_Fd - Sphagnum fallax MG (SPAdes) (version 2) | ecosystem: Host-associated > Plants > Peat moss >... | reverse complement strand
GTTTCAAAGGGTATTGGGAGGGTGGGGTCATTCGCAGCTTCTGCCGTCGTTATTAAACGAACCGCAGGGGGCGAATGACCCCACCCTCCCAATACCCTTAAGTCTAGGGGTCTGGGGCCTTACGGCCCCAGCGGGGTCCAGGGGCGGAGCCCCTGGCCTTTACCCGCCCCAACCCCCGCCCCCGATTGACGCCCATCGGTGGCGTTCTACAAACGCGGCGGGCTGATGTATGGGTTAATTTATGGGTACGATTCCTCAGTATAAACGCGTCCTTTTGAAGGTTTCCGGCGAGGCTTTGATGGGCCGCGGCGAATACGGCCTGGACACTGAGACGGTGAACGCCATCGCCGCGGATGTCGGTGATGTTGTGGCGATGGGGGTTGAGGTGTCGCTGGTGATTGGCGGCGGCAATATTTTCCGCGGTGTTGCCGGCGCGGCGGGGGGGATGGACCGTGCCCAGGCCGATTACATGGGCATGCTGGCGACGGTGATGAACGCCTTGGCGATGCAATCGGCGTTGGAGAAACATAACGTCCCCACCCGGGTGCAATCGGCGATCCCGATGGCGTCGGTCTGTGAGCCTTATATCCGCCGGCGTGCCGAGCGGCATATGGAGAAGGGCAGGGTGGTGATTTTCGCCGCCGGCACCGGCAACCCGTTTTTCACCACCGACACCGCGGCGGCGTTGCGCGCGGCGGAGATGAAATGCGACGCGCTGTTGAAAGGCACGCAGGTGGATGGCGTGTATTCGGCCGATCCGCGCAAGGTGAGCAACGCGCAGCGTTTTGAGGAGCTGACCTATTTGGACGTGCTGGCGCGGGATTTGAATGTGATGGATGCCGCGGCGATCAGCCTGTCGCGGGAGAATAAATTGCCGATTATTGTGTTCAACATTCATGCGCCGGGCGCGTTTGCCGCGGTGATGCGCGGCGAGGGGCTGTTCACCCGGATCATGGAAGCGCGCGTTTAAGGGGGTTTTTGCGATGCCTGCGGATTTAGCTGAGTTGAAGGCCGATTTGACGCGCCGCATGGAGGGCGCGCTGGAGGCGCTACGCCGCGAGTTTGGCGGCTTGCGCACCGGGCGCGCGAGTCCTGCCTTGCTGGAGCCGGTGAAGGTTGAGGCTTATGGGCAGATGATGCCGATCAACCAGGTGGCGACGATTGCGGTGCCGGAGTCGCGCATGTTGACGGTGCAGGTTTGGGACCGTTCGATGGTCAATTCCGTGGTGGCGGCGATCCGCGATTGCGGGCTGGGGCTGAACCCGCAGCCCGATGGCCAGTTGGTGCGCGTGCCGCTGCCGATGCTGACCGAGGAGCGGCGCAAGGAGCTCGCGAAGACCGCCGCGAAATATGCCGAGAATGCCCGCATCGCGGTGCGCGGCGTGCGCCGGGACGGCATGGAGCAGGTCAAGGCGCTGCAGAAGAAGAGCGAGATTTCCGAGGATGATGAGCGCAACTGGGCGGAAGAGATCCAGAAGCTGACGGATGGCTTCATCAAGCGGCTGGATGAGAGTTTGGCTGAGAAAGAAAAGGACATTCGCCAGGTCTGATGGCTGATATTTCTCACCGTCCGGTGCCTTTGCATGTCGCGATCATCATGGATGGCAACGGGCGCTGGGCGGCCGCGCGCGGCCTGCCGCGGGTGGCCGGGCACCGGGAGGGTGCGAGTGCGGTGCGCCGGACGATTGAGGCCGCGATCAGCCATGGTGTGCGCTATGTGACCTTGTTCGCGTTTTCTTCCGAGAATTGGCAGCGCCCGCCTTCCGAGGTCGCCGATTTGACCTTTCTGTTGAAGCATTATTTGCGCAGCGAGCTGAATGAGCTGCACGCCCAGGGCGTGTGCCTGCGGGTGATCGGCGAGCGCGCGCGATTCGGCCCGGCTTTGGCGCACGAGCTGGAGACCGCCGAGGCGAAGACCGCGGAGAACACCCGCCTCACGCTGGTGATGGCGCTCTCCTACGGCGGCCGGGCTGATATTGTGGAGGCGGCGCGCCGCGCGATCGCGGCCGGCATCGCGCCGGAGGCGCTGACCGAGCAGACCTTCGCGGCCTTGCTCTCGACCAAGGACATCCCCGACCCCGATTTGTTGATCCGCACCAGCGGGGAGGAGCGAATTTCCAATTTCCTGCTCTGGCAGACCGCCTATTCCGAGCTGTTTTTTACCGATGTGCTGTGGCCGGATTTCGGCGCCGCGGATTTTGCCCGCGCGGTCGATGAATTCGCCACCAGGGAGCGGCGTTTTGGTGCACGCCCTGTCTGATATTACGCCCAAACCGACAAGTGGGCGGTGGTCGGATTTTGGTGTGCGGCTGGCCTCGGCCGCCGTGCTCGGGCCGATTGCGCTGTTCTGTGTCTGGCATGGCGGCGATGCCTGGAAATTTTTCCTGCTGGTCGCCGCCGCCGGGCTCGGGATGGAATGGTCCCGCCTGGCCCGGCTTGCCGCCGAGGGTTATGGGCGCGAGCTGATCACGGCGGGGCTAATCATCGCGGTGGCGCTGTCGCAGAGCCATCCGCTGGCCGGCCTGCTGGTGATGGGCGTTGCCACCGCGTTCACCGCGTATTTTTACGGCTGGTTCGCCGCCGCCGGAATCCCTTATGCCGGGCTTGGCGCGGTCGCATTGCTCTGGCTGCGCCTGCAGCCGGATGACGGGCTGTACGACACCATGTTCCTCATCATCACCGTCTGGGCGACTGATGTCGGCGCCTATCTGGTGGGCCGGCTCATCGGCGGGCGAAAACTCGCACCCCGGATCTCGCCGGGCAAAACCTGGAGCGGTTCGGTGGGCGGGCTGTTGATCGGCGGATTCTCCGCTGCTTTGCTGGCCGGCGGGCGGCACGGCATCGATTTCGCCGCCCTGCCGGCGGCTTTTTTGTTAAGTTTTTTTGCACAAGGGGGCGATTTGCTGGAAAGTGCGATCAAGCGCCATCTCGGCGTGAAGGATTCCGGGCGCACCATCCCCGGCCATGGCGGGCTGTTCGACCGGCTGGACGGTTTCCTGGCCGCCGCCCCGCTGGCCGCGGTTTTGGTGCTCCTCAGCCACGGAGGCTTGCCGCTATGGGGTTGAAAACCATCTCGATCCTCGGTGCCACCGGCAGCGTCGGTACGCAAACACTTGATATTGTGGCAGAAAACCCCTCGCTCTATCAGCTCCGCGCGCTCGTCGGCGGCCGCAACGTCGGCCTCCTCGCCGCCCAGGCGCGGCAATTCCGGCCTGAGCTGACCGTGATTTCCGAGGAGTCGCTGCTATCGGAGCTGCGCGCCGCCCTCGCCGGCACCGGCCTCGCCTGCGCCGCCGGCCGCGCCGCCGTGCTGGAAGCCGCCTCGATGAAAGTGGACTGGACGATGTCCGCCATCACCGGAGTCGTGGGGCTGGAGCCGGCACTCGCCGCCGTCGCGCAAGGCGGCACCATCGCGTTCGCCAATAAGGAGGCCCTGGTCTCCGCCGGGGATGTGTTCCTGCACGCCGTCGCCGCCGCCGGCGCCACACTCCTGCCGGTCGATTCCGAGCACAACGCCATCATGCAGGCGATGGCGGACGGCAACGCCAAGGCGGTCGATAAAATCATCCTCACCGCCTCCGGTGGCCCGTTCCGCACCCATAAATACGAGGATATGCGCGCCATCACGCCGGAGGCCGCACTCCGCCACCCGGTCTGGTCGATGGGTGCCAAAATCTCGATCGATAGCGCGACCATGATGAACAAAGGCCTCGAAGTGATTGAGGCTTCAAGATTATTCACGCTCGCCTCGGATAAAATCGAAGTCCTCATCCACCCGCAATCGGTGATCCACGGCATGGTCTGCTACGCCGATGGCAGCGTGCTCGCCCAGCTCGGCACGCCGGATATGCGCATCCCCATCGCCCATACCCTCGCCTGGCCGGCGCGCATCGCCACCGCCGCCCCACGGCTGGACCTCGCCGCCATCGCCCGGCTGGAATTCTCCGAGCCGGATGAAACCCAGTTCCCCGCCCTGCGCCTGGCGCGCGCCGCACTCACCGCCGGCGCCGGCGCGCCAACCGTGCTGAACGCCGCCAATGAAATCGCCGTCGCCGCCTTCCTGGACCGTAAAATCGGCTTCCTGGACATCGCCGGCATCGTCGAAGCCCTGCTGGACCAATACGGCGCCCCGCCAGTGCCGGATTTGGCCGCCGTGCTGGCGCTGGATGAAGCCGCCCGCGCCTCCGCCCGCCAGCTCGCCACCGCCAGGGCGGCCTGAAAGACATGCTGGACACGCTGCGCACCAGCTTCGCCTACCTCATCGATCTCGGCGTGCTGATTTTCTTCCACGAGCTCGGCCACTACCTCGCCGCGCGCAGCCAGGGCGTGGTGGTGGAGGCGTTCTCCATCGGCTTCGGCCCGGCTCTGCTCTCCTGGCGCGCCAAATCCGGCACAATCTGGAAACTCAGCGCCCTGCCGCTCGGCGGCTACGTCAAAATGCAGGGCTGGGGCGAACAGCCAGGCGATGCGCCGGCCGTCCCCGGCTCGTTCTCCGCCGCCCCGCTCGCCTCCAAGGCCCTCATCGTCGCCGCCGGCCCGGCCGCCAACCTGCTGCTCGCCTTCGTCATCTTCTCAGGCCTGTTCATGACCGTCGGGCAAGTCGTCGTCCCGCCGGTGTTCAGCGAAGTTGTCGCAGGCTCGCCCGCCGCCGCCGGCGGCCTGCAACCAGGCGACCGCGTGCTGCGCATCGGCACCCAAAAAATCGATGATTTCATGCAAATGCAGGACATCATCCTCACCCATCCGGACGCCCCGCTCGCCTTCACCATCAGCCGTCACAACCAAATCATCACCAAAACCGTCACAATAGGCGATACGAGGCAAGACGGCGAACTCATCGGCCATCTCGGCGTCGCGGGGGACGATGCGAGCATTCGCCACTACAGCCCGCCCGCCGCCATCATCGCCGCCGCCCAGGAAACCTACATCCAATCGGCCAATATGCTGGCCGGGCTGTACCGCCTGGTATTCCACCATCAGGGCCTGAAAGACCTCGCCGGCCCGCTCGGCATCGCGCAGATCACCGGCAAAGTCGCCGCCATGGGCGTCATCAGCGTCATCAACCTCATCGCCCTGCTCTCGATCAATCTCGGCCTCATCAACCTGGTCCCCATCCCCATACTGGATGGCGGCCACCTCCTGTTCTACGCCGCCGAAGCCATCATCCGCCGCCCGATCCCCGCCCGCGCCCAGGATATCGGGCTGCGCTTCGGCGCCGCCATCATCATCTCCCTGTTCTTCGTCACCACCCTCAACGACCTCACCCGCCTCGGCGCCGTGAGCTGGGTGCAGCATTTGTTTGGGTAGCAAGCCCACCTTGCCCCGTGGCGCGGGTCGTGCCAAAGCCCGCTGGGCGAAAATCCTCTGGTGAGCGGGGGGTCTGTCTGGTTTGGGAGATTGTCTATTGCTTAAGCCGCGCTCGGCCCTGTTGGCCTCTGTTTGCATTTTGCCGGCTTTGCTGGCGGCCGGTTCCTACCAGGTAGCGCGTGCGCAGACTGTTTCGGGCGCTTCGCCGGCGGTGCAGGGTGGCGGCCAGATTGCGGCGATTGATGTTGAGGGCAATCACCGGATCGATGCCAGCACCATTTTGTCCTATATGGTGGTGCAGCCCGGCGGCCCGTTTGACCCGCAGGCGATCAACCAGTCCTTGAAGATTTTATATGCGACGGGATTGTTCAAGAACGTCGCGATCACGCGGGATGGCAATGATCTGGATGTCGCGGTGGTTGAGAATCCGCTGGTCGATCAGGTGCTGTTTTCGGGCAATAAGGTGATTGAGGACAAGGACGCGCAGGCCGCGATCAGCCTGAAATCGCGTTCGGTGTTTACCGAGGCGGCGGCCGAGGCTGACCGGCGCGCTTTGCTCGAGCTTTACGCCAAGAAGGGCTATTACAACGCGACCGTGACGCCGAACATCATCGAGCTGCCGGACAACCGGGTGAATGTGGTGTTTCAGTGCAATGATGGGGCGCAGACGCTGATCAGCCGGATCGATTTCATCGGCAACCAGCATTTCAGCGAGGGCACGTTGCGCGAGGTGATTTCCACCCGCCAATATGCCTGGTACCGGTTTCTCTCGAGTTCCGATCAGTTTGATCCAGACCGCATCGAATATGACGAATATTTGCTGCACCAGTTTTACCTGCATAAGGGCTACGCTGATGTGAACATCATCAGCGCCAACGCGGAGCTCAGCCCGGACCGCAAATCATTTTATCTGACCTTCGATCTTTCCGAGGGGCCGCGCTACCGCGTGGGCAACATCACCATCGTCTCGGGCATCCGCACCTTGAGCGAGAGCGAGCTGCGCGGCCTGGTGCCGCTGCATAAGGGCGATTGGTTTGATGGCGACGCGCTGCAGGAGGGCGTGGACGCGCTAACCAAGCGCGCGCTCAATCTCGGCTATGCCTTTGCCCAGGTGAACCCGAACGTGACGACCGATCCGAAGACCAAGACCATCGCGATCACCTTGAACGTGATCAATGGGCCTGAGGTCTATATTCAGCGCATCGACATCACCGGCAACACCCGCACCGAGGATAAGGTGATCCGCCGTGAGCTGACGGTGGCTGAGGGCGACGCCTATAACCAGAGCCGCATCGACGAATCCACCAAAAACATCAAAAATCTAGGCTATTTCAAGGATGAAAAAATCACCTCCTCGCCCGGCTCAACGCCCCAGCAGGTGATTTTGGATACCGCGGTGACCGAACAGGCGAACGGCCAGTTCTCGCTCGGCGGCGGCTATTCCTCCGAGCTCGGCGCGCTGGTGAATGCCGGGCTCAGCCAGAACAACTTTCTCGGCACCGGTGTGGACGCCTCGATCAACGCGTTGCTGGCACAGCGCGGCACCCAGCTCAATCTCGGCGTGACCGACCCGTATTTCGATGACCGTAATCTGATCGCGGGATTTGATCTGTTCCGTTCGGTCACGGATTCCTACACCGCGGCGCAATCCAGCTACAGCTATTCGGAGAGCAGCATCGGTGCCGATGTGCGGCTCGGCTACCGCTTCAACAGCCATGTCACGCAATCCTTCACCTACACGGTGAGCGGGCGCGACGTGTATGACATCCCGACCGGTTCCAGCGTGTATATTTCCAGCGAGGAGGGCAACACCTCGCTCTCGCAGATCAGCCAGACGCTGACATTCGATTACCTGGACGACGATGTGTCCCCCACCAGCGGTTTGAATGTCGGCTTCACCACCGATTTCGCCGGCTTCGGCGGCACCGCCAAATATATCCGCCTCAGCCCGACGGTGGATTACTACATCCCGCTCGAGCATGTGTTCGGCTCGAAGGATTGGGTGCTGAAATTCGCCGCCACCGGCGGCGATCTGATCCCGGTTCTTGGCTATAAAGACAACATCGTGGACCGGTTCTTTCTGGGCGGCGATAATTTGCGCGGCTTTGCCGATGGCGGCGTCGGCCCGGCGGTTGCCAGCAACCAGACCGGCGGCGGTGAAGAGGTCGGCGGCCGGGTGTTCTGGACGCAATCGACCGAGCTGCATTTCCCGCTGCCGGTCTCCAAGGATATTGGCATCTCCGGCTTCGCGTTTGTTGATATCGGCTCGCTCTATGGTGCCACCGAGATCGATAATGTACCCCTGACGGACCCGACCGGCCCGCGCGTCGGCGCCGGTGTCGGCGTGTCGTGGAACACGCCGTTCGGCTTGATCAATCTCTCGCTGGCACAGCCTCTGGTCAAACAGACGGGTGACCAGGTTCAGCAATTCCGTGTTTCTTTTGGTACGAGGTTCTAAGTGTCCTTTCGCGTAAAATTATCTTCGGCCTTGTTCGGTGCCGGCCTGGCTTTCGCCGCCCCCGCCGCGTTCGCGCAATCCAACCCCGGCTATTTCATGCCGCCCAGCCAGAGCGCTGCGGCGCAACCAGCCGCCCCGGCGGCGCAGCCGCAACCCGCGCCGGCACCCAGCCAGGCCGCCCAGCCGCAGCAGCCGGCTTTGCCGCCGGTGCCCGATCTGCCGGCGCTGCCGCCCGAAACCCCGCCGCCGGCCGCCTCCATCGGCGTGCTCAGCGTACCCGAGGTGATGCAGAAATCCACCGCCGCCCAGGGCGTGCAGGCCGTGATCCAGGAGCGCCAGCGCGAACTGGCCGCGGACGCCAAAAACGCCCAGGCCAAGATCCAGGCCGAACAGCAGGCGATCCTGGCGCAGCGTTCCAAGCTGACCGACGCGCAGTTGGAAGCCAAGGAGCAGGCCCTGCGCAATGAGATCGCCGCGACCCAGACCAAGTTCGAGCTGCGCAACCAGGCGATCCAGAATTCAGGTGAGGCCGCCTTGGGCCAGATCGACGCCGAGCTGATCGCCATCGTCAAGCAGGTCACCACGGCGCACGGCATCAATTTGCTGCTGCACCGCGAGCAGGTGGTGCTCAACAAGCAGGAATTCGACATCACCGACGAGGTCAGCGCCGAACTCAACAAGCTGCTGCCCTCGGTTGACGTGCCGCCAAGCGTGGTGACACCGGGCATGACCGTGAACCAGCCGCCGCAGGATGACGGCCAAAGCGACGGCCAGTAGGCCTGCATGGCCGCACCCGCCAAGCCCGGAGATGCCAGGTTCTTCCCCCGCACCGGGCCGCATTCCCTGGCCCGGCTCGCCACATTGCTCGGGATCGAGGCAACGCAGCCTGAGCTGCTGATCAGCGGCGTCGCGCCGCTGCAATCGGCTGGGCCGGAGGATGTGAGCTTCCTCGATAACCGGCGCTATGCCGGGCTGCTGGCGGAAACCAAGGCAGGTGCGGTGATTCTGCACCCGGATTTCGCCGCCAGCGTGCCGGATGGCTGCGTGGCACTGGTCACGCCCGAGCCCTATGTCGGCTGGGCAAAAATCTCGGCGTTGTTTCACCCGTTCCCCACCGCAACACCCGGCATCCACCCAAGCGCCATCATCGATCCCTCGGCCGAGATCGACCCGGCCGCCGAAATCGGCGCGGGTGCCGTGATCGGCGCACATGTACAAATCGGCCCAGGCAGCATCATCGGCCCGCTCTGCCATATCGGCGCCGGCGTCATCATCGGCGCCGATTGCCGCATCCACGCCCATGTCACGCTCTCCCACGCCATTCTGGGCAACCGCGTGGTGCTCTATCCCGGCGCGCGCATCGGCCAGGACGGGTTCGGCTTCGCGATCACCAAATCCGGCTTCACCCCGGTCCCGCAGCTCGGCCGCGTGCTGATCGGCGACGGTGCGGAGATCGGCGCGAATAGCTGTATCGACCGCGGCTCCGCGCAGGACACGATCATCGGCCCCGGCGTGCATGTCGATAACCTCGTGCAGCTCGGCCATAACGTGAATATCGGCGCGCATTCGGTCATCGTCGCGCAGGCCGGCATCTCCGGCTCCACCACGCTCGGCGCCGGCGTCATGGTCGCGGCCCAGGCCGGCCTCACCGGCCACCTCACCATCGGCGATCGCGCCCGCATCGGCGCGCAATCAGGCGTGATGAGCGACGTTCCGGCCGGCGAGGAAGTGCTGGGCGCGCCCGCGCAAAACGTCAAAAGCTTCTTCCGGGAGGTTATAACCCTCCGCAAACTGGCCCAATCCGGCCGCAAACAAGCCAAACCAGGTGCCTGAACCCATGGACGACACCACTCCCCCACTGCCGCCGATCGACGTCGCGCTGATCGAAACCCGGCAGTTGCTGAACATGATCCCGCACCGCTACCCGTTTTTGCTGATCGACCGGTTGGTGGATGTGCGCCACGACCATTCCGCCATCGGCATCAAAAACGTCACGGTGAACGAGGAGTTCTTCCAAGGCCATTTCCCCGGCCATCCGGTCATGCCCGGCGTGCTGATCATCGAGAGTATGGCGCAAACCGCCGCAGGGCTGGTCATCTCTACACTCGGCCCCGATGCCGGCGTGCCGATCGTGTATTTCATGTCGGTCGAGAGTGCGAAATTCCGCAAGCCGGTCACCCCCGGCGACCAGCTCCGCCTCACCGTCGCCAAGGACCGCCGCCGCGGCAATGTCTGGCGCTTCAACGGAGTCGCCCGCGTTGATGGCGCCGTGGTTGCCGAGGCCCTGATCACGGCAATGATCATGGATAACGTTAAACCCGCCTAATCTTTCAGGAACAACGCATTAGCCAGACATAGTCCGAAACAATGATTGACTGGCGGCGTATCTCCCCCCCGACTAGAGCAAAGCAGCCCTTAAGGTCTGATGAATAAATGTTGAAGCCGGTCCATGACATGATCCACCCCACCGCCATCATCGCCGAGGGCGCCAGCATCGGCGCCAACGTCAAAATCGGCCCGTTCTGCACCATCGGCCCGAACGTGGTGCTGGAGGACGATGTCGAGCTGGTCAGCCACGTCGCCATCGATGGCCGCACCCGCATCGGCGCCGGCGCCAAGCTCTTCCCGTTCTGCACCGTCGGCCTCGCCCCGCAGGACCTCAAATATAACGGCGAGGATACCGAGACCATCATCGGACCGCGCACCCAAATCCGCGAGCACGGCTCCATCCATCGCGGCACCGTCACCGGCAGTGGCGTCACCCGCGTCGGCGCGGATTGCCTGCTGATGGCCTCCGTCCATGTCGCGCATGACTGCGTGGTGGGGGACGGCGTGATCATGTCCAACAACGTGGTGCTCGGCGGCCATGTCGAGGTAGGGGACCGCGCCGTGCTCGGCGGCACCGCCGCCGTGCTGCAATTCGTCCGCATCGGCACCGGCGCCATGGTCGGCGGCCTCACCGGCGTCACCGCCGATGTC
>Ga0209208_10012498_pt1 | contig 10745 bp, 15 predicted proteins | sample S1TSphfallax_3_FD_187694 | JGI IMG/M metagenome (GOLD analysis project Ga0209208, IMG submission 187694) | Host-associated microbial communities from peat moss isolated from Minnesota, USA - S1T2_Fd - Sphagnum fallax MG (SPAdes) (version 2) | ecosystem: Host-associated > Plants > Peat moss >... | reverse complement strand
GGGAAGAGGTCGATTCCTGACTTTTAGTGGTCGGGAGTCAAACTGCCAGTTTGACTCCCGGCCCTTCTTTTGCCCATAACTTGGGCGACAGATGTCCAAATGCCCAATGCGAGGGCATTTTCGATATTTGCGCTTCAAGACCTTTCCAATGACACTAAGAACACCCCAATGCGAGGTGTTTTGGGTCCTGCTGTCGAGCTCTGAACGTTCGGGAGTCCCGAAGGACCCCAAATCCCCAACTTTTCCAAGTGTTGGGCTTCACCCCCACACTTGGCCAAGTTAGGGTTGCGACAAAAATGGTAAGTGTATGCAGATCATGTTTTTGTAAATGTTGAGGTATGCTTATTGATTTGATTCCTAGTTTTGCAACTTGATTTTAATAATGTTGCAACAAGTTCAATTTTTTTGGAGGCATTGTTTCACTTAACTTTGCTAATCTTTTTTATGTTTATGCTAATAGGAGAATACAAAGATCAACTTGGATTATTTTATGGTCCAACAAGGGTTGAGAGGTTTTGGTCATGACATTAAGTCACTGGGAGATAAGGATGCATTAGAGGAACATATTTGCAATTTGTTGGGACTGAAGTTTGATAAGAATGGCTAGAAGTTTAGGTTCCACACAACCTCAGAGTTACAAGAAGTGATCATGAACCTCTACACGCGTGTTTATGAAAAGGAAAAGGTGTTGAACCAAGGTGACACCATCACCTTGGAATATGCTAGGGGTTTAGTTGTTGAAAACAATGGAGTGTCATTGAATTGGCCAATATATGTGCTTGATGCCCATGAGAAATGGGTATCTTACAAGTTGGAAGGGACATTTAACAAATAATTTCCCAACCAGCTACCATTTCAGAACAAGGCAAAGGTTTACAAGGAGCTCTAGAATCCAAAAATGTGCTTAAGCCCCAAGTATGCAAAGGGAGTTGTTGGAGGTTTTGGGGGAAAAAATAGTTTTGGTGGCTAGTTCAGCTTAGGTTCAAAGGTTTTGAATTGTCCACCTTCGAGTGTTTCTAGGTTTAATGGGATGTGCACTATGAAGAGAAAGGTCGAACCTCTCTCTACAAGAAATAAAAACATGCCATAGAGTTGATCAAGGTGCAATTCGTTATTCTTTCCAGGGAAGATGCCTTCGTTCAGTTTAGAAGCCATATCTAATGTTGTTAATTTGTTGCTTTCAAAGAATTTTTTTACCTAAGAGTTGAAAGAGAAAATATAAAGGCTTTAGAAGGATGTAGCACATACAAAGGCTAAACAAATAAAGGTTTGATTACTTTTGATGATTGAGTGGCTTTGGATGGGTCTACAAAATGTGATTTTGATGCAATGAAGGTTAATCTTGAAGCTACCCTAGGTTCTTCTATTATTTCTACGGAAAGGATTAAGGAGCTAAAACAACAAGTTTGATATGAAGAGAGAACTTGGATGTAGACCCAAAGGAAGTTGCAAGTAGCTGAAGTTGAATGTCTTTTGTGTGATGCTAAAGTTGCTAAGTGTGAGGAAATGTATGCCAATTATGTGAAGGGGTTCAAGATTTCCCAAAAGTTGCTAACCCAACTAGTAGAATAGCTTGTTCATATGAAAGTAGGGCAAGCCTTTATTTTCAACCTTTTCATGTTTCTAAGCCAGCACATACATTTGATTGCATCTAAAGTCTAACTATTGAAGGTTGTCCAATTTGCAATGAAGAATTTGATTTCAATGACATTTATATTGCATCTTGTGGTCATGCTTACCACCTTTGGTGTTTGCTGGTGCACACCATTTCCTCAAGAAAATGTAAAGTTGCCAATTGTGAGGCTCTTTCTCATGAAAGTTGGTGCTCGTCATTTGGACTATCTAAAATTGTGGATGAGGTCACAAAGGTGGAGGGTTTAAGAGTTGAAGGGAGTCCTCAAGTAACTCCAACAACATCAAGCCAATACCTACAAACAAGTATTAATATTTAAACTTTACTTTGAAATTTGATTGATTTTACATGTGTAGGTCTTGTTTCATCTAGGAACTTGCAACTGTGTTTTTTTCTAATTTGTAGATTTTGCTTCCTATTCTTAACATGAGTATATGTGTCTCATCAAACTTTCATGGCTTGGACAAAGGATGGTCAAAGAACATGTCCTAATCCTCAAGCTCTAAGAACCCTATTTCTTTAGATGATCATGGATGTATCAGGTCAGGAAATACCATTGCTTGTTAATGCAAAATTGATGTGTTTTTTTCTTATACTTCATCAATAGTTTAGAACAATTGGTTAATCGGGAATAATTTGGTCCTTGAGTTTACTACAATCCTAATGCATTTTATGTAGTTCTTGACCAATTTCAAGAACATTGGAAATTTAGGAATGTTTAATTCCTACAATCTTAATGCATTATTTGTAATTCCTAACTAGTTTTAGGAACATTGAAAATTTTAGAATGCCTAGTTTTTGTAGTCCTTATGCATTATAAATTTTTGCCAATTTCAAGAACATTGAAAATATTGGAGTCCTTAGTTCCTATAATCCTAATGCATTATATGTAGTTGACCAAATTCAAGAACAATAAAAAGTTTGCATTCCATAGTTCCTATAATCTTGATGTAGTTTTGGACCAATTATGTTATTTCTTGAAAATTCTTCAATAGTTAGGAGGAGGTGACATTAATTTAGCTAGAACAATTTCAAATGGTGTTCTTTGGTAATTCTTGATGTAGTTATTTTATCAACCACATATTTTTCACAAGTGCATATTTGTTTTCCATGTTTTTTCCAAAAAATTAATTAGGGTTTAAACCTAATAGCTCATATGTGAACTGTTTTTTAAATGTAGATGGATGGTCTGAATATGGTGGATCTACAACTTTTTACCATCTACTAGCCATGGAGACAAATATTGTTGGCATAACCAGATCTGCATCTTTGAAAGAAGCTAATAATTTGTGTACAAGTTTAAAACCTATTGTAATTCCAACATATAGTACACAAAGTGGAAGTGGATAGCAAAGTTGCTTCCAAAACATGTTCCCCAGATTTTTAAAAAGGATGGGAAGCCATGTAAAAGCCCTTATAAAACAATAAGGCTCCAACTTGAGCAAAAAGTGGACCTACCAAAAGTGAAAGCACAATCTAATTGTGATTAGATTAGGATGAATTTAATGTTTTTCTTCCCATTTCATTTCATAGTTTAATTGTTGTTGGTTTGAACTTATTAGGAAGCACAACGGTATCATGTGACATGATCAACAGTGCTTGACACTAAAAACTTTATTACAAAATTTAATTTGTGCAAATTTAACTTGATTAATACTTCATAAAAATTAAGTTGCATAACCCACAGTCTCATTCTTCATAATGATTTATGATATGCAAATATGAATGGGATGTTGCAAATGTTGTATCTAATTAATTTGTCATGTATATTTCAATGACATATGTGCTAAATGCAATTCTGTTTTTTTGGTGCAACCTTGTCGACATGGAAGAATATGTGAAAAGTGTGTGTGCAACAATTATATCTTTGTCCAACCTATTTTGAGGTCATTATAAAAGCAAAAGTCCTACTAGTACAAACTATAGCCCCCATTCAAGTTTTACACTTAAAACCTTTAAGACTTGCTCAATCATTCAATTATGTGATTGTTCCTAAGTTTCACCAAAATAGGTTGTTTAAATCAAAAGAGTTGCTAACCACAACTATTGACATAGACATGATGGTTGACAATTATAAATTGCAAGATTGAAGTAATGTCTATCAACCAAACCTTTGATTAACAAGCTACTTTACATGTATGCCAAAATCTATTCCTAATGAGTTTTTTTCCATGTGTTGCCATTGTTTTAGATTGCCCTTATATGAATTCTTTAAAATTCATTTACAACTAGGTCATATTCTCTTGCTTTTGTGTTTTGGTTAACTGATCCATAGGTAGAATTGATGTTATGTCTATCCAAATCAAGGTTTCTGTTGACATTGTGAGGTTAATAACAATTATAGGATATAAGTTTAAAATACATGTTTATGGGCAACAAATAGCACAAATAACTAGTGCTCATTGTTTTAATATCTTTGCATTTGTCAATTTACCAAGTGTAGGTGCTATTCCAACGTGTTAAAATGTTTGTTAGGAGCTGTTAAAATGGGAAAAAAATACATGTGGTGGAAACTAGGTTACAATGAAGGTTAAGAAGGATGGCATTGAAGGTGGAAGTTTGGAATCACTCATGTCCAAAGTTTATTTAATTGAAAGCAAAATTGAAGCCTTTGGAGGTTTTTTTCACCATGCACCTTTTGTTTGTTAGTTCTGTTGTTTTTGCAAATTTGGTAGATCAAATTGGGTATCCCTACAATATATTGTACATGAACAACCTTGCAACAAAATAGTGAAGTTTGATGCATTAATGCATTTTGATGCATTGGTGATTCTTGATGCATTTATCTCATCAACCAACAAATAGATATTATATTATGGGGTTTGTAGTCCTATTAGGGTTTACTAAATAGGAGTTCTATTATGGTTTATTAGACAAGACTTGTGTTAGGGTCCTATTATATTATGGGGTCACTTACATGACTCCTTCCTTGGATAACCTCTTAGGTCAATGGAAAAGTGGTATCTATAATATAATTACAAAGGCTCTTAGGTCCTTGAAAATGGTCAATCCACTTGCTTAAAGGTGTATGTGGTTATTGAAGTAGTTTTATTAAAGAAAATATTGTTAAACTTGAGTATTATTTGTTTGACAAATCTTTAAACAAGTATGGAAAATGGTTAAGGTAAATGTTATAAAGAGTGAAGTCCTTTTAGAAAAGTTATCTCTACTAAATTCAAGGTGTTTTTATTTAGTTAAAGTTATGAATGCTTTTAAAAGTGAAAGTTTATGATTCACCATCCCAGGAAAACATGGAAAATGAGATGTCTAAAGAAAAAATGGCAGATTTACAATTAATGAAATTTCATAAAAAATTGTAATAGACTATGGAAGCTTTGATGCATTGATGCATTTGTTTCACCAACTAGTAGACCATGATGCTAGGTTTTGAATATATATTATGAGGTTTGTAGTTTGTACTTAGCCACAAATTACATGATTGCTTCTTTAGATAACCTCTAGGGTCTATGGAAAACCAAGGTTATCCCAGTGGTATATATATCAAATCTTTGAAAATGTTCAATCCATTTGCTTAAGGGTGCATGTGGTTATTGAGGCTGTTCTATTAGGGCAAATGTTGTTAAACTTAAATATTTTTTTGTTAAATTCAAGGTGTTTCTGGTTAGTTAAGTTCTAAATGCCTTTAAAAGTGCAAGTTTATGATTCAAAATCCCAAGGAAACATACTTGTGGTTAATCAAAAAAAAATTGACAAATTACAGCACTATGTGAACGTAGAATTCTTATTAAATGTAATTTATGAAATCTCTCAGTTATGAAAGCTGTAATATGCCATTTTCCATTGTAAGTTAAATTTCATTAAGGGGTTAAAATACATGAATGTGTTTGAAAAGACATAAGATACATAGAAGTCATATGTGCATGTACAAAGGTGAACTCAATGTAGTTATTACTTCCTAATCCTTACCAAGTTTTTTCTAATAATTTGGTTAGTTGGCTTCTTACCACTCTTCACCTCAAATTCAATTTTCAATCTCAAATTCAAACCATTAATCAAGTACCAAGTATAGTCATCCGCTTCAAATATGAACAAACATACATTAGATCTAGAAATCCCAAATCTCACAATTGTAAAATTGTTAAAGTCTAAACAAGTCTAGAAGCTCAAACTCCTAGGGATTGGCTAAGAATCTTGTAATTACACCCTTGTCTAAACATGTATTAATCACTCTTCTTTGTAGTAGAAACCTTTGGTGGTTTTAGGTGCTTCTTGTTTTGGGTTTTCACTTCTTTTGGCACATCATCAACAATGACAATAAAACTTGAAGGTTTTTTACCTTCATGAAGTAATATTCTCAGTAAGTCTATAGGTACTGTACTTGTTTCAGTGGCTTCATTGAACAAACTACTGAACATTTTTTGTAGGTATGTTGATAGTCTTTTCATTTGCATTTTGGATTAAGGCATTTGAAAAGGCCAATTTTTTTAATGAACTACCAACCCTTTTGTTCTTCACATAATTAAGTTTAGCTACGATAAATTTTGGCTCTATAGATTTGATTGAACTAGACTTTTGCACCTTAGACTTTCCCATAGGGCTAACAATACCGCCTTAGGACTTCTTGCCAACTTGTTTGTCTACATCAAGGAATTGCAAGGTGTGGTTGTTACCACTAGCTAAGTTTTTCATTAGGTCTTGCAAACCTACACCTCTTCCATAGCACCTACACCACAAAAATAATAGAAACTAATTTGGTTAACAAATGGATGGTGCTTCTAATAGATCAATTGTGGTTATTGATTGAATTTTATAAACTAAAACAAAAAACATTGAAACTTACTTGAATCCTTCACTATATGAAATGTTGGTTTCAACGTTTCATCATTGGAGTCATCTTCAAACAACTTCATCTTCTTTGCTGGTGGTTGTTCAAAGTTTAACCCCTTTTAGTGGTGTCATTGAGGAGATGCAATTTCAGTAGGCCTCAAATCCAGCACTTGTTGAACATTTGTTGGTTGAATTGTCATCACATTCAAGTTGTGGCTAGGTGAGTCAACATTCACATGTGACTTTGTGGGAGAGTTGAAAGGGCTCACAATATGACGCACTCCCAACTCCTTGAAGGACTCAAATGTGAGTCCAAGTGAAAGACAACCAAAGGGGGAGGAATCGGGGCACGCTCCTTAGCTCACAACACTTGGAAGGGTAGAGGGGCGTGTTGGAGCTCTAAGATGGGACTAGGAAGAATTGACAAGCTTCACTCACTCACACGGGCCTGCACATAACCCACACAAGGTGGTTATTGCATAGTTGGAGCACCTTTGATGCTAGGACGAACCATGGGCAAGACGGACACACAAAATTCACCACGGCCCGGACTTGGGGGAAGCCACTACCTTCCCCCTTATAGTATACTCTGGACCTCTCCATAGGGCCTACATCCAAATGGTTTTTCTCTCCTGAGACTCTCGAGTGGGAGTCCCGAAATCGCGCCAGTGGGGACTCCCGCAACTTTGGAGCCCCATAACTTTGCGAACAGACCTCGAATTGAGGTGCGGTTTAAAACAAAGTTGTAGCTCTTGTCAAGAGCTTTTCAACAGTATATCGCACGTTGTTTGTAGACAAGTAAATCGGGTTGATTCCCGAATTTTTCTGGTCGGGAGTCAAATTGGCAATTTGACTCCCGGCCCTTCTTTTGGCCATAACTTGTGTTTCAGATGTCCAAATGAGCAATTCGAACCTATTTTAGACATCTACGTTTTAAAAGCTTTCCAATGATATAAAGAAAACTACAAGCCATTGAGTTTTGACTCTTCAAATTGCTCTCTAAAGTTTTGGGAGTGTGAGGGTTCACTTCTTCACACTTTCTTACACTCCTGGGAGTATGTGATGTGACTCCCAAGCTTCCTCTTGGCCCGCACTCTTGCAACCCCTTTGCCTTGGTCGCGAGCCCAAAGCTAGGGTTGCGACACAATATGTGCATTTGTACAAGAAAACATAGTAATGGGACTATTCATTGACAATTTGAGTTTTACATACAAGATTCCCAAGGGAGTTTGTTGATCCATATTATGTATGCTTGGGGTTTTTGGTCAAACCTACAAACATGGGTGTTTGATTAAGGCAATATGACTTTAACAAAATAAATTGGATAATGATATCATGATGTAACTTGCAAAACATATTGAAAATTTTAATACATTATAGATTGAATTGAAATTGCAATCACCATCCAACTTTAGCTCTAGTCCACTTTTTGTAGCTTCCAACACATTGTTTACCATATCCGGTCTCAAATTTTGAAGCTACATATCCTAGGTTAATTCTTTCATCTCTTCATCTTCTTCACAAATCCCCCAACTAGACCACTAATATGGGTGTAGCTTTTGCTTACAAACATCACACTTTTTAGATTTCTATAACATTGCCCCAAGGAAAAATGAATGGAAGGTGTGTTTGCAAGATGTGATGACAATGTCATAACAGTGGTAACACTAGTTGCAATAACCACAAGGTTTACTTACAACAACATTTTTGCCACCATCATTCACAAGTTTTTTTGGATGTACAATGGGTAATGGCTAGAAGCACATACCACCTTGTCTTGTATTCATCTCACATAGTTGAGACTGGATGTTGTCGTCTTCTTTGACCAATGCTTCAAAATCCAACAGAACCCTTTGCGACTTTAATTCCATCATCTCATAATCTACCTCTACCTCCTTGTGTAATGCTTCACCTTGGAAGGCTTTTTTTTTATCTCGACCTAATATCTTGGCATCCTCCAACTCCCTTACCATCTTTGATTTCTTTTTCTAAAAATTAGTGTCATTAAATTTTTCCATTGATATTTTCAAACCATCAATAGATGGCAAGTTTGTTTTGATAATGGGTGTTTCCTCCAAATTGGCAGTGGATGTTTGTTCTAAGCTTGTAACATCCATATGTTTTGTTCCCTAAAAAAATAGTTAACATTTTAGACAAAAAAAACCTTTGCATGAATAAATCAACATTTAAACAATTTCAAATTTTTGGCAACCCAAGGTAGTTAAAAATATAAGAACTTGAATGGATCATACTTTACAAACAAGATATTACATGACACATACCACCAATTGGGATGGTGATTGTTGTTTCATGAAAATTTATAGGACAATTTTTATTGCATGGATATTCTCTTTAACCTCCATAAGCTACAATTTTTGGTCATCCATGTTGAACTTCAAACCAATCAGATGGTCTTGCAACCACTTCTTTTTTTCCTCAAACTATTTTACACAAAGTTTAATTAGCTTGGAGACTTCATGTTTGAGATTTGCAATTGTTTCCACCATGGTGATCCTTTCCTTAGATAATGGTTCGCCTATAGGTGTGGTTGCACACCTTCCCAACTTCCCACTTCATTTCCCACAACCAAAAGTTCATGTGAGCAATGAAACCTTTCATTGAAATTTGATTTCTCATATTTGAACTTGTTGACAATACCCAAACGTTGAGCTTTTTTTTTCCTAGTTGTATCAATAATAGTAGCCCAATTAATAGTGTCGCAACCCTAGCCTTGGGCTCGCGACCAAGGCAAAGGCTTGCAAGGTTGTGAGCCAAGAAGGAAGCTCGAGAGTCAGGCTGCATGCTCTTGGGAGTGCAAGAGAGTGTGAGGGAACAAACCCTTGCAATTTCTCTCTGAACATTCGGGAGTCCACCGAGACTCCAACTCCCAATGTGGGAGTTCCCTTGGGAGTGTGACCCATTTGGACATCTGAAACACAAGTTATGGCCAAAAGAAAGGTTGGGAGTCAAATTGGCAGTTTGACTCCCGACCACTAAAAGTTTGGAATCGACCCAATTTACTTGCGTGCAGGTGGCGTGCTACATACCATTGAAAATCTCTTGATGAAGGCTACAACTTTGCACTAGACTTCATCTCAATCAGAGGTCTGCATGTGGAGTTATGGGCCCCCAAAGCTGGGATTCTCGTGATTTTGGCAATTTTGGGACTCCCACTTGGGAGTCTTGGGACAAAATGCCATTTAGATGTAGGCCTTGTGGAGAGGCACAAAATATACTATAAGAAGGAAGGTGGTGGTTTCCCCTAAGTCTGGGCCGTGGTGAGTCTTGTGAGTCCGAGTTGCTTATGGCTTGTCTTAGCACTAAAAATGTTCCAATTATGCATTAACCACCTTGTGTTGGTTTTTTGTAAGTCTGTGTGAGTAGTTGAAGCTTGTCAATTCTTCTTAGTCCCATCTCAGAGCTCCAACACGCCCTTCTACCCCTTCAAAATGCTACGAGCCAGGGAATGTGCCTCAATTCCTTGCTCTTCCGTTGTTTTTAGTTTAGACTCACATTTGAGTCCATTAAAGAATTTGGGAGCGCGTCAAATAGGATGCCCTTTCTGCTTTATTATCCAACCTTTGACAAACCAAACCATCAGCTCATTGTTGGTTATATGCCTAGTCCCATAAATCTTCCAATACAAGGTCTCAATCTCCTTCCTTGCATTTGGAAAAAGGAGTGGATTGGTGGTCTTAAATTTTTTGACATTACCAAAGATGGTGACAATGTCTAATGTAGTGACATGTTCGTCAATCAAATCATGTTTGGGATCCAAACCCACTACCAAGAGTTCCCTCACCTCCTTAAAAATTGAAAGTCTTGAAGTTTGTAATCAACCCAAGCCCACTTGGGATACTCTTTATCAATATCACTTTGGCTTCCTCTCCTTATCTTCTTTCCCCATATTAACAAAACTTGCAACATTTTTTTGATTGAAATTAAACATTTAGTTATCAACATTAGACGTCATAATCAAAATTTTGTATTAAAACATTTAAAATGATTATGTTCTTTCTTTGTAAAATTACAAAATAGTTCAATGTTAAGGATCACATTAATCTTGTCCAAAAGTTCTAACAATTTAAATTTGTGGATGTACATAGTTGGGTTCACTAACAAGGTGTTGTTAACAAATAGGAGATCTACTCAAGTGCAAACATAAATCTTTATTGAAAGGAAACTACAACATAATACTCACAACACAAAACACAACATCAAGAACTCTCCAAGGTTCTTGTCACGAGAAATACACAAACTTGTGTAATGAAGAAAAGAGAGGCAAACCATCAACACCAAGGTATTTAACTAAAAGACCAAACCA
>Ga0209208_10012497_pt1 | contig 10745 bp, 4 predicted proteins | sample S1TSphfallax_3_FD_187694 | JGI IMG/M metagenome (GOLD analysis project Ga0209208, IMG submission 187694) | Host-associated microbial communities from peat moss isolated from Minnesota, USA - S1T2_Fd - Sphagnum fallax MG (SPAdes) (version 2) | ecosystem: Host-associated > Plants > Peat moss >... | reverse complement strand
TTGACTAAAATCCAATGATTTTTGTTGATAAAAAAATGTTGAAGGGATTTGTTTATTGTTCCCAATATTGCATATTAAATGTGTTGTTCATATCCTAGAGATAATTGTAAATTTTATTATATAATGCTTCCATAGCTATTTTCAAATGTTGGTGGCTTAGCCATCCATTTGAAGGAAGAAGTATGTTTTCATCTTCTTTAATTAACTAAATTTTTTCATGCAAATAATGTATGACATCAACATGGAGATGGATTTTGCATACATTGTTGTGGATTGTGATAAAATCTCATAAAATCATGAGCCCATTTAATGAATGTAAACATGATAATGATACATATTATATGTTGTGCATATAAAGTCTCACATTGTTAGGTGGTTGATGAAGGTCTAAATGCTCAAATGTTTGTCCTTGAACTTGTAAGTCAGTCCATCCAAAAGGTGGAGTTCTAAGTGGCACTATTAATTTTTTTTGAAATGTTTGATCTTTGTATGGAATGAGGATACTATTGGAAAATTCTAGTCATGGGTGATATTGGTATGAAATTTTTAGGTAGATCGTTCACATTAAATATGTCCTATAATTATTTGAAATAATTATCATAAAGTTAAAATTTTGAATTACATGTCTGATAGTTAATTATTTGGATCAATTATTTGATTTAATTAACCAATGAACTAGTTATCTAAATTAATTATTTTAATTTAAATAATTTCTTAATTAATAAACTAAGATAATTATTATGAAATAATTAATTATTGCAATTAACCAATTAAAATATTATTTGAAATAATCAAACTAATTCATTTATTTATTTAGTTAATTAATTCAAATAAATAATGATTTGATTTCAAATAATTTAATACTAAATGATTAATTATCTAAATTCATAACATTTATCATTTATCATCTAGGATTTTAAAAATGTCAATAAATTTTATTGATATAATAGTCCAACAAAATATTATTTTGATTTGTAAAGTCTTGTCACATTTTTGCAATTCCAACAATAGGATTAAGAAGTACTACATTTAATGATAATCTTTTTATGAAATTTTACACATACATAAAAAAAACCATAAAAAAATTCTTTTTTAGGTGAAAGAACAGTTAGGTGGATTATTTGGACTATCATAGTTGTTTTGATAATTGACTATCTTGGATCATAGATGAATTTAAAATGTAAAATCATATCAAACATTAAAATGTTCAATTTTTTCATTATCCATGTTATAATAGACTTTAGTGAAAATCATATTAAAAATTATGGATGAGTTTCAAAAAAAGAATGGATTCATTTTGGACTTTTGAAATGATGACAATATGTTTTTCACACACACAAAATGAAAAATGTGGATTCAAAAAATGTCATAATAATATCAAAACTAAAATAAAAAAAGACACCATAAAATGAATAATTTAATTGTAAAATGCATTGAAACATTTTCAATATAATTTTTTTCCATATTTAAAAATTTAACTCATCATGATTTTCATCATTTTTTACAATTGATATTCCATTTCACATTGAAATCTTTTGACTTTTCTTTAAATTTTTTGACCAATCACATGTTTAGGATATTTATAGGGCGTTCTATTAATATTTGTGACCAAAATCATAAGGAATAATTATAGGATTTATAGCTTGATAATTATTTTAAAAGCATTGGATAGAACTTTATTCGAATTACATAATGTCTCTTGTGTTAGCCCATTAGTACATTCATCTACATATTGTTAAAAGGCCCTAAGCCTAGTACCCCTCTTTGATATACTTCAAAAGTCTAGTTGGCTCCAAAGGTCCAATTCATGGCCAAAGATGCTTCCAAAGTATGACTTTGGAACAAGAGTAACCACCTTGTGGCCGCCAAGTGATTCCAAGGTAGAACATCAAATGACATTTACCTTTAAATGTTAAACTTGGGTGGTTGTGCTATAGAAGCCTATGAATTCCTAGGTGAAATCAATTAGCAATTACAAGATGTTTTCATTCATTCGTATTCCATAATCAGCTGGTGGTCCCCTCAAGGAGGCCTAAAGTAGGGTCACCTAGCGGCCACCAAATCATCCACCCTAGGAGCCATTGGCCAAGGTCACTTAACAAGTGCTAAGTGGTTTCACCTAACAAGCCCCAAAGGCAAATCATTTAGTGGTTGTTCAATAGTTTGGCCCAAGGACGCCTTGGGCATGGTCACCCAACAACCTCTAGATTGTGTCACCTAAAGAGGCCTCAAGCACAATCACCTAATAGTTGCAAACTTATGTTGCCAAAAGAGGCCTCGAGTGTGGTTCTTAGTAGTTGATAGGTTGTTCCACACGAATAGACCCAAGGCCAAGTCACATGGTGACCACTAAGTGGTTTTGCTTGGAGAGGCCCGGGGCGAGGGCTGCCATGTGGTTTTATGTTTTAGGTTTTGCAATATTATATTTTTTTAGGTTGGAATTTTTCAAATTTTCATCACAAATGAAATTTTAACAATTCATAACTTGGTTTAAAATAGTAGATTTCTAAAAAGACATTAAATTATAAAAGCAAAGTCCAAAACAAATTTAAAAACATGTGGGAGATATTTTTAGTTGAATGAATATGAAAAGGCAAGGAAAGCTTAAGACTTTAACCTACAAGAGATAATGCCAAAGAAGGTATATCTTTCAAAACAATTGATTGATCTACATAATTATCATAATGAAGAAGAAACATAACAACTTGAGCATTTCTTGAAGAAGCGATAGAAAGTTCCAAACCAAAATAGACATTTAAAAAGAAAAATGTGTATCAATAATAGTGCTAACTTCACAGTTGTTTAATGACCATCAAATTTCAATAATAGTTTGTATGATAGTCACCATTCTTTCCCAAAACTTCCCCACTAACTTCATCAACATTAGTGAAAAACACCAACTTGTGAATTGAGTGTTTGCTACAAATCAAGATACAACCAAAAAAAATAAAATGATATAGACAAAAAAATAAGAAAGGAGTGTAGGGAAAACAATGAAAAAGTCGGTTCACAAAATACCTTGCAGTTATAAAACTCTAAAACAAATCATTCTGAAACTTCCAAAAAATTAAAATTTGAATATTGACAAAATTCTTTAAAGGGTGGCCTTTTATTTTTAAGGAAAATAAAACTAATCATTTGAAAGACAAAAACTTTATTACAAGTACAAAACCTAAAAAGCCTGTGAAATTGACTATTGATACCCTCGCTTCGCAATAATATAAATATTAGAATGAACATGAGGCATATGAACCCTTTCAATATTTGTTATTTAAGAGTTGAAAACATTTGTCAAAGTTTTCCTGGGATATACCTCAAGGACCTTAGTAGAAAACTTCAAGAATTATTCAACTATGCCCCCAAAAAACATAGATAAACACCACCTTGGAATGTTGTAGGTTAAGGTCGAAATTTTAAAGTTCCAAAAATCACCAAAAACATTTCTCCATTCTTCAAGCGTTGTTCTCATCTTGTAAGGAGATAAATGAACTTTAAAACCTTGTTCTTGTTGTAATCAAATGGATTCTAGAAAAATAGTTTAAAATAACATCTAAATCCTAGAAATCTCAAACAAAATAATGTTTTAAGGTTTGAATGCCACCTTGCCATGGCATTTGTTGAAATAGTTCCAATGCACTTGTTACTTTTGCATGCCCATACCATTTATTCAAAAATTATGAAGCCTTGTTCAATTGAAAATTGGGCTTAAGAAAAGAAAAAATGTTCAAGGTTGAGAAAAAGAAAAAAAAGAGTTTAAGATTAAACACAAATACCTTAAAATGAGAATCCTTGTTCTTTTTCATTTTTTTTCCCCTGTTCTTTGCATCCCTCTTCTTCTTAACTTCATTAAAAAATGAAATTTGAAATACCTCCTGAATTAACATGTGTCATTTAAAATTTTCCATTACAAATTTAATTAAATGACATCTCTATTTTTTTCATTCCCACTCACACCTCCCTCCGGTCTATTCGAAAACACAATCAACAACAAGGTAGCTTGAATCTTCATTCTCCAAATAAACTTAAGGCTTTTAGGACTTTTTTCTACTTAGATTGATATTTTGCATTAATGGTGAAAATCCCAAGAAGGATAGCATGTACTAGAAACAAACCTCTAGAAGTAACTTAATAGGTAAGGTGTTTTTAATAAAGGTTATTTGTCAAGGTTAAAAATAGTGGTAGCCACAAAGGGCATGAATTATATTTACTTCAAAATATTTTAATTTTTTTGAGTGATGAGTTAATTTAAGTTCACTCTTTGTAACAAAAAAAATTCAACTTGCACTACTAAAATTCCAGGTCTTTCAAATTGGATCTTCAAACCAAAAAATACCCCAAAGTGACAGGGGGTCAAAAAACCATTTTAATCATTTAATAAGTTTAACCATTATATATAGCCATTGAATTGTTAAATTTAATGACTAAACCTATTTAATGACTAAATTTAATGGGAAATTTAATGGCTACACCTATTTAACAACCAAATCCAATGCCTAAACTTAATGGCTAAACCTATTGAACGACTAAATATAATGGTTAAAAATATTGACTAAATTCAATGGTTAAACTTAATGGTTAAAGTTATTCAATAATTAAATCCAATTGCTAAATTTAATGGCTAAACCTATTTAATGACTAAATCCAACTGGCTAAACCTATTTAATGATTAAATCCAATTGGCTAAACCTATTTAAAGGTTAAATTTAATGGCTAAACTTAATGGTTAAACATATTTAATGATTAAATCCAATGGTTACATTTAATAGCTAAACCTATTTAATAATTAAATCCAATAGTTAATTTAATGGCTAAACCTATTTAATGATTAAATCCAATAGTTAAACTTAATGATTAAATCCAATGGCTAAACTTAATGGCTAAACATATTTAACATTAAATCCAATGCCTAAATTGAATGGCTAAACCTATTTAATGATTAAATCCAATGGTTAAACTTAATGACTAAACCTATTTAATGACTAAATTCAATGGTTAAACTTAATGACTAAACCTATTTAAAGACCATATACAATGGCTAAATTTAATGGCTAAGCATATATAATGACTAAATACAATGGCCACATTTAATAGCTAAATTTACTTAATGATTCAATTCAATGGCTACATTTAATGGTTAAACCTTTTTAATGATCATTTTTAATAGTTAAATTTAGTAGCAAAATATATTTAATGATTAAGTTTAATGGCAAAAATTAATGGCTAAATTTAGTTAATGATTAAATTCAATGACTATATTTAGTGGCTAAACTTATTTCATGACCAAATTCAATGACTAAATTTAATACCAAAATTTATTCAATGATTAACTTTAATGGTTAAACTTAATGGTTAAACATATGATTAAATGATCTGCTAGTTTATATAAACTAATTAAGTGGTTAAAATAATTTAATAATTAAGTATAATGGCTAAACATAATGATTAAATTTAAGTTGAACCTAATGTTTAAACCTAAGTTGAATTTAATGGTTAAACCTAAAAAATATATTTAATGGCTACACCTAACTAATTAAATCTTATGGCCAAATTTAATATTATAATATAATGGTTAAATTTAGCTAAATTGATTATTTAAAATTGATCAAACCTAACAAATAAACCTTATGGTTAAATGGGTTATAGAAAAGTGATTTGAAATGTAGTTAGGTAATCATGTGGGTAATTGGTTAGGTGAAAAGGTATAGGTTGATAGGTAGGTGGATTGTTTTTTTTATTACACCAATAGTTATTTCGACTAAACTTGTTTATTTGACCATTTTGTCCTTTTGACTAAGGTGGCTCTTTTTAAATCAAATTTGACTAGGTGGCTATTTGATATATGGTCAAATCAATCATCATAGGCAAATTGATTAGTCAAAACATACCCATGTCATTTAGTACTTTGGCCTCTAGTCAAAAGATACATGTTATCCAATAAAAAACAACCTTTCAATCAATGTGCATAGTTTGAAAAACCTAGAATTCTAGGTGTATTGGGAACCACCTCATGTAATTAATGTAAAAGACAATAGTTACGGCTAATAGGACGCTTCAATTTTTATTTTTATTTTTTCCATTTGCAAATTGGGTCCAAGAATTATTTAAATTTTTCATGATGTAATGGAAATGACAATTATTCATAAGCTGATTTAACCAAATTTGGAAATCATACTACATTGGTTGAAATCATATTTTTCAAGCTAACATTTGGTGAAATTTCACCCAAAAACAAAATTGGTTGGGGGTGTGAATAATCTATAGTTATCAACACATTTTGATGGATATTTTATTTTTAGTATTTCTTTTTTATATGAACCTCAAATCCTTGGAACTTTGAGAATCCCTTTAAAACTGAAATGATTATTCACTTTGTATAAAATATAATAGAAAATAAATACATTTTCATAAATTTATAAGCACAACTAGCCTCTTTGACAAATTGGTTTGGTTATCTTGTCCTTTATGCAATTATGATTTAATATTACAAGATTCTAACAATTCATCTACATTAGTACACAATTTTTGTACATGGATGTCATTTCTATGTAGTACCAATTTACTTAATATTACCATAGTAGCTAAATCATATGTTTCAATATATATATATATATATAAAATTTATGGACATAATAATATATTAACAAAATATATTATTTTACTCTCAATGACTTCAAATATTCAAAATTCATTTAGATACATATTATTCTACAAACATGTGTTCAAGTTAACTATGTACTACAATTATAGTCAAATACAATGTTTAAACAATTATCAAAAAATTAGTTAATTATGGACATTGATTTTAAAAGTATGCAACAAAATTATATGAATATATTAAATCATAAATGTGTGTTTTCTACATCCTTGCATGAAAATATTGCAAGTTTTTTCCAATATGTGTGATTAAAAGACATTATGGAAATTAAATGTTTTGACATTGTCATAAAAGTTTTACAAGAAAACAAAAGCAAAAAAAAATTGGTAAAAAAAATATAGGAAGGATTTAAAAAGTAATCCAATTTGTAATTAATTCCCCTATTACTTGCAAAGTAGTATCTATTATTGTTGTATAAATTAGTTAATATTGGAAAATATTTTAGAATTAACAAATGTTGACCAATTGGAGCACAATGTGAAGTTGAAAATTTGAAAAACAATCTTTGATTTGGGGGCCAACATAATATGTCAATGCAACAATAGATATTAATAATATTAATAATTTCCTTGTAGACGAGGTTATCCAACAAACAAACATTATGAATCTTTTGCTTGACAAATTAAGATCATATTAATCACCAAGTTAGAAATTTAATATACTCAACATCCATAATGAACAATTTAATCTTTAGTTTGCTAAACATATAATGAACATAGTATGCAAGCTTATATTTAAAGGGTGGAAGCATGAATAGGGGGACTATTTGGGCTATCACACTTGTAGTTATTCTTAGATTTCATCCAAAAAAATTATGATGATTCCCATTAATGTCTATGAAAAAATGAATAATCAAAAAATTGACAATGTTAAACTTTGAATATGGACTCATAATGGACTTTTGAAATGACAACATTATGTTTGTCACATAGAGAAAATATGTAAAAGTAGTGACAAAATAAGAAGAAAAAAAAATAAATCATCAAATCAAAAATTTATTAGTGAAGTGCATTGAAACTTTCCTAATATATGTATTTAAAAATTTTAAATGACATTATTGTTATAAATTTTATCTTTTAGAGTCCATTTCACATTATTTTAAATATATTTTGCATGGATTTTTTTATCAATCACATGTTTATGGATATTCATAAGTTGCTTCATTAATATTTATGATTAAAAAAATAGGGGATATGTTTAGGATTTATGGTTTCATAATTGTTAAAACTACAAAACAAATTGTTAGTGTGTAGATTATGGACTCCCAAATGCCACTTTTGAGATACCTAACCATGTTTTCATCCTAAACAACAAACACACTTATCAATATTAACCAACTTCAATATTATTATTATGCCTAAACAAGTTACTATGTTTAAATAATCATTCTACAACAAACATTGGTAGTAATTCATTTATTGACCTTTCAAATATTTAAATCTACATTATCCCACATTGTGCCATTGGGTAGAAATTCCTAGGGTACTAATGGTAATTACTTACTATCCTTTACCAAAGGATGAAGCTAAATTTGGGGTTAGTTAGATGAATGGTTGGTGGTAATCCACCAATCACCTACTAGCTAATGGATTTTTAGGAAGGATTAGGATATTAAAGGACCTAGTATTTTTATTGAAATGAAATAGGCCTTGTATGGTCTTTTGAAGAAATGGATTAGGAGGAGAAGAGGACTTGGAGTGGAATCATTCCCTAGAATATTCAACATGAGATTGTTTTTTTTTTAAACTCTTAATGTGTGAAAAGAGTGGTATGTGATAATGGAGAGCAAGGAGGAAAGTATGGAAACAAGTTGTATTTTTGCAATGGAAAAAGGTTGGGGATTTTCAATGTATTTAGTTTATTTTGAACTTTTGAAAAATTCATAATTAACATTCATTGTTTTGGAGATTGAAAATTTGGAGAGAAACTTTGATGTAGGGGCCACAATATGACAAAACAATAGATATTAATAATGTTTTATCTCATTGGATGATCCAAAATATAGATGTTTCTAATGTTTTGTTTCAAATTCAATAGAAATCTTGACCCTAACCACTAAGTTAAAAAAGTCCAAAATTAACGGTTTAGTCTAGAATTATTATATATATTTTTATATCAATGTTGGTGTTTTATTCATTTAGAATATGACAAAGACAAAGGAAATGATCGAAAAAGATGTTAAAAATGATATGTAGTAGCGAGAAAGGGTTTGCATGTGTTGCAAATGAAAGACAACAAGTGTTGGAGGCATATAAACCCACTAATGACCTACATTACTCATCTTTACAAGTACATTAACAATTGCCTTCCAATCCCCTCTCATTCACTTTCTTGTTGAAACCCCTTTGTTATGGGTTTTATTAGTTGGAAAAATGGGCGAGTTTAAACAATAGGATTATTCTAAAAAACAATGTGTCACTCTTCCTATTTCATTTCTCTTCACATAGATTACTACTTACTGCATAATATTTAAGTAGTTGTAATAGGGTACTAAGTGAACAATAGTAGCTTTCTTACATGTAAGATTAATTTGAATTTGATTCTCTTGACATTACCTTCACAAGGGTAGTAAATTTGCTTGGGGACTACATTTTCACCCTTCTTCAACCACTCATGGATTAATTCCTTTTGCAAAGATGGAAGGTCTTGGTGGCTTAAGAACAATGAACCATGTGAAATGTTTTACTTTACATTTCATTTTTAAAATGTAAGTTTATTTTCAAAATCAAAACATCAAGTAGTTAGTCCACTTTTTGGTATGCATAAATGTTGTGTTTCTTTTTCAATATTGTAGAAACCTATCATGATTCACCTGAAGAAATCAACCATTTAGCATTGTCAAAACAAAATCATTGAGGATCTTAAGAAGCTACAAATTCATTTTTATTATTATATTTGATAGTTAATTTTATGTCCATAATGATTTGGAATGTTAATATTTATGTTTTTTAAAGTAAAACTTTCCATTAGTTGCAAAGTTTCAATGATAAAACTTTGATGAATTTAAATTGATGAATCATGGTAAACCAAAACTCTTCTTGCATGTTTAAAACACATGCAAGAATATTTTATTTTATTCTTTAAATATATTTTTCCTAGTGTAATATATCAAATGTGAACCAAATTTCCTTTTCAAAATAAAATCAAGTGTGCACATTTTTAAGAAAACATTGAAATAGATATTAACATTGCTCAAAAAATAACTTGTATACAACTATAATGCAACTAGTAGGGCCATTATTGAACTACTAATGTTCAACTACATTGTGACTATTGTCTAGCAACTTACAATTTAATAAGGATACCACTTCACATGTAATATTTTATAAAAAATTATTCTTACAATAATTTAACTTTAAATATTAACTTCACTTAATAAATTAAAGTATTGTGAACTTATTAATTATACTAAATAATTCACTATTAATATGAAAAAATAATGTTAGTCATATAATTAGTTTTAAATTAACTAATTATCAATTAATTATTATATTTGGACTAAATAATATGAATGTATAAGAACAATAATTACTCAATGATGTCAAATAATAAATTATTAAATAAATATGTGTATGAATTGGGGATATTTAATAGTGAACTGAACTGATTAATTAAAATATTAATCAATATTTCATCAATAATTACTAGATCATTAATTATGTAAATTAACTAACAAATTAATTTTTTATATTATGTGAAACTAAAAGCAATGTGTATATTATATTAAAAATTCAATTCAAGTGTACATATGGATACAACTATTTATACCTCGATGTTTTCTACCCAACTTCATATTTAATTTTTGATTTTTAGTAATGAATCATTTTGCAATAATTTATTGATTAATATGTAATTTACTTAATTATTCTAGACTAATTACTTAAACTGAATAATTAACTATTAATATGAATTATAAATTAATATTTTGATTCAAATAATGAGTTACATTTTTAGTTAATATGTGCATTGATTTCATAACACAATGCTAGATTGGGACATAAACCATCATCTATTACAAAATTTTAGTGAAAATTATTTTTCAAATTTCCACCATGATGTATGAAAGTTGGATAGGTACTCAAAACTATCC
>Ga0209208_10012496_pt1 | contig 10745 bp, 6 predicted proteins | sample S1TSphfallax_3_FD_187694 | JGI IMG/M metagenome (GOLD analysis project Ga0209208, IMG submission 187694) | Host-associated microbial communities from peat moss isolated from Minnesota, USA - S1T2_Fd - Sphagnum fallax MG (SPAdes) (version 2) | ecosystem: Host-associated > Plants > Peat moss >... | reverse complement strand
TCGACCCTTCTTTTTGCTATAACTTGTGTTGCAGATGTCCAAATGGCTCATGCAAGGCCATTTTCGACATCTACACTTTGATAACTTTCCAATGATATAGAAAACGCCTCAAGGTGAGGTGTTTTGACCCCTGCAATTGAACTCTGAAGTTTTGGGAGTCTTTCAAGACTCCCAAGTTCCCATTTCGGAAGTGTGAGTGTCATCCTCATACTTTTCCAAAAGTGGGGTTACAACATTAATGGCTAAGTAGGTAAGGATTTCAAATGGTAGGTAGGAAGTAGGAAGTAGGTAGGTTGGTCAGTAGAGATGTAAGATGATAGGTGGGAAATGGGTAGGTGCAAGTTAGGGTGGCTCAAAAGTAATAAGAATCCCACTCCCAAGAGTCCATATATTAATGGTAGAAGGGAAAACATAGTTAAAAACCAATGTGGAATGGGCTTTATGTGGTGATTAATCAACTAATAAAGTCCATAGGAAAGGCAATCCATCTAAACAAGTCTTTGACATACATGTTGAGGGGGAAAAAAATATCAATTGAACAAAAAATGACCAATAAAGGGATTTTGAAAATAAGGTCCAAATCTAGTCATTCAAAAGTCCATAATTATTTATTGGTTAAAAATTTTCTCACTGTAAAAAATTGAGATTTTTCAAAAGGTTCAACTTAATTTAAGTGTCCACATTAACCAAAAAGATGTTTGTTTTAACTAAAGGCATGGTGCATGAAAGACATATAGTTCTTTTGGTTGGTTGTTATGATTCAAATGACCAAATGTTAAATTGTACATCTAATAAAAAAGGACAAATTTTTTAAATGGTCCATCAAGATGTCCATGGCTTAGTCAAATCAGCCATATTGAATGGCCATGTTTAGTCAAATTGGCCATATTCATTAGGTTAGTTAACCTACTTATTATGCTTATTAAGCTACCTATTTACCTATTTACCTAAATATGACATGTCTACCTACTTACCTAAATATGTCTTACCTATATACTTATCTACTTATGGTAAATCTACTTAGGTATTTGCTAATCTATTTATGAAAAACATTGAAATTAGAATGGTGTTCTATACATTGACAAAAGATTTCACGGAAGTTCAAGGGAACATGTTAAATGTATTTGATATTTTATTATTTTACAAAGTGGTGGGGTGGTTTGATGGTCAAGACATTGGTGTGGAGCTAAGGAAACAAAAGTTTAATCCCTGTTATCAACATATACTATGTGGAATATGTATATTTGTATATGTATTTTGTACATGTGTGTAAATGTCTAGTACCTAAGTGGGTTGTAAATAGGTAGGTATGGGTGGGTGGGTGGGTGGGTATTTATTATTTATTTATTATTTAAACTTTTATATTTACAAATTGAGTTATTTTTTGACTACCCAATTTTTTTTCCAATTTGATTAGTCAAAAATACCATTTTATGGTCAAGGTGAAAACATAGTAAATTATACCAATTGGTGATCCCTACCAACAAGTAAAAGTAGATTTGGAATCTTTTGCATTTTAGGCATTTTAATCATGCCATAATGTTTTGGGTGTACTTATCATATTAAATAAACCACATATGATCATTCTTAACATATATTATTACTCTAATTAGTTTATTTATTTATTGAAAGTTTAATACTTTTGGTGATATTACACATTTTCCAAGTCAAACAATTCAAATGATGTGTTACTAATGTTTGAGCCATTATGCACCTTGATACACATTTTTTGGAATTTGAATTTTTGGATTATGACAATGTGAAGCCTTTCAAAAGTAAGTTTTCCATAAACTCAAATTTGGCATCCAAAACATGTTTTTTGATATGATACTAAAGTGCATTACATGTGTTTGATGCATTAAATCATGCCCCAAACCCTTTCAAAATGCAACATATGAATGAAAATTTCAAATTAATGTTTTGTGACCTACTTTCAATCTACTTTTTCACAACAAGATAAAATGGCAAATTTTGCAAAGTAGATTGAAAGTAGGTAATTTAAAAAGTTGATACAACTTTTGAAACTTTCAAAAACTTCAACATATCACATTTGATGTTTTCATGTAGTTCAAAAGGACAATCTCCTAAGGCATCACTTATTTTCTAATCTACTTGTTATGAATTTGTGTTCTTTTACTTGGGAGGACTATTTTTTTTTAATACTTTAGCATGCTTTCACCTATTAGTAAAAAAGACTAGCAGTCAAGTTGCACATCTTCAAATCAACTTGTCTAGTATAACTAAGTGGTCAAATTGACCAAACGTCAAAATTATTGATTTTTGGTTTAGTTTTTTAATCAAATAAACTATGATTTCTTGTAGATTGCATGTTGGAATTTTTTTCAATCCATATTTTTTTTCCATCATGTATCATATATTGAGTCCCTATAATAAATATTTGAGATGAAATCATAATGAAAAATGTATTTGAATGTTAATGTAGAACCCAAAATATAATCCATTTAAAAAATCTCTTACAATATGAATGGTGTATGTTTATTATATTTCATTCTTCAATAAATATTCTTATTCAAGTTGGCAATCTTAATCCATAAATGTTTTATGATTTTATAACATGTTTATGGCATTTGAATAGAATACACTTAAAAGTACTCAACTTTGACTATTTATTATCTTTTTCATATTTTGTCCAAATGAAAATAAATAAAATTCATTGTCAAATTTTCTTCCAAAATCTACACATCTATAAAAAAATTTAAACCAACATATCAAGTAATTTGATAAAAATACATTTGAATTTTCACTATTTCATACATTTGATCAACAATGATATTTTGAAGTTTTTTTTTGTTTTTTCCCTTTCCATAAAATGATTTGTAAATAAACATATTTAAAATCAACATGGGTTGTTTGGTTATTATATATATATATTTCCCCACCTTTTTAAGAAAATAATGAATCAATAAAAATTGTATAAATGTTATGTTATGTTAATTTGTAATTATAAAAAATATTTAAAAATAAAATATGTTATCTATGAAAAATATTTAAATAGATAACATATTTTTGCAAATTATTAAAATGATTAAGAATTTCAAAAATGAATTTCTTTCCCCCAAAGTTGTTTATAATCATTATACGGAAATTCACATTAAATAATGAACAACTTTAAGGCAAAAGTTCAGAAAATTATGAGGTATTAATGCATTAATTATGTGTTTGATCATCTACAAGCTTTTAATATACTTTCTAGGTACATATGTCTACTTTCTAGTTATTTTCCCTTTTAATTCACAAGCTTTTAAATAATTATATGGTGTTCAAGAAGAAGATTTTTAATCATGTAATTATGTCCATAGTTACAAGAATATGACTAAGCACAAAAACATGGCATGCATGATTATATGATTAGAAAATGACCAGTAGTCATATTTGTTAGCCTAATCATAAATGTCAATTTTTGATCCCCCTTCAAAATTAATGAATAAAAAAAAGTCAAATATTTCATAAATATCATATTTTAGATTCCATGATAATCATCCATAAATGTGTTTTTACATGGTAAAAAAGGACTAAGTAATAAATACAAAAAAAGGTGATGATGTGTCATGATTATGGTACAATTTAAAAAATTTGGACCAAGGGGGTACCTTTCCATACTTGATTTTCTTTTTTAAATGTTTCAATATGTCAATATGTAGTATTCCAACTTGTTGTAGGCATATTTTCCAACTCCTCTAAAAGCAAAAAAATCATAACCATATTTTTAAAAAATATGATCTTGATGTATCTTACATTGCAAAATCCACATGTTTGGTCAAGAATATTGATGTTTTCCTTGTTTTGTTTTCAAAATTCAAAGGATTGAAATAAAAGTTTTTGTTTCTTAGGAATATTCATTGTTTAATGGATCATTTTAGGCAAATACAAAACTCACATGTGTCATAAGCAAATTATTATAAATGATCCATATGGATATGGTTATAGTTTTAAAGAATTCATTAATTTAATCTTTGATTATTAAGGTTTCAATCCTTTATGAAACCATTGAAAACTAGGTCAAAACCCATATTGAAAAATATTGCTATTAGCTAATATGGTGAAATCACTTTGAAAATTCTTTTAAAAATCCCCATAAAGTCCATAAGAATAAAAGCCCATTTAGATATTTCAATTATGTACCCATTGGGCACATAACAAATTGACAAATGAAAAGAAAATTCATCTTAAAAAAACCTTTGAAAATAAGGTCCAATTTTGACCTTCAAAAATTCATAACTACCATTTGTTTAAGGTTTCACAAAAAACATTTCACATTTAACTTTATGTTTTCATTGTTCAACCCATGCTTAATCACTATAAACAATTTAGAATGGAATTCAATATGAATTATTGAATTTCTTACAAATCCAATCAATTAATTAATCCATATTTTTTACTTCAAAGGTACATTATTCATAATGAATGCAAGGTGAAAGCACACTATGGTGACCTTTTGGTGACCCTTTGGGACATTTTTGGGTCTAATATTACAATACATTAAGTATGGTACATTTAATTTTGGATATCAATTTTAGTTTTTGGGCCTTACAATTATTATTTTTACAAAACTAATGTTATGTAATATTATTTAAATATTAATAATTTTTTCGTAATTATCTATATTGAATGATCCATGAGTATATCAATAGTATACATTGGTATAATAAGGCCATTGTCTCATTTCAAATACATTAATTTTAAGGTTTAAAATAATCAATTTTAATTAAATTAAAAAAATGGCCCATCTAGTTATGTTTCTGATCCTTTATGTGAATGTGATTATTTGTCAAAATTTCAATTTACCACACATTTATTGCATCTTTGTTGAAAAAACTAATATTTTGAGATGAAAATTTTCAAATTAATCACATGATATGGTTCAATATACCTTCAACTTCCATAGAAATTCAAAATCACTTAAATTGTTTTTGGAATATATTTGTGTTTTTGAGTACATAAGTACACTACATTTGTTTCCACAAATATATTCCAATTTCCTCCTTTATAAAATGAAATGAAATAGTTATATATTTTTAATATCTTGCCTGTAAGTTATATCCTAACATATTATGCAAAAATATTGTGAAATTCTTTCAAAAGTTTGAAGTGAGATAGATTCAAACATGCACACCCCTAGAAATTAATATAATGTAATTAAATTAATCCAAAGGAGGTTGTTGTAGTGTGCTTTCACCCTACATTATTTCCAAACAAATTGTGTAAATGTTTTCATAATCAAGTTCTTAATCTAGAATGAGTCATCATTTAATGTATTTAAAATTAAATTATTCACCATAAGCATTTAAACATAAATCACCTTATAAAAATTGCTACCTTGACACCAAAAACGAGCCATCATACCTTGCATTCACCTTCTCATTTCATTTCTACTAAACTTCTCAAATTCATTTGAGTTGTATATAACAAGACTTGATCAAATAAGAAAAAACTACCACTAACTTCCATTAAAGTCTATTGTAAATGTGTTTTCACCCTAGTTAGGATTGCATTAAGCAATTTAATTCCGAACCTTTAAATGGCCATAAACCATTTGGTTTTGCAATGCACACCTCTAAATAGAGTATTTTATTCTCAAAGACCAAGTTTCCAATAATGTGATGAAAACAGCTTTGATCCTTGAACCTTGTAAGTAAATCCGTATAGTGGTTCACAAATGGTGAATTATAGTGCGCATTGATCCATACAAGTCCATATATAAAAAATGTTCATATGGACATGGTTGTTACTTTCTAAAATGTCATTAAAATTGTAATCTTTGATTAATAAATGTTCACCCACTTACAAACCCTCCCAAACCTGGGTAAAAACTTGCATAAAAATACAATGATGTCATTTTGTAGTTTGAAAGTGTCAAAAGGAGAACCTACAAAGTCCACATGAACAAAACCACATGTAAAGTTTTCAAAAACATAAGTTGGGGAAAGAATTGAAAAACAAACAAAAATTGTAACTCATATGGACATATGGGATGGTTGCAAGGTACAATGGTTCACTTTTTGTATCACAATTTAGTTTTTTGTAGAGTGGTATGCATTTACATGCTATTAACATGGTATAAAAACACTAATTTTTCAAATTTGTGACTAGATCTAAATTGTGAACTTGAAGAAAAAAACATTTATAAAAAAAAAAATTGCAACATATATACACCAAATATATAGCAATAGACTTTTGAAGTTGAAAAATATGGATTAATTTGCTATTTGTGCCTTTATATACATACATTTTGTGTATGAATTTGATTTTGGATATATTATAGGGACTCAATATATGATATGTTAAAAAAAAAAAGAACATATGTGCAAAATGATTCTTAGAAAAAAGTTAACCAAAAAAAGTTATGGAGTTTTGAATGGCCTAAAATGAGTCTTATTTATGGCATAATTTGGGTGGATTTCAAATTCTATTTTTTTAGCATGTACATTAAAAATTTGTTTAAAATGACTTATTTTCATATAGGCATTTTAGTTCATTAACCACCATGTAATTCCTACTAAAATAATGATATCAAAATAGAGTATCATTTTAACATTATAGTGTGGAATTTGGGGAGTGGAGCATCCACCAAAGATGAGCCACCTTAGAGTGCATACACCCTATGAAAATATTGTTCAATTTTGACCATTCAAAAGCTCATAACTATCAAACATTATGAAAAATGATGTTCATGACAACAAAATTGCCTTACAATTAAAGTTACAAAACATGTAATATGTAAATGTGCTAAAATTATCCCATAGGGCAACAATTTTTTTTGGTAAATAATTTTCATTTATTTACCTTCTTACCCACCTACCCACATAAAAACATCTTAATTAGTTAGCTACCCTACCTATTAACCTACCTACCTACCCTAATAATTAATGAATAATTTTAATTTAAATTACTTTATATTATTAAAAAAACCCACCTAGTTATCAACTTAGCTACTTAGGCTAGGTAAGTTAGGTAGCTAGGCCACCTAATTAAGGTAGTGGCTTAGATTGCAAGTGTGGGGACTTGAATTCTTCACCTCCATTTTAAGGAATCAAGTCGTTACCATTGCACCACCACCTTCATAAGGTGAAAATATTTGTGAGCATGTTGTAATAAACATGTTCAATTTCTCCTACACTACTTACAAAGGTAGATGGGAAAATAGATAGGGACATAGGAAGGTAGGAAGGTCAAACATATATACTAACTAGGATAACTGAACTAGGTTACCTATGCTATGTACTATATACTATGGTGCAAATATGATACATAAGCCACACCCACTTGCTAAATTATTTTTTTTTTGACTATTTTGTGGGAAATTCTTAAAATATTCTTGGATTTTTTTTGAATTTTTTAATAAAAAAAACTTTGAAAAAATATTTAAATTTTTTAATAAAAATTCCATACTATCTTATTAAGGTTTATGATAAAAATTCGGCAAAAAATATCATTTTCAAAAAAATTCAAATTCATTTATAAGTCTTTTTATTGTTTAAAATCATGTGTTATAATGTTTAATGAATGATTTTTGTTAAGTTTTTACTCATTGGATTAATTTCAAATTAATTCACATGTTTTCATGATATATTAAAAATTTAACTTCATAAACAAATCTTACAATGTCAGCATCAAATTAAATTACGACTTTAAAACATGAAAAAACCAAGCAAATGTTACATTTGGTAGGTACATGTTATTGTGGTTGCACCCATTAACTAGCCTAGGTTATAACCTATACCAACAAGAGCTATTTAATATATTAGCTTATGCGTAAGTACTAACCTAGGCTATGCTATATTAGGCTATTATCTGAAGTTATGTATTAGTTAGATGTAGAGTTAAATAAAGGTTATGTTAGGCTATGTAGGCTTAGGTAAGAGGTATATCTAGGCCACTTAAACCTAGGCATAAGCAAATGTTATGTAGGGTTATATATAGATTATGTAGGCTATGTAGGGTTATGTAAAGATATATAGGGGTGATGTCTAAGCATAAGTAAGGGATATATATGTAGGGTTATTTAGGGGTTACATATATATGTAGGCTATACATAAGTTTAGGTGGGTGGTTGCAAGGTAGGGTGGCTCACTTTTTGTATCACAATTTAGTATTTTGGAGAGAAGCATGTGTTTACATGTTATTAACACAACATAATATCAATAATTTTCCAAATTTGTGGCCAAATTTAGATTTTCAACTTGAAGAAAACATTTAGAAAACAAGATAGTAACATATATATATACACCAAATATATAGTAATGGACTTTTGAAGTTGAAAAAATGGACTGATTTGTTATTTTATTTGTACCTTTATAATACATGCATTTTTGTCTTTGATTTTCATTTGGGTTATATTATAGGGTGTCAATATATGATATGTAAAAAAAAAAAATTTAAATTGCAAAAACATTTAAAAAAAAATTTTAACCAAAAAAAAGCTATGGATTTTTGAGTGGCCTAAAATGAAAAATATTTTCATAAGTCCATATCATAATCATTTTTGGGTGGATTTTATTTTCTTAACATGTAAATTAAATTATTTTTTTAAAGGGCTATTTTTCATATGGGCATTTTAGTGCATTAACCACCATGTAATTCCCCATTAAATTAATTATATCAAAGTAGATTGTCATCTTAACATCACCATATGGATTTTTAAGGAGTTGTGTATCCATTGAAAATAAATGCATACACCCATGTAAAGGTCTAAGTAAGGGTTATTTTATGCTATGTAGGGCTAGGTGAGAAATATGTAAGGGTTATGTAAAGCTATATAGGGTTGTGTCTAGGCATAGGTAAAAGCTATGTAGGGTTATATAAGGGTTATGCACACTATGGAGGCCTAGGTAAGGTCTATGTAATAGCTACCTAATTAGGCTTACATAGGGACCTATATAGGGGTTAACTATGGCATCACTATTCAGATTATTTAGTGGTTATGTAGGCTTATGTAAGAGCTATATATCTAGTTAGGGGGTACATAAGGGGTACCTAGGCATACATAGGGGCCAATATTATTGGGGTTATATTGTAGAGGCTATGTGGGCCTATATATGTAAGGGCTATGTAGGCCTAGGTAAGCCCTAATGTATATAGCCTTACATACATTGGCCCTACATAGTTTACACCATAACCTTTACATTACCTAGCTACCAAATCTATGCAAACCAAGGCCTACTTAGGCTAGCATAAACTCTTTTAATATAGAACTTAGATTCATGTAGGAGGCTCACATAGATGTACCTATGCTAATCTAGGCCTATTATTTATTTGCTTACTTTTTTACAGTTACTTTCCCTACCTTAATTTCCTACTTCCTAATTACCTATTTATATGTGACTTACCTACAACTTATAAATAGTTATATGTAATATTTTATTTTGCAAAACTTATTATGGTTGTACAGGTCCCATTTAGTTTGATGTTTCATTTGACTACACCCATGTCCATTTTGACAAAAAGGTTCACTTTTGGTCATTGACTAAATGCACATTGACCAAGTAGTGAAAAAGGTCATTTTAATCAAATGAACCAATCAAAGGAAACACGTCACTTTAACCATTAGCGGCTTTTAGTCAAATTGACCAAATTCTTAGTCAATATAGACATGGTAATCAAGTTGGACCACTTGAAAAGTGGTGAATTCTTGTAGTGGATCTTGTAGGATGTAAAAAGAAATTATACCTCCTACATGTATAAATTGACACTATAGTAAAATCATTTGTATTAAAAATCACTATTGTAATTTGATATAATATTTATAATATTACATGAGAGTCATCTTAATTTGAATACCTTGTTTGCCAATTTATATATATTGATGGGCCCATAGGAGGTTGTAAGAACATTTTGAATTATCACATTTTTGTCCATCTGACAAAACACCTTGACTTTTGTGTGAATTAAGGGGAATCACCTTTTAATGTATTTAAGATGATGCATTCTAGTGTTATGTTTTTTAATGTTTGAAATAAGTTTTAAAACTACCCCTTTACATTAAAACATGAAAGCCCATGACCATCAAAATTGAAAATCTCTAATTGGAAGAAAAGACATGTTAAGGTACATTGAATTCATTTTACACAAAGGTTGAAGGCCTAAGGGACCAACTTGCAAGGTGAATGGTTGAAATTCATACAACTTTATAACAGCTAATCATGTTTTTTGAAAAATATTTTAAAGAATACTTTTCCAAAAGCAATCCCTAAAATAGTCAAACACATTTCATGTTATCTTGTCTGCACCCTTTTGCCATATGCCTCTTGGCCGCCCCCAACCTCCTTTTACACTAGTACAAATCCTATCATTTGCAAATGTCATAAGCAATTGATTTTTAGTTGTATGTGACATATGCAACTGCCAAACCCCATAGTTGCATAAAACAAGTTGCACATGACATGTAATTGCATGTGATAATATGTACAAAAATAATTTATATAGTATCAATTCAAACTTCATCCATCTATATATTCTACGAAGGTTGCACATGTAACTAATTAAGTGTAGCTACCATGATGGTGGCCATTTGAATTTGTAGTGACCAATTTTATGGTGACATGTGGCATTTAACAACTAGCTTTCTTTCACCCTCATATTTCATTTATTTTTTTCCCAATTAAGTTTGAACACAACATCTCCCAAGTAGAAAGGTGTGTGGGTTAGACCAACAAGCCAATTTTTTTAAAATCACATTAAATTTAAAAAACATTTTAAAATTGTTTTTATAATGTTTTACTTTTTGT
>Ga0209208_10012495_pt1 | contig 10746 bp, 11 predicted proteins | sample S1TSphfallax_3_FD_187694 | JGI IMG/M metagenome (GOLD analysis project Ga0209208, IMG submission 187694) | Host-associated microbial communities from peat moss isolated from Minnesota, USA - S1T2_Fd - Sphagnum fallax MG (SPAdes) (version 2) | ecosystem: Host-associated > Plants > Peat moss >... | reverse complement strand
CCGCTTAGGCAGTCGCCATTTAATGTAAATTAAAGCTAGGGATCCTTGCCATTGCACCTACCTAAGGAATTTGAAAAAAAAAATCCCTATTATACAGGGTTTGCTTTCTTTCAATTTTTGTGATTAGTTATCCCACATTGAAAAAAAAAACTGAGAATCTGGCGAATTTTACTTTTTTTTTTGTTCCCTCAGTTCTGGCGATTGAAAAACTCCAGAAACACTTCCATATTCGGATTTTGAATATTTATTTTCGCTTTTTGGCGAAATCTCTCTAGTAAAAAAGAGCGTTCAAGAAGGTTCCGACAGTCTGGAAAAGAGGTTCATGAAGTTCATCGGTTTCCGAAGGCATCATTTGGGCTTTGTTTGCAATCATAAAGCGAACTGCTGCGGCAACCATTTTGCTCCTTGGCTTCTTCATAGTCGCCTTCCCAACATTCGTCTTTGCAGGCCATTTTAGTGCTGTGAAGTAGCTCCTGTTGAAGTAGAGAGAGAGCTTGAGACAGAGATTTTGCATCAGCAGTGGAGTCTCAACAAGACGGCCCCCAGAGAGCGTGTAGTAGATAGCAAAAAGCTTGTGCCAGAAAAAAAAACCCAACTTAGAGACCATGGCTCCAGTACCAGGGATGTTCGATGTTTTCTTGAACCATACTGCTACGGCAGCCATTTTGCTCCTTACCTTCTTCATAGTCGCCTTCTCAACAATCGCCTTTGCAGGCCATTTTAGTGCCCGTGAAGTAGCTCCTGTTGAAGTAGAGAGAGAGCTTGAGACAGAGATTTTGCATCAGCAGTGGAGTCTCAACAAGACGGCCCCCAGAGAGCGTGTAGTAGATAGCAAAAAGCTTGTGCCAGAAAAAAAACCCAACTTAGAGACCATGGCTGCAGTAACGGCGGAGTTCGATGTTTTCTTGAACCATCGAGGACCTGATGTGAAGCCGAACTTCGTTGCTCATCTCCAACAAGCACTTCAAGAAGCAGGGTGCCGTCCATTCGTGGATAACAAGTCTCTCGAGACAGGGCAGCATGGTCAAAACAAGATCTTTGAGGCGCTTGGATGTGCTAGTGTGCATGTGGCCATCTTCTCCGAACACTATGCTGACTCCGACTACTGTCTCGACGAGTTGTGCGCCATGCTCAAAAGCAAGAAGCTCATTATTCCTGTTTTCTACGGTGTTTCACCAAGTGTTCTACGTTGTGAGGACCCTGATGGACCATACATTTGTCTTATCAAAAAAAATGCACATGGACCATAGGTATTCTTTGTCAAATTAACGATTAACCCCTCAATGTCCCAAGAGTTCATTTTAATATTAAAATATCGACCGAAATTGTTTATGAGTGGAAATATACTAAATAATTGTTACCATGAGTAATTACTCCTTTAACAACTTCCAATGGATCAAAAAAACTCCTTCAACTTTCCAAATCTTATTAGTAGTAGCTCGGTCAAATGCTCCAAGTCACCAAGTGTTGTTGGTAGTGATTCAATGGACTTGCAATAAGATAAGTCCAATATCGATAATGACGAGATGTTTCCAATGCTTTGAGGAAGCTCCTTAATTTTTTCACATCCATACAATAATAATTTAGTCAAATGCTTCAAGTCACCAAGTGTTGTTAGTAGTGATTCAATGGACTCACAAGAAGATAAGTCCAATATTGATAATGAAGAAATGCTTCCAATGCTTTGAGGAAGCTCCTTAAGATTTTCACATCCTTTCAACATTAGCTTGTTCAAGGTCAGCATTTCATTGGACCATGGTTTTGGCATGCGAATTTTCATCAAATCATTCCTTTACACACTTGTGTGGGATTTGTAGGGTACAAATAAAGTTCGAAGGCTTTCAACATTTGGAATTGGTCGTGGTGGCATTGGTGCAACTAATGTGGCTGAAAATTACATCGGCATGAGTAGATTGCATTTCCTTTTATTGGATGGTGATAATGTGAAGGGTAACTTTTCTACTTGGTCACAAGAATTGACTTGGATCCAATGGACAAACTCGGATATTTTAAAACTACCTTCGCAACTAGACCTTCCAAAGTTGGCAATGCTCGATTTGGCTTCCAACAAGGAGTTAATGCAAATTTGGCCCAATGACCTTGAGGTATAATTTTTTTGTATATGCATGGGAATGCACCAATAGAGGTTATGTTGCACATATATTCCAGTTTTGAATATGTAAAACTCATTCACTATCAAACTAATAAACCACATAATGGGGCTTTTGTGTTCAATGCATTATAAACTAATGAAAACATTTTTCCTTTTGCAATGTTGGATTACAGATCACTTTGAAGGACTTGCGAACATTGATCCTTTCAGATTGCAAAGCCCTTAAAGAACTTCCCAAGGATATTGGGAAATTATTGAGGCTAAATGAGTTGAATTTATCATTTTGCTCAAGTTTAAAAACATTACCTGGCTCCATGTTTCGACTGAAGGAATTCAAACACCTGGATCTATCTGGTTGTTCCCAATTGGGGTGTTTACCTGATTCAATTGTGAACTTGTCACAACTCGAGACATTTAAATTGAAATGGTGTGACAAATTGGAGAATCTACCAATGGAGTTTGGGAAACTTCAAAGCTTGGTGGAATTGGACTTTTTTTGTTGAACCCAATTGTGGTGTTTACCTGATTCAATTGTAGACTTGTCACAACTCAAAACATTTCAATTGGGGATGTGCAACAAATTGGAAACATCTACCAATGGAGTTCGGGAAACTTCAAAGCTTGGTGGAATTAGACTTTTTTGGTTGTTCCCAATTGGGGTGTTTACTTGATTCAATTATAGACTTGTCACAACTCAAAACATTTCAATTGCGGGGGTGCAACAAATTGGAGAATCTATCAATGGAGTTCGTGAAACTTCAAAGCTTGGTGGAACTCGACTTATCTGATTGTTCCCAATTGGGGTGTTTACCTGATTTAATTGTGAACTTGTCACAACTCGAGACATTTCGATTAAAGGGGTATGACAAATTGGAGAATCTACCAATGGAGTTCGGGAAACTTCAAAGCTTGGTGGAACTCGACTTATCTGATTATTCCCAATTGGGGTGTTTACCTAATTCAATTGTGAACTTCTCACAACTCGAGACATTTAAATTGAAATGGTGCGACAAATTGGAGAATCTACCAATGGAATTCGGGAAACTTCAAAGCTTGGTGAAACTAAACTTATCTTGTTGTTCCCAATTGGGGTGTTTACCTTATTCAATTGTGAACTTGTCACAACTCAAAACATTTCAATTGAAATGGTGCAACAAATTGGAGAATCTACCAATGGAATTCAGGAAATTTCAAAGCTTGGTGAAACTGGAGTTATTTCATTATTCCCAATTGGAGTGTTTACTTGATTCATTTGTGCACTTGTCACAACTCAAAACATTTCGATTGCTGGGGTGCATCAAATTGGAGAATCTACCAATGGAGTTCGGGAAACTTCAAAGCTTGGTGGAATTAGACTTTTCTGGTTGTTCCCAATTGGGGTGTTTACTTGATTCAATTGTGAACTTGTCACAACTCGAAACATTTCGATTGCAGGGGTGTGAGAAATTACAGAATCTACCAATGGAGTTCGGGAAACTTCAAAGCTTGATGGAACTTGACTTATTTCATTGTTCCCAATTGGGGTGTTTACCTGATTCAATTGTGAATTTGTCACAACTTAAAACATTTCGATTGGGGCTGTGCAACAAATTGGAGAATCTACCAAAGAAGTCCAGGAAACTTCAAAGCTTGGTGGAACTGGATTTATTTGGTTGTTCGCAATTGGGGTGTTTACCTGATTCAATTATGGACTTATCACAACTCAAAACATTTCAATTGGGGGGGTGCAACAAATTAGAGAATCTATCAATGGAGTTCGAGAAACTTCAACGCTTGGTGGAATTGGACTTTTTTGGTTGTTCCCAATTGGGGTGTTTACCTAATTCAATTGTAGACTTGTCACAACTCAAAACATTTCGATTGGGGGGGTGCGACAAATTGGAGAATCTACCAATGGAGTTCGGGAAACTTCAAAGCTTGGTGGAACTGGACTTATTTGGTAGTTCGCAATTGGGGTGTTTACCTGATTCAATTGTGGACTTGTCACAACTCAAAACATTTCGATTGGGGGGGTGCAACAAATTGGAGAATCTCCCAATGGAATTCGGGAAACTTTAAAGCTTGGTGGAATTGGACTTTTCTAGTTGTTCCCAATTGGGGTGTTTACCTAATTCAATTGTGAACTTGTCACAACTTGAGACATTTAAATTGAAATGGTGCGACAAATTGGAGAATCTACCAATGGAGTTCTGGAAACTTCAAAGCTTGGTGGAACTGGACTTATCTGGTTGTTCGCAATTGGGGTGTTTACCTGATTCAATTGTGGACTTGTCACAACTCAAAACATTTCAATTGGGGGGGTGCGACAAATTGGAGAATCTACCAATGGAGTTCGGGAAACTTCAAAGCTTGGTGGAACTAGAGTTATTTAGTTGTTCCCAATTGGGGTGTTTACTTGATTCAATTGTGGACTTGTCACAACTCAAGACATTTTAATTGAAATGGTGTGACAAATTGGAGAATCTACCAATGGAATTTGGGAAACTTCAAAGCTTGGTGGAACTCGACTTATGTCATTGTTCCCAATTGGGGTGTTTACCTGATTCAATTGTGGACTTGTCACAACTCAAAACATTTCGATTGGGGGGGTGCGACAAATTAGAGAATCTACCAATGGAATTCGGGAAACTTCAAAGCTTGGTGAAACTAAACTTATCTTGTTATTCCCAATTGGGGTGTTTACCTGATTCAATTGTGGACTTGTCACAACTCAAAACATTTCGATTGGGGGGTGTGACAAATTGGAGAATCTACCAATGGAGTTCGGGAAACTTCAAAGCTTGGTGGAACTAAACTTATTTAGTTGTTCCCAATTGGGGTGTTTACCTGATTCAATTGTGAACTTGTCACAATTCGAGACATTTCGATTGCAGGGGTGCGACAAATTGGAGAATCTACCAATGGAGTTCGGGAAACTTCAAAGCTTGGTGGAACTGGACTTATCTGGTTGTTCGTAATTGGGGTGTTTACTTGATTCTATTATGGACTTGTCACAATTCAAAACATTTCAATTGGGGGTGCAACAAATTGGAGAATCTATCAATGGAGTTCGGGAAACTTCAAAGCTTGGTGGAACTAAACTTATTTAGTTGTTCCCAATTGGGGTGTTGACCTAATTCAATTGTGGATTTGTCACAACTCAAAACATTTCGATTGGGGGGTGCGACAAATTGGAGAATCTACTAATGGAATTTGGGAAACTTCAAAGCTTGGTGGAACTGGACTTATTTGGTTGTTCGCAATTGGGGTGTTTACCTGATTCAATTGTGGACTTGTCACAACTCAAAACATTTCGATTGGGGGGGTGTGACAAATTGGAGAATCTACCAATGGAGTTCGGGAAACTTCAAAGCTTGGTGGAACTAGAGTTATTTAGTTGTTCCCAATAGGGGTGTTTACCTGATTCAATCATGAACTTGTCACAACTCAAGACATTTCAATTGAAATGGTGCGACAAATTGGAGAATCTACCAATGGAATTCGGGAAACTTCAAAGCTTGGTGAAACTAAACTTATGTAATTGTTCCCAATTGCGATGTTTACCTGATTCAATTGTTAATTTGTCACAACTCAAGACATTTCGATTAAAGGGGTGTGAAAAATTGGAGAATCTATTAATGGAGTTCGGGAAACTTCAAAGCTTGATGGAACTTGACTTATCTCATTGTTCCCAATTGGGGTGTTTACCTGATTCAATTGTAGACTTGTCACAACTCAAAACATTTCGATTCGGGGGGTGCGACAAATTGGAAAATCTACTAATGGAGTTCGGGAAACTTCAAAGCTTGGTGGAATTGGATTTATCTGGTTGTTCGCAATTGGGGTGTTTACCTAATTCAATTGTGGACTTGTCACAACTCAAAACATTTCGATTCGGGGGGTGCGACAAATTGGAGAATCTACCAATGGAGTTTGGGAAACTTGAAAGCTTGGTGGAACTAGAGTTATCTCATTGTTCCTAGTTGGGGTGTTTACCTGATTCAATTGTGAACTTGTCACAACTCAAGACATTTCAATTGTAGGGTGTAACAAATTGGAAAATCTACCAATGGAGTTCGAAAAACTTCAAAGCTTGGTGGAATTGGACTTATTTGGTTGTTCCCAATTGGGGTGTTTACCTGATTCAATTGTGGACTTGTCATAATTCAAGACATTTCGATTGCAAGGGTGCGACAAATTGGAAAATCTACCAATGGAGTTAGGGAAATTTGAAAGTTTGGTGAAACTAGATTTATCTGATTATTCCCAACTGGGGTGTTTACTTGGTTCAATTGTGGACTTGTCTGAACTGAAAATATTTCGATTTTCTGGGTGCCACAAATTGGAGAATTTGCCAATGGAGTTTAGGAAACTTCAAAGGTACTATCCTTGAAAGTAAAACCAAACATGTTGATGATGTCAACCTGCACTGTTTCACCATTAGTTTTAATGGCTTTTTAGAATACTTTTATGTGAGCATTTGGATTAGTGTCTTTGAGATAGGTTGGATATTATAACTTCTTGTATGGCAACTTGGTGGCTGGCTTTGAAATAGGTTGCACTATAGGTGGTTGATACCATGGTGCTATAAACATACATGGATTAAGTGTTGGTCATGCAAAAGATCTAATAGGTGGATTGAAGGGTGGCTTTCTTGATGGATCTTTTCCAGGTGAACTTCTTCTAGGTGAATCTCCAGGTTGTCTTCCATCTGGTGGTTTGTGATAAGAACCTTTAGGTATATGAGTTCGTAAACTAGTAGTAACATGTATAGTGGTTGGCATTGATGCAATAATAGGTTGTTGAACAAATTGTTTGTCTTTATTAATCATTGGTTGAACCATCGTAGGAAATTAAATTGCCAACAAAATATGGTATATATGTTGATGGTACAACAAGTTGTTCAGGTACTTGGTACACATTCCCAGGTACATAACCTATATAACTCCTAAAGATTGAGGAATCAAGTCCTTTTGTTCCAATTTGATAAGTTGGATACAAACTAAGATCTAAAGGCACAAAAGGGGGTATGACATTGTACCACATTGGGTATGTCGAAGTAGGTAGCATACTAATTTTACTTGGTACAATTGGTGCAACATGTTGTGACTAGGTTGTCTAATAATTAATAAGTACCATTGTATGAACTATACTAAGATTCATGGCTTGAGTTCCTAATATAAACACATTGGGTATTGCTATTATAATGGTTGGAAGAATAGGTTGATGAACATTCATCGCCTCCACCCTAAGTAAATGCCTTAATTTATCATCAACAAATGGGCAACAACTAAACATGTGTCCCTTTTGATAACAATATGAACATGTTATGATTCCAACACCTTGGTTTCCTTTTAAAATTGGTATGTGATGTGGAACTTGAAGGTGATACATGGTAAGCTTGACCTAAATGAATGAGTTTTATTCGATTTCCCATTGAACAAAAAATGTGTACCCCTAATTGTTTAAGCAATGTAGAAATGGTCATGTCACATTGTTGAGTATTTTGAAAAGTGAAAAATACACTTACATCCTCTTTTAATTCATTTCATGCGAGCCCTCTAACTTCTTGGGAAAAAAAGTCCATCCATGTTGGTTTTAATGCATGTCACTTACATGTTACGACCATAACATTACATTAGGGTTATGACTATATTAGATTGTTATGAGTCAAATTATGCAATGGTTACACTTAGTACGAAACTCTAAGATATAAAACCAAAAGGCATTTTAACAACTAACTAACCATGGGGTAATCAAAAGGATATATATTTTTATTGAAGGCCCACTTGCTTATTACAACACCTGCCATCAAAGGTTACCTAAAAGTAGACTTGTGCTTGAATCAGCACAAGCATGTTAAGCTCTTGAACAAGAGGTGTCATGTTGCCACCCTAACATTAGGTTATATCTATGTGTGGAATGCAAAGGCCCATGAGGCCAAGAAATTGTGTTTATGTGTGAAACACACTTTCACAAATGGGAGAGAGTGCAAGGGATGGAACGCAATGATTCCCAAATGCATTCCCACTTTGGGAATTGCATTCGTGAGTGGGTTGTGAATGTTTAGAGCTTTGGTTGGAAAGGCAATTAAACACCAAATTGGGCCCCTAGGACACCATTAGAAAGGTCTTGAAGCATACATGCTTAAGTACCCTTACATTGTTCATTTAGACTTAATTTGCATGAATTATGATCAAAAGAAGAGGCAAGAGTCAAATTAAGAATTTGATTCCTGACCACAAACCTTTTGAAAAAAAGGGTCAAATGAATTTCAATTGAAGCATGCTATACATTATTGAATTTTCTTTTTGAAGGTTATGAAATATTGCCCTCACATTTTCAAAAATAAAAATTATTTGAAAAATATATGAACGTCCAAAGTTTTGGGACAACAAGAGTCTTAACTTTATGACTCCCTCCCACTTGGGAGTCCTGGGGAAAAGTGAGATTTGGATGTAGTCCCAACAAAAAGACACATAATGTACTATAGGAAGGGGAGTGGTGCCTTCTCCTAAAGGCTATGGGTCGTATAAAACTTGTGCTTAAGGTTGTTCCTAATAAGTCTATTGCACCACTTTCATTCAACTTACATTATTCACCCTTTTTTCTTTGTTGTGTAGGTTGATTTCATTTTGAATTCTTATTTGTGAGTTCGTCCTAGTTTTAGCCCAAAACTTTAGCATGGTTTCCTACCCCCGAACTGTTGTAAATTAAGGAAAGTGCCCCAATTTTTTTCTTTTTTCATTATTTCATTATGAGACCCACATTTGAATCTTTTAAGGAGTTTGAGGGTGTGTCACATCACTTGTAATCAATTTGACAAGGATGATCAACTAGGTAAATAATGAAAAAATATGTCAACACTCCATGTGTATTGTCATGTTAAACATTAAAATGGGAAAGGTTTGGATTTTGGGGAATTTGGGTTCCAAAGTGGGAAAAGAAAAACGTCATGTTGTTAGGAAGCATTGGGAGTGAAAGGGAGAAGATGTGAACCATTGTACTTGGGCAGCTGGGCAATCGAGTAAAAGACTCAGTGTTCACTTAGGTCAAGCAACCTGCTAGTGACAATTAAGCTTGTGCCTTTTTGTGTGTTGCTACATTTTCAAGGATCATAACCCTTTCTGCAAACAATAGGGCATTTATTGCTAATAGTGGCTATCCTTGTTGAAGAAATTGTCCCCCACAATATGACCCCAATAACTTTCAAGCCTAAAACCCCCAATTCCTAAGTGTTCTTAACATCCCAAAGTTATACTAAACCTCATAAATCAAACCCAAAACCAAAATTTGGGTGTAAACTTGTAGCACAACTGAAATCCATCATACCCATCACAATGGTATCTACCAAAAGAGAAATGCATCAGGTGCACAACAATATCGAGAAAAAGTTTGGCAATCCAAGGCCAGGGTTTTATGGAATGGGGCAGAAAAATTGCAATACTTAAGAGTTGACAACATCAAGTGATTAGGAGATATCACATCCAAAGGGCACCACATATATTCAAATAGGGGCATTGGAAACAATACAATGCAAGGACCACAAAACCCAACCAAAAAAAAGAAATCCACATGAGACACAAAGGTATGTGGCAAAAGACTATATTTTTGCCTTCCAAGAAAGAACAAGCATACCCAATTGGACCTGGGAAAACTCCAAGATATCTGAGCATCACTTTCTAAAGCAACAACTATAGCAGCTGCCCCAAGCAGCACACCACCATCTCCTTGAAGACATCTAACAAGCCTTTTGCACTCCTTTGGTCTCAATCCACCGGGATCGCCACTTTTAAAAACCTCAATAAGAGTGATCAGGTATTGATGAGCAGTTTCAGGCCATGTCACCTCATTCACAGGGAGATCACCCCCAAACTCTGAGCTTTGAGAGGAGCAGGAGCTTTGCCCCCTGCCATTGATCGCCACCAGCAATGTCCGAGCATTTCTGGACAAACAAAGTGTTCATCAGCCATCAACGGCTAATTTCAAAACCCAAAAAGCCGCCACCAGCCCTCTCTCCTTAAAAAAGAAATACCCTAAATTTTCCCGGTTAATCCACCTATTGTGTCCACACTCTGAATAAAGAAAAAGACCCATTTCAATCTACGCAATTTAAACATTTTCATCAAATAAACCGGTTCACTTAATGTGAAACTGGTTTAATAAGGTAAAAGGTCCAAAAGTTGGATCCAATGCGACAGTCCCTGTCCCTGTGGGGGCAGGGCCCAACAAAATTGAGGGAAGACAGAGCTTACAATGGGATCAGCAGCACCATGAACAGCCATCACACCTCCTTGTCACGACATACCAACAACTGGGGTGATTATTCCCTGGTGGAATCACCCCTCAGCAGCTTGTATGGGTAAGCAAGGTGAACAATGCAGACAACATAAGCCTAAATGTTCAGATATAAATCCATAAGGCATGTACAGGCAAGACAAGTTTGAAACCCAAGGAGAGGATAGACACAAAGAACACATACCAGATAATAGGCCTGCTGCAAACATTCTACATGAAAAACAGAATCAACAGCAGCATCTTCTTTTCCAATAGCAGTGAGAAAGTGCTCTTGACAAATGTATATGTATGTGGCTTGGTTATATATGTGGCTACTGTAATGTTGCATGCAGCTGCATGACTCTTGGTTGCACATG
>Ga0209208_10012494_pt1 | contig 10746 bp, 10 predicted proteins | sample S1TSphfallax_3_FD_187694 | JGI IMG/M metagenome (GOLD analysis project Ga0209208, IMG submission 187694) | Host-associated microbial communities from peat moss isolated from Minnesota, USA - S1T2_Fd - Sphagnum fallax MG (SPAdes) (version 2) | ecosystem: Host-associated > Plants > Peat moss >... | reverse complement strand
CCTCCAATAGTTAATAATTGATACTCCACAGGCGGTCCCGAATTTTTTTATAGTGAACTCCACAGGCACATATTAATTATCACAAGTTATTAATTTAGGCAGTATTAATTTAGACAGGTTTTACTGTACAAATGTTACAAATGGGCAAGCGAAGAACTATTTAATGACCCCCTCTTTATTAATATCCTGTCTAAATTAATACAAAACCCCCGGTCCCGGTAGTATTAACTTAGACAGGTTCTACTGTATTTGGAGTTTGAAAATGAACATAATATTATCATAAAACTAATTGAGTTATAATTTTCACCCAACAACCAATATATGGGACCCCATATTTTTGTTCACATAATTTTTAATTACAAAAAAGAATGATCCCGCAACAAATATGTGTTATGAAAAACAAGCTTTGGGTGTACTCTTTAACTTTACACATAATTAAGATAAGAAGGTCCATCAAGAGTTTTGGGATGGGACCATAATGAGCTTTTCAAGTTGAATTCATTCACATATCAAATGCACAAACAAGAAAAAATGAAAAGTAATGCATTTTGAGCAAAAATCATGCACCAATGGACCACGAGTTAATATGGACTCACAAAACTCACCATGACCCAAACTTGGGTGGAATTGCCATTTTCCTCCTTGTATTAAAATATATAATTCCCCATGAGCCATACTTGGGAGGAATCACCATTTTCTTCCTTGTATTAAAATATATAACTCCCCAGATTGGTGAACATTGAAATTGTTATTTTTCACAAGACTTTGAAGTGGAAGCCCAAAATAGGGATAATGCATGTGTTTCAACTTTTCAAAACAACATAATTCCTTCAAATGATATTCACATTTGACAATTTAAAGGACTATTTAGTAGCCCCTTGGAATGAAAATTTCAATGCCGTATCATTAACTTAACTATTCAATTTGACTACAATGATGGATTTGTCCATATGTCAAATAAACCATCTAGTCAACTCAAACCAAAAAAGAACCCCCTAGTTAAAAAGACAATTGTTTCCATCAATAGGGCTAGTAATAAAAAGGCAATACAAGTACCATTGGTAAAAAAAACCTATTGTTGTAATAAATAAACCCACCTATACTTCCATATAATAGGTAGGTATAATAGGTCTTTTAGTTGTGAATGTTCATGATTTAGTACTCTTTGGTCATTTGTTCCCATTTGAGGAAATTATTTTAGTTGCTACAAGAAGGGGAAAAATGAAAATAAATTAACTATTCATCAAGGAAATCCATGAAGGCTAAATGCACTAAAAATTAAGTTGTTTTCATTGAACATATCATGCAATAACTTTAAGGAAAATAAAGTACTTTCATTTAAGGAAAGTAAACGAGTTTACTTTAAATTTACCAAAAACAAGATTACTATAATTTACCAAAAATATTTTCCTCTCAACTATAGAAATTAACCAATTATAAAATTATTGAATAAAACCTTTATAAATTATAATTATTAAGTTGCTAAATTTTGGAGAAATTGAGTAACTCAAATTTGTAATAGTTGTATTATTGAAAATAACAATAATTAACTTCTTCAAAACTCCTGTAATTAGATTACTGAAAATTACAATCATTAAATTATTGCAAATTAAAATAACTAAAATGCTGGGAAATATGATCATTAATTCCCGAAATAAATATTAATTAGATTACTGAAAAATAAAATGATTAATTCAATGCAGTTTACGGTAACTAAACTACTCAAAATGACAATAATTAAATTACTATAACTTACCCTCTACCCCTTTCTAGAGTTGGAAGCCGGGAGCGTGCTACCAAGTCTCAACTTCCGCAACTTGACTTTGTGAAACCCTCAAGTTGGTTTCACCCCGTGACTTGGGAGCGCGTCATTCAAGGCTTCTTTCGTGTTATGAAGAGTTCAAGTTCTCATACTTGTAACATGTATAAGGTGCACCTAATTTATTAAGCTTTATATTAAGCTAGGTGCCACCTAGGTTACCTAGGTTTAAGCCTACTTTAAATGGATTAACCTACCTAACACTAAGTTAATATGGGTATCACCTAGCTTATTATGTATGTAGGTCTATGTTTAGTTTATGTTCCATGTGGCCTACTTACTTTCCTTAGGTTAAATGTCATCTAGCCTACCTATCCTTAGCTAGGCGGCCTAGCCTAAGTGCCATGGGTCTAGTGATGATTCATTTATGTAATAGGGATAGGTAGGGAAGTAGGTAACATATATAGCCTAGGTAGGTTAAGGGAAGTAGTTATGTAATTTCAATTTATTACCATCATGTGTTCATTGATGATTTATACATGTTTTGCAAAAATCATAGAAAAATAGTTGCACAATAGTTGTACTAGGCCAACAATTCTAAACTATATAACAATGGATGAACTTGTATTAAAGAATATGAAATATTTTGCTATTAGTAATTGATTGCAAATTGTTTTTTACTAAGGGAAATTTTTGTTGCAAACATTGCCTTCAACTAAAAATTAAAAGATAGTTGTTAGCAAAAGAAGTTTTGATTTTTTTTTATGGCAATGATCACGAATTGAAATAAAACTTAATGTTATCGTAGTGCAATACCTTTGCATCATGGAATATTCCTTGAATTGCCATAAAACACAATGTTAATTTCCATTAAGCCTATGTTCCGATTAAGGACATATCATAGGCCATGTATTGACACACCCCCAAAGGCTTGCCATATGGTAGTGGGTTTAATTTCCAATATGGTGCATCGCAAAACAGTTGAAAGATTTGGGGGCATTCCCTAACTTCACCATTGGGAGAAGATGGAACTATTTAAAAATAGTTCATAAGCTTAAGTTCATGGACACGTGAAAATCCATTAATCAATAAATCATGGTGGTGAATGCATTTAGAACCAAATTGGGTCACATACTTGTTTCAAACTCACCATAAATTCACATAGTTTAAATTGGGAAAAATCACCACTTCTTCCTTATAAAATACTAATGTGGCTTGTGTTGTTGGCCAAAGTGTTACCATGTCCTCAACTGATTTTTCCTTCCACAACCTGGTTTTTGGAATTTATTTGAATTTTTAGTTGTAGAAATCATTTAAAAATCAATATTTACAACATTCTGAATCCAAATCTTACCAAATAAATTCCATTAAATCTTGTTCATCAAAAGATTTCCGTCAACATCATAGGCACATTCCAATTCCTCCAAAATTTGAAGTGAAAAAATCATACAATATTCAATAACTTTTGCATCACAAATCCAAATGCCATGGAACCAAGCCGATGCACCCTTCTTCCTCGAAAGTTTTCAAAAGAGAACAAGAATGTGATTTGAAGCATCCTACTTTGGTGGATCTCATAAGTATGAAACAAAACAAAACAAACAAACAAACAACCTTACTTCATAGATAGATTGTCCATGCAGGTTACATTGAAATTGTTAAAATTTTTGGGAGCCACAATAAGATTCCCAAAACTAAGAATTTTTGTTTTGAATATTTGAAACCTCATAATTTCCAAGGCGCTTTGAATTTTTGTTTTGAATTTTCAAAATACATGAATAAAAATATAAGGTCTCGTATATTGGTTGTTGGGTAAAATATTTAACTTAATTTATTCTATAGTACGATTATGCTTATTTTGAAAACCAAGATATATAAATAATACAAGATATATGGAAATCCCCAATATTAGGGAGAAAAATGGAAAATATAACATATTTGTAATACATGTTTTTGGTATTAATTGTTGGCTTATTTAATTAATAGGCTAGTAAGGGAATTAGTAATTGAACATGGAGGAATTGGAATTGAGAAATCCATCCCACACCATTAATAATTAAATAACTAAGTTGAAAAATTAATTACATTTTAGATAGGTTTTTTCTGCTTACCTCTTAATTATCTAGTTAGAGGATATGTTAAGCACATATGTTATGTTGAAAAAATTGTTACCACATGATCTTACCATGTTCAATGGTGTCTCCACCATTTGTCACAATTTCAAATATTAAAATTTAAATAAATAAAGGGTATCAAAATTTGATGAAAAAAATAAAAATAAAGTGTGAATTAAATATTTGCATATTTAAAAATAAGGTAATAATAGGATGAAGGAAAAAGTTCCTTCACATAATACCCCCAAAGAATGCCTTGTTTGATGTAGGTAACATATGGATTAACCTTTAACATTTTGGCATAAATTAAATTATTTTTTTGTTTTGCCAAAATTTTGAAAAATATTTAATATTTTAATAAAATCAAAATTTGCAATGTCAAATTTGAACCGCATACTTGCAAGGATAATGATTCAAAATTTTCATTCTCAAGTTTGAATTGTTAACTTGCAAAGACATTCCCTTCAATTTGAAATAGTTTTGGGTTGTTTTCGAATTTTGACCAAGTTCTCAGACTGGTTTTCACAATAAGAACTGATTGACATGGTTGATTGTGAGAATCGGATGGAGAACCAACCTCTGGTTCTCACATGAACAAGAACTAGTTGTGAGAATCAATTCTTTTTATTTTTATTTTTTATTTTGGAAAATTGGATAGGTTCTTTCAAAGAACTTGCATCCGATTTTCAATAGTTTAAGGTTTAGGGTTTTTAAAAAATTATTGTCGCTTAAGGAAGTGGAGGCACTGTTTAAAGTTAAGGATAAAGAAGGTGTATAAATTGAAGCCCATGCTTCATTTTTGGTCACAATGTTTTTTGGTCTTCTAGTGTTGTATGTATGTTCATTTGTGTTTGTTTGCTTGTTGTTCTTGCTTTGTTGTTGCATCTATTTAGAACCTAGTTTTTTTTTCCAAAAATTTTACACATTCCTCTTGCACTGCTCCTTATGGTATTCCTCCTTTCACATTGCGCTTCTGGTGTTGCTCTTCATACGGCTTTTCTTGCATTGCTCCTTATGCATTTTCATTTTTTTCACATTGTTATTCTTCATTTGTTGTCGCTCCTCTTGTGTTGTTGTTCCTCTCATGCTATCGCTCCTTCTACATTCCTGCTCCTTGTGCTACTGTTTTTGGGTTGTAGCTTATGCACTGTTATTCTTGTGCAATTCTTTTCATATTGTTCCTCCCATGTCACTCTTCTCACCTTGCTTTTCCTATGTTGTTCTTCTCACATTGCTCCTCTTGCATCGCTCCTCCCATGTTGCAATTCACGCGCTACTTTTCGCATGTTGTAATTTTTGCATTGTTCCTTCCATGTTACTCATTGCACGTTGCCCTTTTTGAACCATAGTTGCAGTTGTTCTTTTCATGTTGTAACACCTTTCATGTAGCCACTCCTTTTGCAATATTTTTTTCAAGTACTTACTAACTTAACAAATGTTGTTCTTATTGTGTTATTGTTGCTATTTTTTTCATGTTGTTGTTTTGTTTTGCTGGGTTATTATGGTACTTCCCCCTACCCTTGCCATGTGCAAGTTAGAGCTTGGAGCTTTGACATGAGCTCGAACACCAGAAGTAAGTGACATTACATTTTTTGATTTTTTTTATAGTTGGAACTTTGTTTTTTGCTATTTTTGTTTAATTATTTTTGTTATGTTGTTTTCTTTGTTGTTGTTGCTATTATTATTTCTTTCATTTTGTGTTGTTTCTTTTCGTTATTTAATTATTTTCTAGTTGATGTGCTTTGGTCTTTTTTTGCAAGATTATTTAAAATTAAACATAAATTATAATTTTTTTTCACCCAAAAAACCTATACATTTTTTGGCCTTATAATCTTTAATCCCTAAATTTTTTCAATGTCATATTCATATCTTATTTTTTTTAATATTAAAATACAAATTGCATTTTATAATTGAAGTTTATAAATGTTCTTATTCTTTGATAGATAACATTTTGTAATTGTTTGTAAATGCTAATTTCTAGACTTAAATTTTTAGTTTTTGATAGGATCATTAATTTAAAAAAAAAAAATTCGTTATTCATCAAGGCAATAATTTTTAATCACAAAAAAAATTAAGTTTTATTCACAAATCTAAATAATAATGGAAAAGTTTTATGAAAATGAAAATACATGTGATGTGTTTATGAATGAAGTAAAAATAGAAGATGAAATGTTGGTAGAATTTAAAGAAATGGTAAGTTTTCAAACATAAGGAAATAGAAATGAATGATTTAAAAAAATAATAATTATATCTTCAAAGAACATTTTGGAAAAGAAATAATAGAAACACATTGTGTTGGGCATTTTATTATCTTAATGATAAAAAGAAGTTAATGCAACAAGTCTTCAAACTATGGGGTGTATTCTTTGTCACATTAATCCAATATTGAATGTAAATAAAAAAACACAAGCTAGGAAAGGATTAATCATATATAATTCATCTTATGGCATAGTTGCATTGAGGAAACATGTTAATTTAGATCATCCTAATAGTTAAAAAAAATTCAAAGAATAAATTGATTGTCCTTTGAAAGACAACTTTCCAAAAAGAGACCAAATGTTTTTTCTAATTCCATATCTAGTTTTTTTTGCTACAAAAGAACCTTTTAGGAAAGATGACGTGTAACATAGTTTTTTTTGGGAAGATTTAACTTTTAATTGTCAAAAATTGTCTTCCTTTACAATTTGTTGAATGTAGTTGATTAAAAAGGTCAATATGCATTTGTGTTGCATAATTGTTTTTCCTTCCAGAAAACCAAATTTGAATGAATTACTCTCCAAATTAGTGGAACAAACTAAACAATTGTATGTTTTACCAACTTTAATAGAATGTCATTATGCAATTGTAAGCTTTGATTTGTGGATGCCAAAAGCTGGACATGATATTTTTGCATTGGTGATTAAATTTTTAAGAGATGATTGGCAACCAAAATAGATTACCCTTGGTCTTTTTGAGCAAATAAACATTACTGGAAAATTTTTGGCTAAAATGTTGATAAAATTGTTGGACAATTATGATTTGAAGGAAAAAAAATATTTATGTCAAGGATGAGGGATCTAATCTAAACACTATGACTATAGTTCTAAAATCAATTGTAAGATGTGATATGTTGGGTTTGGAGGAAAGTTTATAGGGCACTTGTTTTGGGCATGCATTTTCCAAGGCTTGTCAATATACTACAACAGAAGAAAAAGTTTTCACAGACTTACAATATGTGTTAATAAAATATGCTTAAGCAGATTTGCAAAAATGCATAACTTGGCTAAAAATATCTAGAAGGGTAGGTAAGAATGGGAAAAGGCATGTGCAAATTTAGGGCCTCCCCTTCAAAAATTAAATATTCTAATGAAGACAAGGTAAAATTTTAGTTTTGTAAACTTTTTTATGTTAACATTTTTTGTCAAATTTTTCTTCGCTTAACATTTTCTTCATTTTTTTTCAATTGTTATTATGCATAATCTAACATTTTCTTTTGTAGTTGCTAATTTGCTAGCAAAGTTATCTTTTTCTAGGAAGTTTTGTAGGTCAAAGAAGCAATTATGTTATGTTACATCATGCATAATTTTGTGAGAATGAATGCAAGAGTACCACCTCCTTTGACATGACACATTTGTCGCATCATTGTTGATTATCTTGGCCTTGTTGTGTCCACTTGTATTTTGAACTAGTCTAGGGGTCATTGGTTGTTAAGTGATGCATTAAATTTTACCATATCAATGAATCTAAAATTTAGAGATGAAATTGATTCTACAACCTTTGACAACTTAATGGAAGAAGATGGAAATGTTACTTATGAGTTGTCATGTTTGGCCTCCAACATAAAGAAGGAAGTTATTCAGGTTTTGGATTCTTTTCTTTCAACCCTAAAAAAATGAGAAAATGAAGGCCCATAATAATATATTTTTAATGTTGGACCCTAGATTTAAAACTCTTTGTCTTGTGTGTTCATTTATTAGTCTTGAACAAGGTAAGGCAATTGTTGAAGAATATGACAAAAAAATTATATTTCCTATGCTTATGAAATGTTATTATCATTTGCATCCATTGGTTGAATCTAAAAGGGGTGTTGTTGATGAAAGGGTTGAAGAGGACAAAAATTTGGATATTTTTGAGATGATAACCAACTATTGTTCTATATAATTGGAACCTGCACGGACTACGTGGTATAATATCGTATAATACCAGATTGTATTATACAACAGTCAGAGTCCAGCTCAATTGAAAATGTTACCCTTGTACACCACCTCTTCGTTGAAGAGATCCTCGTCAGTAATGCCATCGATGTTGCCAGAAATGTCAAGGCGATCAAATTCTTCAATGCAGCCACTAGCGGCATCCTCTTCCTCGTCTAGGGGCTCTTCTTCAGCGTCATCTTCATTATCAGCACCGAGCTGTTGCAACCACTTACAGAACTTCGTATCCCGTGTTACGGCGATTCAACAATCGAGCTACTTCACATTGAACAAGATGGCGGTCCCCATCTTGATCTTGGCCTAGCCCAATCGAGCGCATGAGCGATTGTGAATGCGCTTGCCTACCTTGTGATTGCATTCGCCCTCGCTTGCCTCGGCCGGGTTCTTGTGCAATGTTGATAGCAGACCCTTGATGGAGCCGTAGCACGAATTGTCACACAATGTCCACAATTTTGACGATTTAAACTTGATATCATTGAAGTCATAATCACTGTTTATTGGCCGCATGATAAACGTGGCGAACTCACTGAAATACGATTGCCGGAGGTCCTCGTTGCCATTCGAGAAACGGACGAGTGCGGCCTTCGCGTGCTAGTTGATCGAACCTTTCCTAACTTGTAGGAAGTCTTCGTCAAACTTGGCTGCGATCTTACTACGCATGTTGGTGAACATTGGATCTGTCGCAAATGTGAGACCATGGGCCTCCGAATAGATGGTCGAGAAACGGTGGTGGAGCAACGTCATCATCTATTTGATATCATTGTCACCCAGGTTGAAGGCGTCCATGACGGCGCGATTGAGCATCTTAATGTGGTACTTGATTGCCACGAAACACGCATACACGGCAGAAAATGTCGTTTTGTCTCCCTCCAGGTAAGTTAAACATGAGCTAATCGTCATGAAGAGCATCTCCATCGCAATGACGCCCTTCCAATAGGCTGGATCAGTAACCAATGCTTTGAGCTCGTCACATATATCAATGTCAAGTTCAGCGTTCATAATTTCGCCTGGCAGCGTTGCGCAGGTCGCCTTGACCATGCTGGCATGCTGCGCAGTGAAGAATACGGTGCCCCGTCGGGTCTTTGTGAAGAGGATGAACACGTAGGTCTTCTTGAACTTCTCCAAACACAACTTGTCAAATAATTGTAGAAGAAAATGCGACGATTTCAAGGTTTTGACCATGAATACTATTTGCTTCAAGACGTGCTTCACTCCAGGGAAATTCTTAATCAGATCCATGCAAAGATTGTGGATTGCATGGGGCTCACCACTAATCGCGGTTGAAGATGGAAGTTGAAAGTAGCCGTGTAGCACTTGAAAGAAATCTTTCCATGCTGAGTGTTCAAAAGCAGAGTAAGGCATGGCCGTATGATGAACACCGTGGGTGAATAGTTGGTGTAGCTTCTCCAGTTTGTCTTTCTTCAACGAATCAAAATGTTGGCGATCACTAGTGAAAAAGGGCAAGGGATTGAGTGGTTCAACCAACTCCCCAACCATATTACCACCATTACCCGTCGAGGAATGCGTCGAAGATGACTGCACAGTCCACGTCTTTGCCGACTTTCGTGATGGTTGAAAGCCCGCATCAAGTTGGCCAATGGCGCGGGGACGCTTCTTGCACTTTGCCCAATGATCATGCATGCGGCCCGTTGTTGCAATCATCGGCTCATCACACACCGAGCATTTGCAGTAGCTCGATTTCGCATTGCCCTGCTTGTAAGACTGGCCAAACTTAGACCAGATATCGTCCGTAGTCTTCCTTCCCTATGAACACAGATGAACACTAGAAACCAGAGCACCAAATTGTTTGAATCGAACGTTTGTGCAATATGTGGGTGGGAAAAGAATCGAACCGTTTGCGCAATCCGTGGGCGCATTTGCCTATTATACAATAATTATACAGTGTATAGTTGTTTCTGATGGTGCTGTAATACCACCGTATAATACCGCGGGTATAATACCACAATTATACATATGGACCAATATAACCAACACAAGTGAGCCAACAATGAAATTGGTCAATAGAGAGCTTTTAATTTAAAAATGTTGTCAAAGGATGTTAAAGACATAAAATGTCCACTGCAATGGTGGGAAAAAAACATGAAAACATGTTTCCTATAGTTATTTTTGTCCTAGACAAATCTTAGGATTAGTTGGATTTCAAATTGAAATAGGAAGAATATTCTCATTTCAATTTGAGATCCAACTAATCCTAAGATTTGATCTCATTATTTGGAATTCTTATTAGTATTAAGAGATGTTGTTTACAATTAAATATTTTTGGATAAATTGATTTTTGTAAGCAAAAATTGGCCCAATGATCTTAGGAGAGGTTGTAAATCCCTTTTTAATTTGGTAGATTTGATTGAGAATGATCTTTAATTTAGAAGAATAATTTGAGGAGTTTGAAAGAGCTTTCGAAAGGAACGAAGTTGTGGAGTTGTAAATTTTGAATAAAAATTCCCCAAATTTCCATGAATTTTAAAGTAATATTTTTAGTTTAATTTCTTAAATAAAGTAATTAAAAATATTTAAATAAAATACTAATTTCCAAAAATAAAAAACTAGGTTGTGAGAATTGGTTAAGAAAACTGACTCTTATCATATATGCAAGAACCTTATTTGAAAACCATGTGAATTTGGAAAAAATAAAAATCTTGAGAACTTGGTCAATCCTCAC